>Ga0316604_10001282_pt1 | contig 23069 bp, 19 predicted proteins | sample OWC_soil_day20_C_FD_207650 | JGI IMG/M metagenome (GOLD analysis project Ga0316604, IMG submission 207650) | Wetland soil microbial communities from Old Woman Creek delta, Ohio, United States - OWC_soil_day20_CT | ecosystem: Environmental > Terrestrial > Soil > Wetlands | place: USA: Ohio...
CAGAAATCATATACACCAGCATTTTCACTCGTTCTACCCGAATGCCGGAAAGCTTAGCAGCCTTTTCATTTCCACCTACGGCAAATATATGCCAGCCCCAGGGTGTTTTTTTCAGAAGATAAGCCGCTGCTAAGCCAACAAGAATCATAAACCAAATGGAAAGGGGTATGCCAAGTATATTTCCTGCACCTAATATGGGAAAACCATCATTTCCTAAAGTAGCATTACCCACCAAATTCGGGAAGGTCTCACCATTGGAACGAATCAGAGCAAACCCCCGGGCCGCGTACATAGTACCTAGTGTTGCGATAAATGGTGCTACATTAAACCGAGTAATCAAAACCCCATTAACGGCACCTACACCTGTTCCTACTAACAATGCTAATAGCATAACGATAACGACATTAAAATAAATAGTAACGCCAAATACAGGCAGCCGTAATCCCTCATGAATAAGCCCACCAGCAATCATCCCTGCAAGCCCCACAATGGAGCCAACGGACAAATCAATACCGCCACTAATAATGACAAGGGTCATACCAATACCCAGTAGTGCATAGAGGGCAACATGCTTGGCAATGAGTATCAAACTGTTAGGAGTAAGAAAACTTGGTGTAAGGAAACTAAATATGACCACTAAAAGGATTAAGGCAATAAAAGTCCTGGCTTTTAATAACAACAATCCGACTGACACATTACTTTTGGCTTGTGTCCCTGCTACCTGACTCATGATGTCGCTCATAGTAAATGATCTCCTTTTATCTTTAAGAAATATTCTCTAATTTACCCGAAGTATGCCCTTTTCCCGAAGCCTTAACAAGAGACTCTTCTGTAATTTCATCTCCACTCAATTCACCTGTTGCCTGCCCATTTGATAAAATAATAATCCGGTCAGCTATGGCAATAATCTCTTTTAATTCAGAGGCTACCAAGATAATTCCCATTCCCTGAGCAGCAAATTTATTAACGATCTTAAAGACATCTGCTTTGGCACCTACATCAATACCCCTAGTAGGTTCATCTAAGAGCAGCACTTTCGGCGAAGTCAATATACCTTTGCTAATAACCACTTTCTGCTGATTGCCACCACTTAATGAAAGAATTGGTAAATTTTTATCTGCAACTTTAATTTCTAAATCCTTAATCGTTTTAGTTATACTATCATCTTCTTTTTTATGAAGTAGATGAATACCTTTCGTGTAGTTCCATAAGCTCGCCAATGTCATGTTTCTGGCGATGGAAAGAGTCTGCACCAAACCCTCTCTTTGCCGATCTTCTGGTATATGGGCAAAGCCTTTTTGAATTTGTTCCCAAATGGATGTGGGCTTGATCTTTTTTCCTTCTAGGTACATATCACTCGTAGATTCTGGATGCATTCCCATTATGCATTCAATCAGTTCTGTACGCCCTGAGCCTAAAAGACCATATATGCCCAGTATCTCACCAGCACGCAGGGAAAAAGAAATATGGTCTAATGTATAGCCTCCACCCCTACGCGGCAAAGTTAAAGATTCTACTCGCAAAATTTCATCACCAATTGGTTTTTCTTGTTTATAGTTCATCTTGGTATCACTATGGCCTACCATACTTCTCACAATCCAAGGGATATCAATATTTTTTACTTTTTCTTCCCCGACCAACTTACCATCACGCAGAACCGTAACGTAGTCACCAATGCGCATGATTTCTTCTAGTCTGTGGGATATATATATAATGGAAATTCCTTGCCCTCTCAGTTCCTCAATTAATCTAAATAAAACCTCTACTTCAGCTGTACTGAGGGATGATGTTGGCTCATCCATAATCAAGACATGTAAATCCTGTTGAGCCATAGTCTTAGCTATTTCAACAATCTGCTGCTGCCCCACCCTAAGATCACTGACTGGTGTATCAGGATGAATAGGGTGTTCCAGTCTCTCAAGTAACATTTTGGTTTTTTCAATATGTTTCTTATGATCTAAAATAACTCCATATTGAGTATTTTCCCGCCCCATAAAAATATTTTGCGCTACCGTAAGGTTGGGAAATAAATTTAATTCCTGGTGAATAATACCGATTCCTCTTTCTGACGCATCACGTGTGCCTTTAAGGTGTATTTCCTCTCCATTTAGACAGATAGCACCTTCTGATGGCTGTTCTATGCCAGCAAGAATCTTCATTAAAGTAGATTTACCAGCCCCATTTTCCCCAATCACCACATTGACCTTGCCACGATATACATTAAAATCAACTTTATGTAAGGCTAATGTTCCTGGATATATTTTGCTGACACCACGAGCTGTTACACACAAATCATCAGTCATTATTTACCACCTTCCGTAAACTCCATTGTGATAGGAGTTACCAGAATTTCACTAGATGGCATATATGTAAATACTCCATTAAAATTCACTTCTTTTTCTTTGATATTAGCAAAATCATTCTTACTTAATAGGGTGTCGGTAATTTTTTTATGAAAAGCATTTGATAATTCAGCAAACACCATCTGGTTTTTAAAATCATCATATTTAATAAACTCAAAAGAGTCTCGAACAGCTGTATTTTTGATTACCGGTCCTATCTGTATTTTAAAGTCTGGCTTACCATCATAAGGAGCAAGATCTACGTCTAATGTGCCGGCCCTGGACTCCTTATTAACATGTACGATTCTTCCTTTACCCTTAACGATAAAATTCCACGGACTTCCCTCCTGAGCGCTTCTAATTCCATATTTTTTGCCCCCTTCATCCGCATTGTTTGTTGTAGCTTTAATGACTTCACCTATATCTACAGCTTTTTGGTTTATCGTCGGAATCACCTTACTTTCCCACACAGAATTAACAAACACATTGGCATCAAAGCCTTCAACAGCGACGCCCTGCTGACTATCTTTATTCTTATCATTGGAAACCACAGTATAGAGTTTACAGCCTGAAAACAAAATAGATGAGAATAATAAACATACAAGTAATAAAGCGACCTTGGCACTCCTAATACACTGATTTTTTAAATTATTTATCATATATAGCCTTCTGATAGATTTTATTATTTTGTTCATACTATTCTCCTCATCAAATGATCTGATGATTATTGCCTGATCCTTATAGCAGGATGAATTAGTAATCCATCCTGCTATAAGGATCTTCACTGGCGGATATCTAACGTTTATTTAACAGCAAACGTTTCTAGTTTCTTAGCATTCGCGCCATTAATTAACACACAATCCACTAACTGTTTTTCTTTTTCTCCAGTGGAACCGCTCTTTAAGAATTTATCAGCCTGTTCCACTGACATCTGAGCGATCTGGAAAGCAGGTTGTAAAATAGTAGCTTTAATGTCACCACCAATGATGGAGTCTCTTACATCATTACTGCCATCAAAGCCGACTACAATCACGTTCTTTAAGCCAGCAGCTTTAATAGCAGCCATCGCACCCATGGCCATGGTATCATTACCGCAAATTACCCCTTTGATGTCTTTATTGGCTTGAATAATCGATTCCATTTTAGAATAGGCTTCGGTTTGACTCCAATTAGCACTTTGACGAGCAACGGATTTCAATTCTGGATATTGATCAATCACATCATGATAACCTTTTGAACGAATGCCTGCATTAGTATCCGATTCCTTACCTACTAATTCAACATAATTCCCTTTCTCACCCATTAATTTAACAAATTCTTCGCCACCCAACTTAGCTCCCTGAAAATTATTAGAAACAATTTGTGATACAGCACTACCTGTAACATTGATTTCACGATCAATAAGGAAAGTAGGGATTCCAGCATCTTTGGCTTTTTTCACCGCTGCCACGGTGGCATCAGCACCTGCATTGTCACAAATAATAGCAACTGCCTTACGAGCAATAGCAGTATCAAACATTTCACTTTGTTTGTTAGCGTCATCATCATGAACCAGTGTCAATACCTCATAACCAAGTTCCTTAGCCTTCGCTTCTGCGCCAAGTGCTTCTGCTTTAAAGAACGGATTACTGTGTGATGGAGTTATAACCACTATTAGTTTGGAACCCGAACTTGCTTTTTCAGCGGGTTTGTCCGCAGCTGTTTTTTGACCGCCACAGCCTGCAACCAAAAGACCAATCATACTAACAACTAAAAGCCCCATGAACATAGATTTGGTGATGCTTTTCATATTTTCTCCCCCTATTAATTATTATTTACATTCTTTCTCTATCGAAAAAGAATATAGACCTGAATCAATTTACAACGACTTGGATAGAACTCTCTCTACTGCTTCTTCCCAGCCTTGATAGTATTGTGTCCTAACAGCATCTTCCATGGAGGGGATGTAAACTTGTTCTATTTGTCTTAGTTTTGATAAGTCCATCATATTCCATATTCCAACGCCTAGGCCAGCCATGTATGCTGCTCCCATCACAGATAACTCCGCTACCTTGGCTCTCGTAACCTTTATGTTCAGCATATCGGCTTGAAACTGCATTAAAAATGAATTTTCTGTTGGTCCACCATCTACCCTAAGCTCTTTTATTCTGATGTCTGATTCGCTTTGCATCGTGTCAATTGCGTCTTTGATTTGATATACAATGGATTCTAGAGCAGCTCTAACAATATGCTCTTTGCTTGTGCCTCTAGACATACCTAAGATAGCAGCTCTGGCATTAGTGTCCCAGTGAGGTATACCTAGCCCAACAAAAGCCGGCACCATATATACGCCTTCGTTACTATCAATACTCTCAGCTAAGCCTTGTATGCAGGCAAAATCATGAATTAATTCCAAATTATCCTTGAGCCATTTTAATGAATCACCCGAACAATGTACGATGCCTTCCACTACATATTCGGCTTTTCCGTTTATCACCCAAGCGATGGATGTAACCAGGCCATTTCCCACCGGCTTATACGCAGAACCAATATTCATCATTACCGATGAACCTGTACCATAAGTTGCTTTTACCATACCAGATTCAAAACAATTCTGTCCAAATAAGGCCGCCTGAGAATCACCCATAACACCTGCTATTGGAATAGGACTAGCAAATACTTCACCAGCCTTTGTATAGCCAAAAGTTTCATTAGAGGATTTTATTTCTGCCAGCATTGTTTTTGGAATGTTGAAAATATTTAGAAGAGCATCGTCCCATTCCAAGGATTTTATATTACATAAAAGAGTTCTACTCGCATTGGTATAATCTGTAGCATGGACCTTTCCGCCAGTTAGCTTCCAGATGAGCCATGTATCCATTGTACCCATTAATAATCTTCCAGCTTGTGCCTTTTCCATGGCGTCAGGCACTGTATTTTCTAATATCCATTTTACTTTTGTCGCTGAAAAGTAAGGGTCTAGTAAAAGACCTGTCAGATCTTTTACTGTATTTTCTAACCCTTGATCTTTTAGCCGTAAACATATTTCACTGGTTCTTCGACACTGCCATACAATCGCATGATAGATCGGAACCCCTGTATCTTTATCCCATACGACTACTGTCTCACGCTGATTGGTAATCGCTAATACGTCTATATTAGCTGACTCTAGGTTTGCCTTTTTTAGTACATCCACCAGAATATATTTCACATTTTCATAAATCTCCATAGCATCATGCTCTACCCAGCCAGGCTTGGGGTAATATTGCTTGTGTTCCAGCGCTGTCTGAGTAACAATTACACCATCTCGATTTACAAGCATAGCCTTTGAGGCTGATGTACTCTGGTCAAGGGCAAGTATGTAGCCATCTCCCATTATTCCCAACCTCCGCTTTACTTTACTAATTGCAAAGCTATCTTTTTGACATTATCAGTGCAAAGCCCGTAATACGCTAATACTTCTTGGGATTTTCCCGGTATAGCAGGTTCATCTGGAATTCCTAAAATTCTTACAGGTACAGGATGATTCTGTACTACCACTTCTGCAACTGCTGAACCTAAACCACCAAAAATACTATGCTCTTCTATTGTAATGATTTTCCCTGTTTCCTTAGCAGCTTTTATAATAGCTCCTTCATCCAGTGGTTTTATAGTATGCATATTGAGTACTCTGCAGGCGATACCTATGGTTTTTAATTCGGCAGCCGTATCCACTGCCACTTTTACCATTTCGCCAGCCGCAATAATAGTAAGGTCATTCCCCTCTGACAACGTAATTGCTTTACCAATCTGGAAATCATAACTATCAGATTCATATATATCTGCGACTGCATTACGACCGATTCTTACATAAGCAGCGCCCTTATTCGTAAGCAGAGCTTTAATAACGAGTTTGGTCTCAAAGCGGTCTGCAGGAAGAATAATATCAATTCCTGGTATGGCACGCATTACGGCAATATCTTGTAAGGAATGATGGGACATGCCAAGTGCACCATAACTTAGGCCACCACTAATACCGATTAGTTTTACATTGGTTTTGGAATAGGCAACATCTACTTTTATTTGCTCAATACTGCGCATGGATAAGAAACAAGCAGGTGAAGCAACAAAAGTTTTTTTACCCGAAGCAGCAAGACCAGCGGCAATACCTACCAAATTTTGCTCGGCAATACCTACCTCAATGAGCTGTTCTGGCAATTCCTTGGCAAAATTGCCCATCGAGGCTGAACCCCTGGAATCACTAGTAAGAACCATAATATCTTGATCGTCCTTGCCAAACTCAACTAGTGTATCACAGATAATTTGTCGATTTGGTATTTTATTCATGGTTGCCCCCCTCCCTTGTCACACAGCTCTTCAAGTGCCTGCTCATATTCTTCCACGGTAGGTACACCATGATGCCAATGAGGTACATTTTCCATATAGCAGACACCTTTGCCTTTGGTTGTATAAGCCATCACCAATGTGGGCTTTCCTTTCTTGATTGGTGCTGCAGCAAAGATTTGTTGCATTTTTTCTATATCATGTCCGTCTACTGCGATAACCTCCCAGCCAAAGGCTTTCCATTTGTCTTCTAGAGGTTCTAGTTCCATGACAAAATCTGTCGTTCCGGAAATTTGCAGTTTATTACGATCAATAATAGCAACTAAATTGTCTAGCTTATAGTGGGCTGCCGACATAGCGGCTTCCCAAATAGACCCTTCAGCCTGCTCCCCGTCACCCATCAGTGTAAATACTCGATAAGATCCTTGATCTTTTTTCGCCGCTAGTGCCATACCAACAGAGATGGAGAGACCATGCCCCAATGCGCCCGTATTCATTTCTACCCCAGGCACCTTATTATTGGGGTGTCCGATCAACCTGCTGCCGAATTCACTGAATGTTTTTAATTCTTCTTTTGGAAAAAAACCTTTATCTCCTAATATCGCATAGTAGGATTCAACGGCATGCCCTTTACTAAGTATAAATCGGTCTCTATTCTCTAAGTCCGGATTTTCCGGATCAACGTTCAATATACTATAATATAAAGTAGTCAAAATATCTGTATTGGAAAGAGATGAGCCAGTATGACCCGTTTTTGCCCGATATACCATTTCAATTACATCTTTGCGTATTTGTGTTGCTTTTGCTTTTAAATCTTCAATAGTAACCAATTACATTCTCCCCCTCTAAGTGATTATTCTTTGCCACGTAGAAAAGCTTCAATTTCTGCTTTTGTCGGATCAACGGGGTCAGGATTGAGCCCGGGTATATATTTACATGCTTCAAAAAGAGCAGGAATTACATCATCATGGATACCTACGCAGTGATGAACATAGGGGCCTGTCACTAGTTTTTCTTCCCATAATGGCCAATCATTTACTTCGATCCACAAGTACGTGCCACGCGTAAATGCGCCTTTAATACCTTTGGCTTTACCCAAGAACAAAGAATATTCTCCATGATCACCATCAAACCGAACAATCGATACATTACCACCTTTAATTTCACTTTCTTGGGTACCTGGTGCGTGATCGTCAAATAAGAAATGATGTCTAAATTTAGGTGTAGAATCTTCAGCCACCAAGGATAGCGGGAAATTTCCACAGTGGAATAATAGCTCAGCATTATCGTTTTTCTCATCTCGAACAGTCACGTCAGCAAAAAATGGTACTGTTGTTCCCATGGCTGCCGCTTGAGCCATAACAGCGGTAATGGCTCCATGTATATCGGTTTCACAAACTGCTGGTATACCTTCATCAGTTAATAGTGCATTAGCAAGACAAGGCATTATGCCTATACTTTTTTGCAATGCCGTCCAGCATTGAATAGCTACTGCCGAACAACCATGATCCGTAATCAGTTTTGATAAAGCAACTTTCAAAGCAGCAACTCTTTTAACGGCAAAATCATCTACTTCACTACAATCCAATTTGGAAATGATGAGTTCAATCGTCGTATTAAGTTCAACGCCATTTTCTGCTTCTGCCTGTTCTATTAGATCTTTAATATCTTGCAGAGTTACAGGATATACCTCAACCCCAAATTTCTCAAGAAGTTCTCCCTCATTGCAGATCATTGTCCAGAAGCCAGCAGGCCGAGTAGATACCTGTAATATTTTTAATTTTCTGACTTTTTTAACTACATTGCTGGCTGCAATGAAATTCCTAAATCCTCTGGTGAACACTGGATCTTCTAACGTGCTATTTACAATATAAGTATACGGGACATTAAATCTTCGTAATATTTTGCCAGTAGCAAATAACCCACACTGGGTATCACGTAAGCGACTTCCATCTGCTAGGGGAGCCTCGTCTCTGGGACCCCATAATAGCACTGGCTTTTGCAAAGCTTTCGCAACTTGCGCCACAGTATGCTCTGTACCAAAATTACAGTGGGGAAAGAATACGGCATCTACTTCTGCATCTTGAAAACGTTTAATTATTTTTTTTACATCTTCATCGCTATCAAATAACAATCCCTCTTTATTAATACCTTCCAGATCTATGATTTCAATATCGAACTCAGAGATTTTTTCCAATATCAAATTTTTATATTTATGTGCATCCTCTTTGCTAAACACAAAACGTCGTGTAGGAGCATAACCCAGTTTAATTTTATCTCCCATATCATTCACCCCTTTAGATTTTCACTTACGATTTTAGTTGTAAAACACTGTCCCTGATAATCAGCTCAGTATTTACCTCAATTTTTTGTGTTGTCCTCTCTTTATTGCCTTCTATAATTTGCAAAAGTCTTCGAACTGCAGCGCTGGCTATGTCTTGTGTAAAAACTTTAATGGTAGTCAACCGTGGACTAGTAATTTCACAAAAAGGCATGTCATCTAAACCCACAATAGATACATCCTGAGGAATTCTAATTTTATTCTCCTTCAAGGCTCGCATAGCGCCAAAAGCAATATTATCATTATCTGCAAAAAATGCGGTAGGTAATTTGACATCACCTTTTTCCAGCAATGCCTTCATATCACGATAAGCCCCTTCCATGTTAGGCTCTAAGTAAAAATCGAACTCTGAATTAAACTTTACTTTACAGTCATGTAATGCATCCATAAATCCAAGTGTACGGTAAAGAAAATTATTGATATGAACCGAACTATGAAGATATCCAATTTGGTTATGTCCACTTTGCACCAAATATTTAGTAGCTTTATAAGAAGCATCCATATTGTTAATCAACACACAATCAAAATCTTCACCTTTAAAATGCCCATCTAACAATACAATTGGTACACTAAGCTCACGAAAGGGATCTAAGTCTTCCAAACTCATCTCCGTGGCTAAGATAATAATCCCTTGAGAATATTCTGTATTAACCACATTAATAAATTCTTTCCACTCGCTATGATAAGCATGAGAAATTAACAACTCATATCCCTGCCTCCTACACTCATTTTCAATTCCCTCAAGCAGTGAAGAAAAAAAAGGAGTATCTGCTACAACAAGCCCATGTTTTTTATATATAACAAAACGAATACTTCTCTGCGTATTGTTGTTAGAATTGGTTTCCTTATAGTAACCTAACTCTTTGGCAGTTTTTAAGATTCTCTGTTTAGTTTCTTCACTAACACCTTTGCGATCATTTAATGCATTTGATACCGTTGCTGGTGAAACTCCCACTATATTTGCTATATCTGTAATATTCATTATTTTACTCCTCTTACCTTGGATAATAATACTACATTTATTTTAGCATATATTCATACGGTTCACCAACTAGATATTTAAGCGTTTTTAAGTAATTCATATAAAATTTTTATCTGTTTCATAAAATAAATAATAAGAATTTGGCCTCCCTTCATTTCTTGATTCAATATATTCATATAATTCGGTATATTCTCTTTACGGCTTCATTATAAAGTATTCAGTTTTTTTTGGCAATACTTTTTTAAAAAAATAATATTTTTTTACTTAAATTTTTAGTTATTTTTTTATGTTTTTTAAGTTATTTTTAATCCGTATTTTAAAAATCATTACCCCCGCATTAGAGGATAGTTCCAATAGCACCAGTCTGGACAATTGGTCCAGTCACTTTTTAGTACACTTCGGCTATGTTCTCCAATGTGGTGCCATACTTCCAGCAGCTTCTCTATCATTACACTTTGCAGCAGTATTGATAGCAACAAGGTAAAATCAATTGTAATTTCCCATCCTTTTTCAAACTTCCACTTGACAGCTACAAAAGGAAGAGTATAATGATAGATAATTAACAAAAAGCAATGCAATATCGATTATTTTTAATATTATTGTAAATGTGATGAGGGAGAATGTTGCAATCCTATGATCGTTTCAGAGAGCCGGTGGTTGGTGTGAACCGGTAGCGAGGGGAATGTAAAAATCACTCCTGAACAGCAAAGCTGAAATGTAAAAGTAAGCTGCGCCGGTTTCAGCTCCTTAATGGAGTGCAATCGTTATCTTGCTAGGGTTGTTAGACCTGATGAGAGGTAGACCAATTGGTCTATGAAAAAGGGTGGTATCGCGAGAAATTTCTCTTGCCCCTTTGAGTCAATTAAGACTCGAAGGGCAAGAGTTTTTTTATTGCATGATTTAGCTTATTATTTCAAACAAAATGAATTAGGAGGTTTATTACATGGTTACGTTATTAGAAAAGTTAGCAGCGCTGGTTTGCAAGTATATGACTGTCTGGGTGCTAGTTGCCTCAACCATTGCTTTTGTTAACCCTGCTCCCTTTAAATTTGTAGGTCCGTATATTTCCTATCTATTAGGTGTGATTATGCTGGGGATGGGGCTCACCATGTCCTTGAAAGATTTTCGTCTGGTTTTGACCAGGCCCAAGGATGTTTTTTATGGCGTAAGTTTTCGTTATTTGATTATGCCGCTAGCAGGTTTTGGGGTTGCAAAATTATTGGGGTTACCGCCAGCCTTAGCTGCAGGAATGGTACTATTAGGGGCTGCTCCCAGCGGCACAGGCTCAAATGTCATGACTTACATTGCCAAAGGTGACACGGCCCTTTCTATCACCGTTTCCAGTGTGAATACGATTTTAGCCCCCGTTTTGACGCCATATATTTTTTTACTATTGGCTGGTTCAATGATTCCTATCGATGTTACCGTACTCCTTGTTGACATTGTCAAGATTGTATTGATTCCTGTCGCTGCTGGTGTTGCCCTTCATATGGCGGCTCCTAGCTTGGTGGGAAAGATTATTAAGATTGTTCCTGCTGTATCAGTGGTATTCATTATTACAATTTTGTCTTCGGTTGTCGCGCTGAATGCCGCAAAAATGGCAACAGTTGCACTGGTACTATGCCTTGCAGTGATACTGCAAAATGTGTTGGGGTTAACCCTTGGCTATTATTCTTCAAAATCCGTGGGAATGTCTTCAAAAAAATCACGGGCGATTACATTTGAAATTGGGATGGAGAATTCAGGTCTTGCCGTTGCTCTTGCCTTAGCTCATCTTGATCCAATGGCAGCTTTGCCTGCCGCTGTTGGTGCGGTTTGGCAATATATTAGCGGCAGCGTACTGGCCAGTTATTGGTCAAATCGACCACCAGAAGAAGAAAAAGATATCGCCAAGGAAGTTGTGCTGGTAGAATAAAGAAGATTATTCTAAATGATAGGAAGGGATATACCATGGAAAAGAAGATTTCATTAAAGTATGGTAATGAAGAAATGACATTGCATATTGCAGAAGAAAATATTCTGCAAGTAATTGAAAGTAATCCAGTTATTTTTGATAAATCGGAAATTGAAATCATACAAACAGCACTAGAAAATCCCATTGGCAGTGAGCGGCTTGCCAATCTAGTACGAGAAGGAGAACGGGTTTGCATTGTTATCCCCGATATTACCCGAGCCTGGCAGAAAACAGACTTATATTTGCCATTGGTGGTTGAGGAACTAAATCGGGGTGGAATAAGTGATGAAGATATTCTTTTTATCTGCGCACTGGGGACTCACCGCCCACAAACAGCAGAAGAACATAGACTATTGCTTGGTCCAAAATTGGCTGATCGGTTTCAGGTCACTGATCACGATTGTCAAGATCAGGAGAATCTGATCAATTTTGGTACGACTTCTTTTGGCACACCTGTACGGCTCAATAAGAAGGCAATGGAATGTGATCACCTTGTTTTGACAGGCGGTATTGTTTATCATTTCCTGGCTGGGTGGTCCGGTGGCAAAAAATATGTATTACCTGGTATTTCCTCCTATGAAACAGTTATGAAAAATCATGCCTTGTCACTCAATCCAACCAGAGGTTTAGGACCTCACCCGGATGTACGTTCCGGCAATGATGATACCAACCTGATTCATCTGGATATGCTGGAAGCGGCCAGCCTTGCAAAACCGACATTTCTTTTCAATGTCGTAACTGCAGAGGGAAGAATTGCAGGCGCTGTAGCAGGACATTTCAAAGATGCCCATGACAAAGGACGGGAGTTAGTAGACGCAATTGATGGTGTGACGATTCAGGAAAAAGCAGACTTAGTTATCGCTTCGGCAGGCGGCAGTCCGAAAGACGTCAATCTCTATCAATCCATTAAAACACTGATTAATGCACGCGAGGCGACAAAACCGGGTGGAACGATGATTATTCTGACCGAAAGCCCTGAAGGGCTTGGCGGTAACGCAGACGTGCAGGAAATGATTTTGGGCTATGACACCGTTTTGGAGCGGGAAGATGCGCTGAGAGCTAATTATAGCATCTCAAAATATGTTGGCTACTATTTCTGCGAATCGGCAGACAAGTTTGACTTGTTATTAGTTTCATCCTTAGATCCTGATCTCTTAAAGAAAGCGAACATTACGATTGTCAAAACACTGGACGAAGCGCTAGAGCTGGCTTATGCTAAACGCGGACGAAACTTGAAAACTCTTATCATGCCTCACGGAGCAAACACGTTGCCCAGACTTGCCTAAATAAAAGATTATTTTTTTAATATGTCAAATTGAAAAAGAGAAGATACCCATAATCTAGTAACCAAGTAGATTATGGGTATCTTCTTTTTCATTATGAATCCTTACATTAACTATTGTATCCCATATAAAAGGTAGACGACTCTCTTGTGGATAAACCTGTTAATAACATGTGAATGCCTGTTGATAACTTTCATTGCGTTTATCCCGCGTTATAAACAGTTCATTTAGATTTTTATGAGATTAAAAGTAAAGGGTGAATATTAACAAAAAAATAAGCCATGCATAGGATGTTTCTTCCTAAGCATAGCTTCAAGATCTATTGTTATACATCAATACATTCATTTAATCATGGAATCCTGTTTTCTGCATGATTTCGCCCTGTCGTTTTAATTCTTCAATAATGAATGAACCTATTTTCTTTAATATCGTCATGATTATCCACTCCTATAATTTTTACCAGTTATTGTTCTTGATGTAAATATATATTAATCAATAATCATTGTCAATTAAAAAGTTTATTCTATTAAAAAACGCAATTGTGTAAATTATAAATATTGACTATTGCTGGAATTGTTTGTAAATACTGAAATCGTCTCACCCGAAGGTAAGACGATTCAATTTCTTCATCCCCTTAAAACACAATTGGAAAGTCTTTCTTTAGTCGCTTTACCTTTAATTCATCGACAGCAGTATATTTTTCTTCGGCTACTTCTCGAATCTTTTCCTCGATCACCAATTGAAAAAGAGCAGATTCTACATCTTCATGGTCACTTCCCAATACTGAGTTTATTTCTTCTGCTGTCATTTCGCCGTAGTCATATAATAAACATAGGATATCAGCTTGTAGAAATTCTAGATACTCCATAAAATCTCTCCTGCTCAATTATTTATTATTTAGTATATCCCAATTCATCTATCAATAAATATGTCTTAAAATACGGAATGAGAAACGCCTCAAAATGTATTTCAAATCTAACAACTCCTTAAGCAATTAGGCCTAAGGAGTTATTATTTTTACACACTCTCCCTTACGAATTTATAATGGAACCAATTGACTTATTTCATTTATATTGATTGCAATCAGTTTTTCCCACGACATACGGTCCAACAGCAATTGTTAATTGGATAAACAGAAATTGCAGGCCAGGTCCATTAGAATCATTACAATGACGCATCTCTAAAGAGTTCCTACGTATACTACACCTGAGTTCGTAATAACCGACACGATGGCCCCCAAAGGAAATGTAAATGAATCAATATTAGACATTGATTTCTTCCCCTTCCTTTCTGCTGAATATAACTATCCGCATATTATTTTATGCATGATCACCATTAAAGGTTACATAGCGTGTTAATTTCTTTATCAGAAAATAACAAACCATCGGTATGACGCCCAATCAACTTCGACAACTATTCCCCTCATAATAAAGCATAAGAAAATTTGCATGAAAAAAATAACCAGAACTGACAAAATCCTGGTCAGAAGAAAATATAAATATGGAAACAATGCCTTCGTTTCATTTAGAATTATAATCCTGCAATAGAGGCAATACCTAGCAGGATTATAATAATGCCTGCTATTTTATTAGTCTGAACGATGACATGCGGCGTTACTCTGCTGCGAAAAAGACATACGATACTGGTGAGAGCACACCACCAAAGCGCTGAACCAATAAAGACTCCTAAAGTGGCTAATAATGTAGTCGACAGATCTATTACAAGCATGGCAATGCCAAAGGATGAAAAAACGGCAATAAAGGTAAATATAGTAACAGGATTGGTTAGTGTTAAAAAAAATACTCCGGCACAAAGGCTGTAAAGACTATGCTTGGAATTCTTTCTGCCAGATTCACTATCTGGTTGAGCAAGAAAGGTTGCAATACCAAGCAAAATAATGAATACTCCGCCTCCCCAGCGAAAGACAGTGTCATATTGAGAAATAAAAGCAGTAAGTATGCTCAATCCTGCTGCTGCGGCGGCGCCATATAAGGCATCAGCCAGCGCTGCTCCCATCCCTACCATAAGACCGGATATGCGTCCTTCACTCAAGGTATATCGTATACAAATTAGATTGACGGGTCCGACGGGAGCAGCAAGAAGAAACCCACTAACAATACATTTAATCAGAAGAATATCATTCATCGGACAGTCTCCTATAAAAGAATCTAGTAACAGTGTCCGCAAAAATCCTAACTGATATACTTTGCCTTTTACTATGCATAAGGGCTATTTGTTCGGACATAATGAAAAAGAATTATAAAATAATCTACTGACAAGGTTATAGGAGAAGAATTATGATTGCAGAAGTGATCGATAGAACGTTGCGGCGCTTTGAAGAACGTAATTGTCATCCGGTGGTTGTCAAAAAAGCTGGCACTGTTTTTCGTGGCATGATGGAATATGGAATGAAGCCAGAATTAATTACTGCCGTTCAAGAGCGGCGGCTCCGTAACACGATACATTATGTATATGCGCACTCCCCTTTTTACCAGCGAATGTTTGACAAATGCACCGTACGACCGGACGATATACGAACAGCGGCTGATTTGCACCGACTTGACTTTACCACTGCCAGCGATATCCGACAATGGCAGGACTTTCGCTGTGTCTCTGAAGAAAAATTTTCGGCTGTTTTTACGACTTCGGGTACAACAGGTGAACCCAAAAGAATGTATTACACCTATCGAGAAATACAGATGCTATCCAATCTGTATGGCGCGGCACTTCGTATTGCCCATACAGGAAGACTGGTTGCCCTAATTGCTTTGCCCATTGGACATGGGCTGTGGATTGGCGGTTCTAGTGTGCAGCGTGCTGTAGAGCGTGCAGGTGGGTTACCATTGAACGTTGGTGCTGACAATCCACAAGAAACGATTCGCTGGATGAATCGATTTTCACCCAACGTGATTTTCTCCTCGCCTTCTTATATGACAGCCCTAACTCGCGAGGCGCAGCAATTAGGCTATCACTCTCCCATTGATAAAATCATATTGGTAGGTGAAATATTGACTTTAGCACATAAAGAATTATTTACTAGATATTGGGGTGCAGCGGTCTTTGATAGCTATGGCTCAACAGAAATTGGCGGTGCTCAAACTATTTCCCTTCCAGAATGCAGCGCCTTTCATCTTAATGATCTGCATCTTATCACAGAGATCATTGATCCGATTACTGGTAAAGCAGCTGATGAGGGTGAGCTAGTATTTACCACCATCCGCAGAGAAGGAATGCCCTTAATTCGCTATCGGTCAGGAGACAGGGCACGCTGGGCAAAATGCAGCTGCTGGCTGCCGCTGCGATCGATTAAGATTAAAGGACGTACTGACGACATGATTGTCGCCGGCGATATGAATCTTTATGGCCGAGTAATAGCAGATGCTGTAAGTACCGTTTCCTCTACTACCGGTCGGGTATTATTAACAGTAGCCAAAGAAGGTCTTAATGACAAATTGACGATTACAGTAGAAGGCACTCCGGAGAAAGAGTTAGTGCAAGAAGCGTTACTAACAGCCTATCCAGAGCTGACAGTGAATATAAAAAATGGCAATTTGCTCTTATTCATTGAAACGACGGCTGATCTTGGTTCTCAGATTAAAGATGTAAAAATCATTGACTTACGCTGACTTTTTTCATAGGACTTCTCCCCAATAAGAAGTAGACGTAGCTTCTAAGACTACGTCTATCTTTTTTAAAGAAAATCTGTTATTTTAAACCTTTTTCACACATCAATTCCTGACAATAGTATCATTCACGACATACTCAAAGCAGTTTTTGCATCCCTCCAGAGTTAACCAATATCTTCTTCCAACATCGTTGCTTCCAAGAAATTAATAGATCTTCGCAATTTAGTAGCAATTTCACGACTGATCAAGCCATCTTCAAACATAGATTGTACTTCATTTCGCTCTACTTGAATGGCCTTAAATTGCAATTCTTTTTTTTGTTTATAAAACTGTGCTTTTTTTCTAGGATGATCAAATTGAAGACTTATTCTTTCAATTATTTTACGATAATTGGTAATAACTCTTAATGAAATATTTTTATTTTCTTCACTTATTTGATTATTGATTGCAGAAATTGCCGCTTTAGCGGTTTGAATCTTTACGGTCCTTAACTTTATAATATCCAGTTCAGGATTTTTGGATTTGTTCGAAAACCATTTTGCAAGATACCGTTTTATTACGACAACAGGGAAAAAGGACTTTGGCAGAATTCCATCTGATAAAGATGTTTCAATTACATTAATGTGCTCTTGAAAACGATACGCTACATCCGAAGTAATTTGTTGAGTATCCAGTAAATGCTGAATTTCCTCTCGTTCAGCATTGATTCCTACTCTTAATATCTCAATCTCCATCCTACGGGAGGTAAAACCGATTGTGTATTCATTTTCATTTGAATACGTTGACCTTATACTTTTTTCATAATCAGCAATGATCGATGCAATTGCTGCCTTGTTTTCAAAAGTTCGCTCATCTTTTAAAGCTTGAATGACTGTTCTTATGATTTTCACTCGGATCTTTCGCTCCAGGGCTTCTTGATCTTCACCAATAAAATCTAAGCTTTTATTCGCAAAGAAAGGTAACACGCAACTAGCCGTAACAAGTGTAAAAAGAATAACGCCGGCTGCCAGAAAAATAATTAAAGATCGTTCAGGAAAAGGCAGACCATCTTGTAAGAAATACGGAATGGAGAAAGCACCTGCTAGTGTAACGACACCACGAACACCAGCGAATGAAATGAGAGCCGCCGACTTTAATCGTGGTTTATCAAAATCTTCTTTTTTATTAAACATCCATTTTCCTTCCCAGAATAAATAGTTCCAGATAAATCGGAGGAATAACAAGCTAAAGGATATCACTGTAATATAGCCCATAACTTGAATGTTACTAATCGTCGTATCATGAAATATTACCGCTGCCACATCCGGTATTTGTAAACCGAGAATTAAAAAAACAATCCCGTTTAAAATAAAAATAATAACAGACCAGGTACTTGCTGAAACAACTTGTAAATTCGCCATTGATGGTTCTGAATGATCGCGTTCAATTGCATGAATAATGCCTCCAGCCACAACAGCTAAAATCCCAGATACCCCTATTTCCTCAGCAATCAAGTAGATGATAAAAGGAGTCAAAATCTTAATTAGCATATGTATCGTTACATCTTCCATCCCCAGGCGTCGGATGAATACGCGCAGATGTATGAAAAAAAAAGAAAGCACTACTCCACTCAAAAGTCCTCCAATGGCAATCACGAAAAAACTAATCGTTGCCTGCATTAACGAAAAAGTGCCAGTAACCATTGCAGCAATGGCAAACTTGAAAGCAACCAAGCCGGAAGCATCATTCATTAATGCTTCTCCTTCAAGAAGACGCATCAGGTCTTTCGGCAGATTAATACGTCTAGCGATCGTGCCAACCGCTACAGCATCGGTTGGGGATAAAATAGCTGCTAAAGCAAAGGCTGCCGCTAGCGGAACGCTTGGAATCATCCAATTAATAAAATATCCCATAACGAAAACGGTTACAAAAACCAATCCCAACGCCAATAATAAAATCGGCAGCCGTAAATTCCACAGTTCATCTCGTGGTATCATCTTTCCGTCATTAAATAAAAGAGGTGCAATAAACAATACGAAAAACAATTCTGGGTTCAATCGAACATGTATACCTGACGGGAGAAAGGCTAGCAGAACACCTAATGAAATTTGAATTAACGGAATAGGAACAAACGGAATAAAACGATTAAAAATATTAGAAAGCGCAATCAATATTAAAAGAAACAATACTACTAAAAACGTTTCCATTATAAATTCACTTCCTATAAGACTTACTACATTTATAAATGTCGCTTTATTAGCATTGCCTCTTTTTTAATGTCATATCCGTCATCCTGCCACTCATTTCCTCCGTATATTCTCCATCTTTCTTATAACTACTTTTCAAGTATCGGCGATTCACAACGTAATACATTTTTATGATTCTTCTCTTTTTCAAAGAGAATGCTTCTAATTATTTTACTTTCACATTTTTTAACTCTTCGCCAAAAGCAGGTCTGCGCATGTATTCGAACGTCAAGTGCTTAACCAAATCAGCCGCAATACGATTGCCGCCGATTTTTACTAATAATCGTAAACGTGAACAGATATTTTTGTAATGAGATCGTTTTGAACTACGAGCTGCGTCCTGAAGGATCTCTTCTTTAAAGAGCTCATAAACCTGCTCCGGGTATTTTGTTAGTAACGGACGGTAGAACTCCACAATACGATGAGGATTCTTTTGAACATATTCTAAAAGCTTTTCCCATTCCTGCTCTTCAATAATAGCAGACGTATAATTATTGTCCATATATCCGGATTGTTTTGCAAACTCTAACAAAATACCAGGATAAATTTGCGCCCACTCAGCCGAATCATACATGGTCTTTAATTTCTGATAGCAGGTAAAATCACCGGATAATGCCAACTCACGGCCTACTTCCCGCATCTTATCCAATTGCATAGTCAGTCTATACACCTTAACGCGAAACTCTTTCCACTTTTTTATCAGCCCCGGCAATTTATGATCGTTCTCTTCACCTTCCAATGCTAACATTTCTGCCTTAGCATAATCTTGTACTGCCAGTGCCTCCTGTATCGCTAATTCTCTAAAGCGGGAGAATTTTCGATGTGCATAAAGAAAATCTAAAGCAGCTTTTTTACCATCAAATTTATCAATCAGTTCATATTGCAAAAGGGCAATCGCCTCAGACTCATATTCACGAAAAAAAGCATCTTGATCCTTTTCTTCCATTTCCAGAGAAATTTTCCTCAGGTATTGTTCGAATTGCTCTCGCTGCCTAGGATTTTGGATCACCGCGATGCAAAAATGCAGCAAATCCATTCTCCATTCGGACCAGTCATGATAACGTCTTTGACCCGCTTCGTGAAGAATTTTGAGAAAGCACATTTCTGCCTTCGGTCCCGGGGGAACCGTATCAGTAATTTGCACTAATATATCCTGTACTTCATAGATAACGGTGCTCACATCTCCTGCTGAATCATCAGCAAACTGCAGCATACCAGTCATTTCACACATCACACATAATGCCAAATCCACAGCAAGTTCATACTCCTGTTCATCACAAGCCCTCTGCGCCCGCACCACCACCTTGTAAGCTCCTTCAACAGCACGCTGACAATTACGGTAACTAATAAAACCATCATCATCTTCTGCTTGTTCAATATAGCGCCGCATTAAGCGAATCCACTTTTCTTTTTCGTCACTTCCAGAACTAATCTCTGCTTTGATTTCATCGGCAATGGTCAAATCATTTTCCGCTATGTCCAGAAGTAAATTAATGAGTTTTTCCTTGGATTGGCAAGATAGGCCGCTTTTAAGCTGCTCCCGAAGACTTGTCTTCACTGGTAAAACGGTTCCTGCTTTTTTCTCAGCGCTTACCTTTTTAGCAGCCACAGTATGCGCTTCTTCTTTACGCAATGCTAAAAACGCAGCTACCATGTGCTTGCAGTACGGTCCGCCAGTATAAGGGCAGTTGCACCCTGCCTCTATTATAGTTTCTTGCTCATCCAGCTGTACGGTAACCAAATAATCGTCACTGCCGGTGACAGCGACCACATATCGATTGTCCTGTTGCTTAACAATAACCCCAATTCTTTTCTCTTGATAATACTGCCGCCCACGCTCCATAATAACGTCATCCACATATTGCTCAAAATCATTTAGTTTCATCAAAGCACCTCTGTTCATCCATTATTTCTATATAAAGCTGTCCTCATTTTAATCTCATCGGCAATTTCCTCAGGCAGTTCCTCATACGCAATAATATTCTTATATAACGCATAAGGTAAAACCAGCTCCGGTGAGGTCATTGTGTACCGTTTATAAAGTTCTCTCGCTGCACCATTATGAAACTGGTGGATTGCCTCTTCCAAGTCCCAAATACCCAGTTCATTCTCCTGCCATAATGTAAATTTCCCTGCTAAATTCTCCAATTCTTTTCTCAGTTCCCGCTCATAAGCTTGATTGGACAATTCTCTCATTTTCTTAGAAATTGCTTTTGTATGTCGCAAAAAAATCACTCCCATTTGAATGTAATACTTGGCAAATTCTCACGAGTTAGTTGTATATATTGTGTTTTTATTTGCTATTAAAACACAATTTCCTGCAAAAAGTAAATCCACTTTACAAAACCTAAAGAAGATACCCCTAATCGAGTTGACTCGATTAGGGGTATCTTCGCTTTTATTGATAGTATTGTAGATATGATTTTACCAATACAGGGGTATGCACGTGAAAATCATGCTTATATCTTTTTAACAAATTCAGATTTTAATTTCATGGCTCCAAAACCTTCAATTTGACAATCAATATTATGATCGCCATCCACCAAGCGTATATTTTTTACTTTTGTACCTATTTTTAAAGCCGATGAGCTTCCTTTTACTTTCAGATCCTTAATAATTGTTACAGAATCACCATCGCTTAAGACATTTCCATTTGCATCTTTTATACTCTTTTTTTCTTCACTATTGTCTCCGTTTACAGTCCACTCATGACTGCATTCTGGACAGACTAGAAGACTTCCATCTTCATAAGTATACTCTGATTTACATTTTGGACAATTTGGTAGATCCATCATAATTTCATTTCTCCATTCATTATTGCTCATGTATTGATATAAGAATTACTTTTAATTTTCTTTTTATTTCGTAAAAATAGCAATTACGAGTTTGTAAATTTATGAAAACGTTGCAATCTTCTTATACGCAAATATACTATCATAGTTTTCTGGGATTGACAAACCTTCCTATCATCTTTTTGAAGTTACTCTCCTAAGTCCCCCACTGATTCTTTTACTAGCCAATGTAGGAATACAGGTAAAGAAAACGATTGAAACGCGAAGGTGCAAAGACGCTGGCGCGTACACGAAGAACACAAAGGGGGAAAATAAATAGTTTTCTGTGTTCTTTGCGGATCTCTGTGTTCTCTGCGTTTAACATTCTCCTTAAAGACTATTAAGAAAAACTTTTTGAACCCCGAAGACGAAAAGGAGTCTATTTGTTAAACCTTTTTCTATACCCGCATTTTCTGCACAGTTCCTCCACCACATGAGTATTGCAAAAACCAAGCCTTATATTTTCTGCTCTTTTTGCGTGTATAATATCAGAAAATTGTTTTTCATGAATATTACCTAAGTTAATGATCCCTTCCCCATCAAGACAGCAGGGTACTACTGTGCCATCGACTAAAATAGCAACTTGATTCCTTAAACCAAAGCAAGAGCCTGGTGTGAAATCCTCTTCCTCGTTTAAATCAGGCCATTTAAACTCATAATCCTGATTGAGATATACTCGATCTCTTAATTTTAACGCTTTTGCTTCAGACAAATTTCCCTGTATTTTATAAGGCAGTTTAAAATTCTCTTCAATTTTATAAAGGATCTCTACATTTCTTTTTCTTTGATCCGCTGTCAGCAATGCTTCATCTAAATTCCATAATCGTAAGGATATAATTATCTTCGACTCTGCTGCTGCCTTGTTAGAAAAATTTAAAATGTTATCAATATACTCATCCTTCGATATGGACTTCTGATTTCCATCAAAACTATGAAGTGAAAAATTGATTTGTCTCACTGCAGGTTTTTGAATTAACGTCTCTTCTACGGCAGCGATTAAAGTACCGTTTGTTGTAATGTTTACTTTAAACCCCTTTTCGTGACTTAGATCCAGAAGACGCCCTAATTTAGGATGCAATAAAGGCTCCCCCATTACATGTAAGTAGATATAATCTGCAAAAGGTTTAATCTGATCCAGAATTTCTTTAAATGCAGCTTCTGACATACATTCAGGTTTCCTTTT
>Ga0316604_10001283_pt1 | contig 23062 bp, 19 predicted proteins | sample OWC_soil_day20_C_FD_207650 | JGI IMG/M metagenome (GOLD analysis project Ga0316604, IMG submission 207650) | Wetland soil microbial communities from Old Woman Creek delta, Ohio, United States - OWC_soil_day20_CT | ecosystem: Environmental > Terrestrial > Soil > Wetlands | place: USA: Ohio...
GCCCGCCAGGCCGAGTTTCCGGCCGAATTCCAGCTGATTGCGGCGATGAACCCGTGCCCTTGCGGCTTTCACGGCCACGGCAACGGCAAGTGCCGGTGCACGCCGGACCAGATCGCGCGCTATCGCTGCCCATCACCAAAGTTACGTAAAACTTTCACTAGAGTTAAAGTGAAACTTCGACGATCTCAAGTTACCTCACCTCGCATAACGCCGGCAAGCAAAGTGCAGATTCAACCGGTGGATGCAACACACTAGCAACTGCGTGAGCAGAAGGAGTGTGCCCCAGAAGCGGAAGCCGCGGATCTATTATTCGGACAGCCAGAAAGCGCTAATGTGGGAACGCTGGCGCAAGGGCGACTCGCTTCAGCAGATCGCTCAGCTGTTTGATCGAAACCACTCATCGGTTCAGCGAATCCTCGCTGAGACCGGTGGTATCTCCCCGGTGCCACGATGTCGTTCTAAACGGGCATTGACGCTTTCTGAACGAGAGGAAATTTCCCGAGGCTTGGTGATGGGGTGTTCCATCCGTGCGCTCGCTGCTCAATTGGGGAGAGCGCCGTCCACCGTCAGTCGTGAAGTGAAACGCCATGGAAGCCGAGCGATGATCGGGCTTCGACAAGCCTGTCGAGTATGTTGAGCGTAGCCTTCCTTAGCCTAACGTACTCAACTGCAATATTGATCAGGCGTTAGTTATCTGGATTTAGACATCCAATCCAGAACAATTGACGGCTCTTAGCCACATTACACCTTTCAAAAATATTTTTTCTTGCCGCCATTCGTCATACAGTAAGTCCCACCTTTAGGCCCGGTGCATGACACTGCTGCCCCACATGGACACTTCTCGCCAGCCTGCATTCTCTTTTCCGGGGAGGCTTCACCAGTACCGTGCCGGTAGTCTGACGGGGGTATTGGATTGCCATCTGCCCAAAGACCTATGCGGCGACTACGAGCTTCATTTTCAGCTTGTGCATAGTTGGCGCGATCGGCCGGTGATTGCTCTTTCTGGTATTTCTTAAAATGCCATGCCAACCCAGCTTGCACTTGGGCGAGGTTGACATCTTGACCGGCCATCAGTACTTTGCCGACAGGTCGTTCGTCTCGATCTTTCTTGGTCCATTGCACAGATACGGTTTTGTCAAAAACTACAGTGCTCAAGTTTTCCTTTGAACGACTGCCAAATGCTTGAGATTTCTCCGGTGCATCAATGCCGGCCAAGCGGATTCTGTGTTGCCTTCCACTAGCGTCAAGGACGTCGATTGTGTCGCCATCTACAATTCCAACAACCTTGCCGTTGATGACGTCAGCAGCAACAGGCAGTGAAAAGGCGAGACAAGCAAAAGATATCGCGATGGAGACTTTCATGGGTTATCCAACTCTATTAAGAGCAACTTCATACGATTAGCCGTGTGGTCAATACAGAACGTTGAAAAGCTGTTGGGGTCAGCTTTGTGATGCCATCGCTGACCTGGTTTACGCAGTACGTCATCAAGAGCTTTGGTCAAGCTTCCACTGCCCAGGGCAGAGGCAAGCAGAAGGCCACTACCCAAAGCGATCATTGATAACGTACTTTAAAAATCTGTCGCGATTCAAAGCCTCGCCTCAGATTATTTGTCTTTTGACTGCGTTCTTCCCATCAGCAGGACAAGCAAGCATACGCATCCCAGAATGCTTAAGACAGATATGAGCAGAAGGTCAGTCAACATCAGATGACCGCAACATCGAGGTTGCAGCCCAGTCTAGTCCGTAGTTTTGGTAATAGCCCTCTGCCATATAAGCCCCCCAGCTTAAGAATTGTGAAGAGCGCCCTTTGAAAGCGGCTTGCCCCTATTTCGAACAACGCAAGAATTCATGCTCCTCCTGAGCTGGCCGGACTTTATAACTACGGCGTCGACTAGACCATTGTACTTTCGTACAGATGACGATTTCATTGACCTAGCCTAACATTCGCACCCTTTGTCATATCAACCACTTGGATTCAATATTGTGCAAACGGTGCAAAGCTTTGGTAGAAGAAGAAAAAGCAGGTATCTGGCGCCTCTGGCCATTGTTACTTTTGCAATTTCAATTGAAAGCCATGGCGCCACGCGCCCCACGCCCGGAAGCGATGAACTGATCCGCCAGCAGCAGCGTCACAGGCTCAGCGCCAACCACTCCTAGTGGTAACTGACTAATCAGGTGGCGCTACGCTTTTTGGGGCACCTCAATCAATATCACTTGTTATTCGGGTCCCGGTGTCCGGGTAAACACTGCTCGGCATCTCTCTAATTTAGCTCTTACCATGTTCAAGAAAATCGACACAAACCCAAAAGCCTTCGCAATCTTTTACGGTGCCGTGGGGTCTATCCTCGCGTCTCTCATTTGGGCATTTGCACCGTCTTTAGGAGATTGGCTGGCTAGCTCAACGCTTGGCGTACTTATTGATTTTGTAAACGCCTGCTACATTCGAGCGGCAACATTGGAGCCAGTAAACTACTCGTTCTTTGTGCTGACTGCGATTCTTGTTGTCTTTGCGGTGCTTTGGTTCGAGATCGCGGGAAGAATGAAGAAGAGTCTTCTTGGAACGCAAGATGACGAACCGGAAAATAAGGAGCCACCACCTTGGATGAAGAAAGTTGCTTACTTCTTTGTCCAATTTGTTATTCCTCTTTACATCCTTTACGGCCTATTCCAGATATCTGGCGAGGTAATCGTTCTAAATGCCATCACCGACTTCAAGCAACACATACTCATCGTCACGCCTTACATCGAAAGGGAAGAGAAAGAGAAGTTGCTTTCTCGGTGGTCGCAAATGAGGTCTATTGACGACTACAACAAGGTATACGAGCGGCTTGTGGCGCTAGCTAAAGAACACAATCTCAAGCTATACAAGAATCGAATGTATTGACCGGTATGCTGAACCCAGCATTCCACAGGACCTTGCGTATACAGCTGCGCAAGGCAGGTGAGTTCAACCATTAGTCCCCACAAGTAGCTGTCATCGAATTTGCGCGCCGTGCTGTCAAGATCGCGCTGAAAAAGCAGCAGATACAAATCCTCCAGCACAAAACCGTATAATGACAAAGGTCTAAGGGATGGGGTTTGGGAGAAAAACTTTTCTAGCGTAGCCAGGGAGGCGTAGTTGGATCCAACAAGAGAATCGCCAAGAAGTAACCCGCTTGCTGGAGCGCAGCGAGAAACGGCTGGTGCGCAAACGTTCGAGAAGTACGAATACCAGTACCACTGGGCTCTCTGCAGAATTCTCGGTGCTCACGAAAACTCTGACGATTACGTGGTCTTCATTGAGCTACATGAGGACGTTGTTTTGGCCACTTCCACTGATAAAACCGTCGCCCGGTTTGAATTCAATCAGATCAAAAATGTCAGCTCCCCTGCTTGGAACCAGAAGAAACTGACATCTGTCCCAAAGGCCACAAAGAAGAAGGTCACAAACTCAATTCTCGGCAAGATGCTCCAAGGGGTTCGTGAAAAACCCTTTGTCGATAAGCTTAACTCGCTTGATCTGGTGGTCACTTGTGGATTCAACCTACCTCCGAGAATGGAAGGCCTGAAGCTCTCGATCATTACGATCGGAGATCTCCACGATGATTGCCTAAAAGACATCCAAGCCGCGATCGACAAGGAACTCGATACCTATCCGCTCCCGAAGACATTGAGGTTCATTACTCCCGATCTGCCTGCCTCCGGCTTTCAGGATGTCGCAATTGGTCGAATCTCTAAGCTAGTTGACGTGAAAGCTCCAGGAGCCAAGTGCAACGCGTCAACAATCTATCGCGTACTGATTGACGACTTACATCGCAAGGGAACAGTGGCGTTTGACTTTACTGAGTGGAACAACCTTGTAAAGAACAAAGGAACCACCCACAACGATGTTGAGCGAGTTATATCGTCCTATACAGAAAACAAGGGGATTGAGGTCTTCGAAAAGGACTTCGAAGACATCCTTAAGGATCTGGAGCTGAAATCTCACAAGCGGATTCAGGTTCGCAGAGCTTTTGAGCGTTACCACAATGCAGTACGCCTGGAGCGTACGTTGATTGCCATTGATAACCAGCAAGCGCTCAAGGAGGCGGTTGAGCGCAACTTTGAATTTTTCGAAGAACAAGGTGTGAAGGCTTTTTTGGAAAAAGCCCTCCTGTCCTTGCCCGAGATGACAAAGAAAAACCTTGTCGATTTGGAAGCAACTCAGGCCGCCATCATCTACGAGCTGTTGAGCAACTGCCATGAAAAATGAGCCGACAATCGACAACTTCAAACTGCTGATCAGAAATCTCAGGACAAAGCAGCATGAAAAACTTAGTATTCAAACGACTGGTAGTAGCGTCCGATACCCTAAAGTCCGGAAATCAGTTCGAGTTCAAACCTCGCTTCAACCTGATAACGGCGAACGACAATAGCTTCGGGAAATCGACTCTAGCCAAGTTGTTGTTTTGGTCTCTGGGTGGCGACCCCGTTCTGGATTTCACTTGGACTTCGTTCGACGTTCGCTGCTTGGTTGATTTCAGTGTTGGCAACGAGACCTATCAGGCAGGACGATACGGAAACACGATGTTCCTCCGGCGTCCGAACGGCCAATGGGAAAAATTCACCAAAATCACTGGCGCTTACTCTGAAGCCTTCGCTGAAATCGTCGGCTTTGAGGCCCTGTTACCCAACAGGAGCGATGCGACCAAACTTGAAACCCCGCCACCGGCTTTCTACTTCCTGCCTTTCTACGTTGATCAGCAACGGAGTTGGTCTCAAGCATGGAATGGCTTCCCCAATCTTGAGCAATTTTCACGATGGCAAAAGACCATCATCGAATATCACACGGGCTATTTGCTGCCTGAGTTTTTCTCTTACGAGGAGCAGATTGCTGCGCGAAATCTTGAGAAAAAAACAGCAGAGGTCGAGGTCAAGAAAATCGAGACTGCTATCGAAGTGGTCAAGACGTACCTACCCCCCTCAAGCAAAACCGTAGCACTATCGAAGGGCGAGTTTGATGCCCTCGCCACTGAGGTTTCTGACGACATCGCAAAACTTCAGGCTAAGCAAGAGGAACTGCTGGGGTCGATAGCCGAAATTCAAACAGAACGCCTCTATTTGCAGGGTCAGCTTGAGCTTGCGAAGTTGGCTTCTACTGATCTTGAAAAGGATTACATCTTCTCCGTCGAATGCGTTGAGGGCGAATCCCTTTTTTGCCCGCTGTGTGGAACGGTGCACGACAATTCTTCACCTAGACGAGCTTCCATCCTTGCCGACAAAGATGAGGCTGACAGCCAGGTAGAGCAACTCAGCAGCAAGATAGAGCGCCTTGGTAAGAAACTGGCTAAAAATCAGGAACGGCTTGAGAGCACGCGAACTGAAATTGAAACCATCAACAACAAATACAAAACACTTCAAACCTCCGATAGCAATGGCACCGAGGCGAGCACATCCGAATCCTCGTTCCTCGACAGCATCGCTTCACGCGCGGTCCAGAAACATGTTCAGCGGACGATGGAGACCAAGACAGCCCTGATTCGAACCATTAAGTCCACCAACAGAAACTTGAGAGCCGACCAGAAAAAGCTACTGACCAAGGAAGAAAGGGAGGAGCTTGACGCCTCATTTAAGGACACCTTGGCCACCTATGTCGATGAACTGAAGGCTCAAGGAGTCAATTTGTCACCGGTCGAATCTCCTCTTGATTACAAGAAGCTCTACGGAAGCGGCGGAGCCGCCGAAAGCACTCGTGGCATCTTGGCCTACTACATGTCCGTTATTCGGCAGGCGCACAAAGCAGAGAATGAGGCCTTTTCGTCAGTAGTTATCGATACTCCGAATCAACAGGAGCAAGCCGATTTTAACTACGAAAAGATCCTCAAGTTCCTTATGGATACCGTGCCTTCAAACGCACAACTCATTTTGTGCGCCATGAACCGCAGCGAAATTCAGGCCTACAAGAGCGCGGCACACGTGATTGAGCTGGACGAAAAGAAAATACTCAAGGGGTCCAAGTACGAAGATTGCCGAGCGTTACTCAACTTTGACGGATCGATACTCTCGTCCTCTACCACTCAATGACGGTCACGCAAATTTAAGGGCGGTATACGCCTGAACACCCACTTCTCCTTGTCCTGAATGGCCGTAGTGAGTCTAGAGTGAGAGTTCGCCAGATCGGAAAGCCGCCCGGTCAGGTCACCACTTCTCCAGGCTGAATGGCAGGTAGTAGCTCGCCACCTACCGTTCAGCCACCGATGCAAGCCAATGGCCGCTTTCGTCAGCAGCGTAGGACGGCACCTGACTCAACGACTAAATTTGCTACCCGTCCATCAGGGCAATACGCTGCAATAGATACCCATTATTTCTTTGGGCAGAGATTTGCAAAAAAAATTAAGTCAAATTCTATTCCAGACTTGATCGCAACAGCAATAAGAATTCCTGTTACCAAGAGATAAAAAGGGAATATTGAGATTGTAAAGGCAAGGTGCAGAATTGATCTGACTTTGCCCTTTAATGGCTTGGTGTCCATTGTGAATATGTTGCTACTGATTAAGTCATTTGCTACAGCTGCATAGAGTTCCCGGAAAAGGCTTTCTTGATGAAGATAGTAGGCATCAAGAAACCAAAAAACAATGATTGGCAGTAGGGCAATATAGATGAAACTCTGATTGGCATCTTTCGATGCCAACGCGAAGATCGCAGCAACCAACGCAACTGTCCAGCCCTTCACCAGAAATGAGTTACCACCCATCCTGTTGATAACACCTTGGATAAAACCAAGGTGAGCAATCTTTGCTTCCTTATCCATAATTTTCTGCCTTCAATTTATAGAGTGTATCTAAAGCGTCTGATCCTGTTTTGGTATTGCTTCTATTCCAATTATTTAGGTCATCTACGCCCAATGGTGTTAGATGCAATAAATCAATATCATAATTAATAGAGAAAGACTCTCTTAATGCTTCCTTCGCCACGACAGCAGATTTAATAATCCGTCCCCGATGGTCATCTGGCGTCCTTTTTTGAACTAGACTTGTCATTGCAATTTCCGAGTAAATCCAAGGTGAGTCCGTCGTGCCTTCTTCCTTGATGTAATTCTTTGGTGATATTGAGTTTGGGGTATTAACGAAGATGATGCATTCACAACTGTTAATCATCTTGCTCAATGCAGTTGAAAGCATCATGTGGACATGGCTCGTAGACCTGTTTCTTTTGTCATAACTATATGTCTGCTTTGACGGCTGATAACAATATTCATCATCAATCATTTTTAAGAGGACTTCTGAGTAACCCCAAATGCAAGAGTCAATGAATGATGTCAATCCAAGTTCTTGGTTTAGCCAGCCAGATAGCCCAATGACTTGATCTGCGTCTTTGTGGGAGTGCGATAGAAAAATATCGGATTTAACTGGAGGGAACCAGCCTGCAATTATTTCTGATGCAAGCAAGTTTCCATTCTTGTCCTTAAAGGAATCAAGTTTCTTCTGAACCTGAGCCTTATTGTTTTCGTGGACGATCCTACCTTGCCTAGAGTATTTAGATAAATCCTCGTTGCCAAGTGCGAGATTGAAGCCTCTATACATCATGCACTCCTTCTATTGATCTGGCATCATAAATAACTTCACCTGATTACTGCGAAAGTGGGAATCATGATCTCAAAATGAGATCAAATATCTCGTAGTGGGGGGTTATGGCTAGTTTTTGCCATCCATTTTCTACGTGCCAATCTTCTTTGGACTAACTTTCAAAAATTACGATTTGCCGGTTTGCGCATGCGCACTGCTAATTGGGAGTTAATCTCGAAGGGCCGCTTTTGGCCGGTAGCGCCAGTTCGTCCATGCTTCCGAAAAGCAGCCATTGGAACCCAGTTGCACTCCGAATGTCAGTTTTTGAGCGAGAATCCCCGAAGGCAGCCTCCGGCCAAGACCGGCCATAGGCGAAGCTCAACCGAGTGTCAGCAGCTAATATGAGACGTTCGACGTTTTTTCTACAAATGTCGGCTGAGGATGAACCTAGGGACGATACATGTCGGTTGTCTTCTGTAAGCCTGACATGAACTAGAGCGGTGCTTTTCATCTTGAGCTTTGGCTACCGCCAGATCCTTTCGCGTCAGACAAGTATGCCAAAACGGTCGCACTCAAGGCACCTGAAGCATCGCCAACTGCGGATGGTTCGAAAAGTCTTCTTTCGCTGTCCTAAGCAAGCTCCCGAAGTTGATACTCCTGCCACCGCCGCCCTGTTTCAGCATGCGAAGCGCTGCATGCCAAGCAGCCTGACCGGTGGAGTGAAACTGGAGGCGGGGCAAGTCACCGCCTGCGCGGCTCCACACCTCTTGGTCCCGCGGTCCAAATGGGTAAAGGTCGACTAGGATCTTCTCTAACACTAACCAAGAATCCTCCTCTTGCACCGTTGGCGTTGTCTCGGGACTGTTCGCCAACTTTTTCCCGCCTTGGCTCAGAGCGACAGCAAAGTTTCCTTCAAGGTTGTCAGCCTTGAAAATTGGGTGCTGGTCGTCTGGGATCAGCTTAGGCACCTCTTCGGAAACGTAGTTAAACAGGTCAAAGACCTTGATGAAGCCACTAGCGCTCTTATCGGCAGCTCCGCGTAAACCTGCCAGCAGTGCAGTCGTGAAAACGCTGTTCCTCGCGCCGACAAATACGGTCGACACTTCGTCAGAACGGCACGATGCCATCAGAGCGCGTCCGCTCCCGACTGCCAGCTTCACGAAAGTGTTTTGGGTATAGCCAGACTTGAGCTCATGGCCTTTGCCATCGGTCAAACTCTTCGAGATTGCTGCACCCCCAGCATGACAGGCGTCGATAAAGACCAGCAGCCGCTTCGCCTTGATCTGCGCAAGTGCCGACGCTAACTCATCCGAGCAAATAGATGTGTTTTCAAGGTCAGCGAGGTCACTATCTACGGTCACCAGCACGCTGTCCTCATTACCTGGGTTGCCTACGACACCACCGTGGCCGGAGAAGAACACGCAGGCCGTGTCATCAGGGCCTGCCCGAACAGCCAGTTCTTCTAGACCGTTCAACACAGCTGCCCGAGTAGCGTTTGCATCCAGGAGAGTGACTACGTTGGCGGGGGCATAGGCACAGTACTTCGGCGATGAGAGCGTCGCGGCTACATCGTTGACGTCGTTCAGGATCGCAGCAGGTAGGTTAGAGATTTGCTGATAGTTCGCTACGCCGATAAGAAGGGCGTGGCCTTGTGGGTAGCCAGTTGGGTTCATGTTTCAACGATGGGTTTGTAGGAGGGTCAACACCAGCCAACGATGTCATTGTCGCTGGCATACAGGCGCAGCTTTTCGTTCCAAGAGAAGTCCTGGCACATCACAGCAAGAAGCTCACGCGCAGTCGGAGGAGCGCCGCAACGGATTGAGTTCAATGCAGTGTGCCAACGTGTCGCCCCGTTTTGAGACCGTCCCGGCAGGTCGGAATTCTTGCCTCCAGCGCGTGACCAGAGCTCGTCACTATCTGGGCCGCTTGGATAGAGTTCACGGGCCTCTTTCTCGAATGCACTCCACTTCTCGGCAGCACTTGGTTTCGAGATTCCAAGCATCCAACGCGTATAAAAATTGAGCAAGTCTGCACACAGCCGTAGCCCCGGCATGAGATCTGGACGACGGTCAGCAAGCAGCTCCGAAAGATATTTGGCCGCGCGGTCCCAACGTCGAGATGCCACAAGCGCTCCCAACTGCTCAGAATCCGCATGAGAAAGCATGCGAACGCTCCTCAAGAGGTTGTTCAGCCATGTGATGAACACCTCTTCGTGGAACGACGGAAGGGCACTGACAATTGAGAGGCGCGCATCAACCGTAATCGACGATCTTTCAAGCGCGGACAGCAAGCTTGAACTCGACATGATTGCGCGCTCAAGCTCGGCTTCAGGGGGAGTCATCACCGCACCTTTCGCAGCGACGTCGAGCCAGCCGGTTGCGCTCGCCCGCAGGTAGTGGTCACGCTGCGAAGCGGGCAAAAGCGACCATAGCCGCGCCCGCTCCGGGGTGGCGCTGAGGTCAGCCAAGGGTGTCTGTGCCAGTGCCTCGAGTAGGCCGGTGTCGACGGGCCGTCCTTCGGCAAGTTGAGCTATAACGGTGTCGCGCACACCGGTGGCATTGCTTGGCGCGTTCCACAGAGAAGAGTTCTTGACAATCGCAGCGCCCCACACCTTTTGCTCAGTGATATTGTCGCAGCGGATGTTAGACAGAATCTGAGGGTGGGTAGCTGCCAAGTCTGCGCACAATCGGACCAAGCGCAAGTCCTTATGCGCGAGTGCGCATTCCAACGTCAGGGGAGGACTCGCGTACCGAAGTGCTGACCGCAAACCGGCGCTGTGGTCTGGGTCCTTGTCCACCTTGAGCTGCTGACCTGTGGCATCTAGGGGTGGCAGCGTTGAAGCTAGTGCGGCGCCGTATGCCGTCAGCCAGCCCTTCTTCAACAACGGCGTGAGCACAGTGGCCAGACTGGTAACGTGTAGCTTTCTGGGCACTCTCTCCGACAGCCGCTGCTCAACTGCCTCATCAGCCGGTAGAGTTCCTACAGCTGCAGCAAACGCAGCTTGGCTACGCTCGGACCATCTCCAAATTGCTTCGTAAATGGCGTGCTTGTCGCGACGAGCGGCAGTCGATAGACCGGCTGTTACCGCAGCGCGCCACGGAGGCAACGCGAGATCCTCATCAACCGACGCCGCGACCATCTCCATTAACTCACTGTCGTCCGCTGGCGCAAATCTGAGGTTGCTGACGAGGAGCTCAACGGCCGACCACAGCGACCGCGTACTGGCAAAGCCAGAGAGCGCCAAATTCCTCATTGGTAGCAACTGCCTGCAGCCTGCGCTTGAAATCAAGGCCGTGAATCGAACGATGAGCTTGTCTTTAATGCTTGCGCCGAGCGTTGGCTGATTGGAGAGGCCGTCTGCCAAGCGTATGGCTGCCAGCAAATCATCAAAGCTGTCGCCGCCAGAGAGGAGGGTGTACAGCCGCTCAAGCCTGCTTAGTTCCCTAAGCGTATGGAGTTCAAGACCCAGGTCCTCGGCAAGAGCCAGAATTGGCTTCTCGTCGCGCTGGCCGCAGAGAACTCCTGCGGATCCAGATTCCGGAGTTTGATCATCTGGCTTGACGATGCGGTGCTTCGTCCAGCGAGCTTGGAGCTGCTCGGGCGTGCATACGAGCGCCGGCTTGGGTTGCTCTACCACGTCGTTCGGACCGAAACTCAGCCGGAACGCGAAGGTTCTTCTGAAGGCCGGCCAGAAGTTTCTCCACAGTGAATCGACGAGGTGCTCGAATCCCGGTACACCCAGTCGGACAACTGGAGCTAGTCCTTGGGCTGTCAACGCGTTGGCCGTACCGATCAAGTCAGCGGCCGGCGCGTGGATGCTGCCGGCAGTGTCAAGCTCAAGCGTTGCCACCGAACCGGGGCAGTCTGTGACCGAGGGTGCCAGCCAGCCAAACAACGCGGCCAAGCTTTCAACCTCACACATATCGTCCAAGCTGACAATTAGCGCGTGAGTCAGCACCATACCGCCGCGCGACGCGCTCGAATCCAGGAACGTGCGAGCGAGAATGTAGTGGTCGTCGATGGGAAAACCGCGAACGAACGACGACCAAGCCTGGACACCCGGGGGTGCTGCATCTGGCAGGTCAAGCTTTGATGCGATGGCAGCGGCTATGGCCGCATCCGAACTCGATGCTCTGAGCCCGTGACCGCGGCCAGGGACCTCGCCATAGACAGCTTGCTCGACTCGCATTCGCTCAGGTCCCGTCGGCCATCAAGCGTTGGATCGGCAGGGTAATGTCGGAGTCCTTCACACCGTCGGGTAGCACCACATAGCCGAATTCTTCAGGACCGCGGATTGCGTACTCCTGATCCGCATCCGTCTTGCTGAGCGCGCGTTCGAGGGCCGACAGTCCAATAACAGTGGGCGACGTCCAATTGCTGCGCACGAACGACCACAGCATCGGCAGTCGAGAGGCAAGGAGGTCAGCCGGCAGCTCAGTCGTTTCAAGCTCATCCCAGCAGCTCAGCAAGATAGTCAGGCGAGGCTTTTGAAGCGGCCGGTCAAGGTGGAAATGTGCCAGGTAGAGCAGCATTTGAAGGAGCTCCACGGTCCTTGCTTGGTCCGACGGCTCGTATGCGGGTGCCTCTTCCTCGAGGGCAGCCGCAGCGAAAGACTGCAGTGGGCGCGAGAACAGGTCGTCTTCGGACCGAAGCGAATGCAGTCTGATGAGTAAGACCCAGTCCGTGGCTTCGAGCACGCGCTCGTGCCAGGCGGCCGGGATCCGGCGCTGCGTGACAAGGTTACGGACTTGTTCGCCACCGTAGTCCGGCCAAACCAGTTCGGCGTAGCGGCCGGCCTCGTCCGAAATGGGCCAGACGCTCTCGACGTAGATGTTGGCCGGGGTGTGGTCGGTTGACTTTCCTTCGGACAAGCAACTGAGAGCTGTAGTGAACGCCTCTAGGTTCGTTGGAGCGCCGGACATCTTGAGCGCGCCCCCCTTGACCATGAGCCGCTTCAAAAACTGGGCCCCGTAGTGAGTCTTCCCGACGTTCGACTCGCCGACCAACAAGATGGTGTGTTGAGCTGCCACCAACTATCTCCTACCGAATCGAAAAAGCGGGTCGTGACCAGATGCTTCTGTCGTGGGCAAATCTACCCCCGCGCGCTTGGTGCAAAGAATCCAGCCAAATAGTTTGCGGAAATCTTCTGCAGCGTCGCCCTGGCCAAGGGGGGACACACTAACGGTAAACTCCGGGACGCTTGATGAGACCGACGCCACCGCTTTTCTGATCTGCGCCTTCATGGCTGGTGCCACTTCTACGTCCCCCTTTGTCCAGACAAGTGCCAGACGCCGTCCGCGAGCCCCGGCCACAGCACGCTGAGCAAGCAACTGAAAGTCGTTTCGAGCGGCCCCCATCTTGGGTCCAGCAAGTGCCTGACGGTCAGCAATCAGCAACGTGACGTCAGCATGTCGAGCAATCCAACGAGCCCCTTCGGCGTCGGCAGCCTGCTCGTTGATCGCCCATTTCTGAAACCACTCTCCTGGTGCATCGGCAAAAAGAAGGTCACGCAGCGATCCATCCTCACAGCGAAAGCCAAGGTGAAGCATGCCGGGTGCCCGAGCCGCTCCACTGGGCGTGTGGGGCGGAAAGCGCGGGGGCTGTCCCGGCTTCCAACGCAGACAGGTTGCTACCGCCTCCCAACCTGCCAGCGTGTATGAGTTGCTGAAAGGATTGGCGTCAGTAGTCAGTGTACCTCGACCCAGCAGCAGATAGAACGCACCCAGGATGGTCGTCTTACCTGCATTTTCCGGGCCGATGATACCGACAGTGATGGGTTTGACCTTCCCGCTGATGAAGTTGAGGTCAGACTCTCCCATCGCCAAGCCGCTCCATGGGAGCGACATCTGGTCGGAATCAGACGTGGCGGTGACCGCGCCCTTGCTGACACACCTCCACTCAGGGCACATATCGAGCCGGATATGGCCCAGCGTACAGGTGGTGTTGTCGTCAGCGAAACAGTTGGGGTGGGAGCATCTGTCCATGGGCGCCTTACTTCTTCTTGGCCCGCTTGCTCGGGCTGTCGCTGATGGCGCGTGCGGTCTGGAGTTCACGGAATAGGTATGTTCCCCACTCGGACGGGGCCATCTTGGTGGAACCGTCCAGACCACCGAAGTCGCGCAGAGTTGCCGCTTCGATTACACCTGCATCCCGCGGGTGCCCAATCAACGACAGCAGCGGGCCTCTGCCAACCGGTACAGGCGCGTACTGAGCAGCCAGCGTGCGGATAGGCCGCATGAATGCGCTTGTCCTGGCGTCGCGTACAAGGCTGACGACGTCACGCTCACCGTTGCCTTGGTCATCTTTTTCAGCCGGAAGGCAGCGGATGGCCTCACGCAGGAAGGCCGATACGCTCGCTGGTGAATAGGTTGGCACCTGTTCATGAAGATCGAGCGCCATCAAAGCAGAGGCCTCGAACGGTGGTAGGTCAAGGTAGCTCGCATGAACACTAGGGGAATACAGCGCTTCCTTCCACCAAAGCAGGTTCGTGCGGCGCTGCAAACCAGCCGTCGCGCCGCTGAAGCTGGCTAACGCCTTTCCAACATGGGTGGTGACAGCCTTCGCAAGCGAAGACAGTGGGCCCGAAAGGTCGACCGGGGCTGGCGCAAGGTTCTCGGCCATCCCATCCAACACATCTGCAATGGCAATACTCATCCTCTCGCCAAAATCTTTCCCCCACTCAACAGGGTTGCTATGGGGGTGATACCGATTCTTAGGGTCAGTGGGCCCATTGGGGCTCGCGGCGGAATGGAGTTTCGCCTGAAGCACACTCCGGTCGACAGTGGGTGCCTCATAGTCCTGAGACATAGGGGGCGGCGGCGTGTACTGCAGAGGATCAACCGTTATCATTTCCGGCGTTGCCCATTCAACCTCGGCGCGCGCATCAACCTTCGTCTCAATTTCGCTGACAGCTTCGCGCCAAATTTCAGCTTCATTCGACGTTTCGGAGTGGGCTAGCGCATTGCGCGCCGTGTTGACGAAGGCCACGGCGATCGCATCGTCCGAACGAGCCGCCTGCACGATCGCGTCGAGCAGGATCGCCCGCAAGATGCCAACGGGGCACCCTGCAAAGGCATTTGCAACAGTCTCCCATTGTTTGCGGAGAGCGGCCATCGCCTCTTCTATGGTTGGGTCCGTAGCTGCAATGTTGGGGTCAGCCGCCACCATCGTGAAACAGGCAGTCTTCGAGGGGGTCTTTCGAAGAGTGGCTGACAGGTCTTTGGCCGTGGATCGAAGCTTGTCGAGTTTGGTGTCATCGCCTTTGAGGTCGATCGCTCCAATCTCAAGAAACTTCAGCAGATATTCTTGTTCCATCCCTTGGCCTTCTGATCTTTGTTGTGATTCAGCGAAATGATACTTGAGTTTTTCGTACACATACTCCCATGCACTACTCGTCCTACCTTTGTGAGGTATCTGTAATTGCATTCAGATGACACCTGCGCCAATTTCCGGACTGCACTTACAGCCGTGGAGAGGGAGGAGAGCGGCGTTGATCCGATGCCGCCTCGGGACTGTCTGAAGCGGAGAAAAGCCAAGCAGAAATGTCACTAATAAATGCTGTTTGTTTTGACGCATTTTGGGCCACCTTGCAGAGAGGCTTAGCTGAAAACGATTCCTGGAACCTGCTCATCGCAAAATAACATAAAACAATTTTTACTTAATAAATTCAATGGTTTAAATTGATTTTTTTGTGACAAAAATATAAGCTGCTTATGAATAGACATAGGTGGCTTATGAGCCCATTTTCGACTTTTCTGAAAAAACTGCGATCAAGCCGGAAGTTAAAACAAAAGCAGATGGCTATCCTATTGGGATACGAACCTAGCTATTTGTCATCACTCGAACGCAGCGAGAAGGGCCCTCCTCGCAAGGACTTCATTAACCGGCTTATCCGTGGCCTGGATCTGAACCAAAACGAGCAGGATGAACTTGCGAAGGCTCTGCAGGCATCCCGAAAGCAACTCACCTTGCCTTCCCGCGCTAGTGAGCGCGAATACGCGTTGCTTCGCCAGTTAGAGCCTCAACTCGGGTGTCTTCACCCGCTCCAAATCGAGCTGATCGAGTTGGTACTACAAATTCCGAACGTCTTTCCTGAAGCGGCCAATCCGCTTAACACTAGGAAGACGCCCCACCACCCAATGTCTCGGGAGGTACCCAAAATGTAAAAAGGGCAAGCACTAAGGCTTGCCCCCCGGCAGCTTTCGCCACCGCTCTGACAAGCACAGTATCTTCGGCACCCTCCGGGACGTCAAGCCTAAATCCATCGCAAGACCACCTACCAACAGTCGGTTTTCACTCGGCTGCAGGTGTTCTTTTGCCTCCAAAACAAGGGCATTGCGATCAATTTCCCAACTCATATGACGGGCAAGAACCAGTTCTTGCTCGTCATAAGGAGGCTGAAGATGCTTTCTTTAGAAGTACTTAACTGTTGTCTCCGGTGTTGCCAAGAAACGCTGCTTGTTGGTCAACATAGCTACATATCCCCCCTAAAACCACCAATTGATCGGGCCAAAACGCAACGGGTGACATACTCTTCAGGAGTTGACTTCAGCCTCTATATTTTTACGACTAGAGGTCAGTCATGAACGATATTACCGCCTACTTTGGCAGCAGCCATTGGCTACATCAGGTTTTCCAGACCCTTCCGGTACGCAAAGTTAAAGGCCGAACGAAATGGACCCATCGGCACGCAACCTGGGTGGAATTACTAAATCGTCTGGTTTATGTCGAAAGTCGCAATGAGCTAATTGGTCTTCTGGCTTTGGAATACCTCCAGCGCCTTAGTGTCGTCAAACATTTCAAAGAACAACCATTTACAGCCCCACTAGACCTGTGGCCATCTGGTTTTGAACTCGACGATTCCCCACGTATAGGGGAATACACACCTGATTTAATAGCCGAGACCAAAACGGGGGAAAAGTACGTCATTGAAATCAAAAGTGCTCGTTACATTTCACGGCAGATGGAACGAGATTTTGAGCTTTGGAAAGACAAGTTCCTCGAATATGACCTGAAATACCTCGTCTGGACAGATCGCGATCCGTTAGCGACGCCGTTACGCCAAAACCTCCTAGAGCTACGTCGGGCTGCAGTTCAATACATTGAAGCTGACGAAATTCTTCGCTTGGTAGATTTACTCAGTCGCCAAGGGCCACTGCCAATTTGGGCACTCTATGGACAGGACCTCGATCGTGAGTTGATCTCGCATGCAGCTTGGCAAGGGAAAGTGTTCTTTCCTCTACACGAGCCCTTTGGAAGGCACACCATCGTGTCATTGGACCGAACAACGGATTTGGAAAAAATCCTTTTCGGTGCCGAACCCGACATGGAAGTGTGGTGGAACTCGCTGGAGGCTGCCTAATGGACCATTCAATTCCACTGGGCCAAATGGTGCTGAACCCGCTAGATTTCACGCTAGAACCAGGCCTCTTGTTTCGCGCTGGTGCAACAGTCTTTCGACTAGCCAGCATTCATGATGACATTGCAATAGTCCAACATGCGGTCTCAATGCAGGAACGGAAGATTCTCGTTCCCAACCTGCTCGCGGAATTTTCCAACGGAAAAATTACCCTCGCTGATAGTTCACACGAGCGACGAGCGCTCGAAGGCGACATTTTCGAAAACGACGATGAGATTCGTACTCGTTTGCCACTGGATGGTCTCACCGAAGCCCAGATAAAACAGGTGTTGCGATTGGTTCGCTATATCCAGGGGCTTCGCTCTCTGGGCTACAGCTCTCTAGTACCGAAGAACCCAACCATTCAACTGGATATCGACCGTTTGCAGCGCCGCTTCAATGATCCCAAGCCGGCAAAGGCCGCATGGATCTATCAATGGAGCCTACGCTTTGATCAGGCCAGCGGCGATCCTCGTTCGCTTATTCCGAGGTACACCGATCGTGGGGGCTCAAAAAAACCCAGAATCGCACCCGAAATTGATCAATCCATCAAAAAAGTTCTGGATAGAAAAAAAGCGGATGCAAGTGCCCCCATACGAACTTACAAGGTTGTTCAGGAAGTTCAGTCCAATCTGCAAATTGAAAATCCGAACCGGCCTGATCTAACAGTTGGGAGCGTCAATTGGAGCACGGTCAATCGATACATTGAAGAGATGTTCAGCCCCTACGATCTCTGCCGGCGCAGATATGGGAAAGCATTTGCCGACAGGAAGTATCGCGACTGGTATCCGCGTGATACGGCAGAGACCCCGCTGCTTGTTTGGGAAACGGACGATACGGACACGTGCATTTTCACGGTCGACGAGATTTCTGGGCTACCCAGTGGCCGGGCTTATCTCACCAGCGTGATCGACCAATGCACTCAAATCGTCCCAGGTTTAGAAATTTCCCATCGCCCACGCAGTACGTGGAGTGCCGTGAGCGCCATCATAAAGGGAATTTTGCCAAAAGATCCCATGGACCCAGACCTAGCCGAAATCAGATCGGGGTGCGAATTCTATGGCAAGCCAGGCGTCATTGTTTTTGACAATGCCTTATATAACCATGCAACAGAAATCGAGCAGGCAGCCATCTCAATAGGCTTCATCCCGGGCTGGGCAAAGCCTAAAACCCCCACCGAAAAAGCCGAGCAAGAAGGCTGGAACGGTCGAGTCAAAGAGAAATTCATCTCCACCTTGCCTGGCTACCGTGGTGACAAGAAGTTGCGCGATGGCCTTCAAACTGGGATGGCTTCCGCCAATCTTGGATTACAGGGATTCAAACAACTCCTGATGAAATGGATTTACGACGATGATTCAAACACCCCGAGGGCTGACGGGGTTACATCCCGCCAAAAATGGCACCTCGGAATGCGCAACTCGAAGCCTCGCATTCCTAGAGATATCTGGGGGTGCCGTCTGGCTCCCTGCCTGCATAAAACTCTGAAATTCAGGCCAGAAGGACTTCTGTTCTGTGGCTTGATCTATTCCACACCTTTTCTACATGCACTCCGCAAACGGTATGGCCACAATGCGGACGCCAATTTCCGGTTCAACCCAGGGAATCTGAAGGAAATCTATCTCCAAGATCCCACAACCAAAGCGTACGTGCCCATTCTTTGTACTAATCCAGAGTACGCGAGTGGCCTATCCCTTTACCAACACAAGCTCGTGCTCAAAATGGCCCGGGAAAACCGCATCCGCAACCCCTCGATTCCCCAACTACTCTTGCACCGAGAGGAACTGCGAATCCTCACCGAGCAATTACGGTGCTCAACGAAGCTACGGGACAGAAACCGCTCTATCCGCACCGGAACGGTTCCCGAGAATGCGTCGCCTTCGACACCTGCAATCGGCATGGCTTCTGAGGCCATCGTTGTTACCGATCTCGAAAACCGCATCCTCGAGCTCGAAGAAGTGGAAATGGAAGAGGAGGAAGAGGGATGGAATCTCGCCGAGGTCGCTTAAGCAATGAATGTGAACTGCTAAGTGCTCCCACATGCTCATGCAATCGTATTGACACCTCCGACAATCTGCCGGCCGTACATGCTTACACCGAGCTCCTACAACGTCTCGCAATTCAGATTCTTCATTTCAACGACAACCAAGATTGCGAAGGAGGTGACAGGTGAAGAAGGCTTCAATAACGCTGAGCGAGACTGAAAAATTGGCCAAGGCTAGTTGGCGCGGCCGCTCACTTCAGGACCGGCAAATGCAACTGTCAAAGATCGTAGTCATGCACCCGCAGTTCACCAAAGCAGTCAGAGAAATTCGTCGCAGGGCTGAACGAGTAAAACATCAAGCAAAAGGAGGAGCCCTTAGTATTGTTGTCGAAACCGGTGGTGGGAAATCGACCCTGGCAAAGTTCGTAGCATCTCAACATCCCGATGAACATACTGACGAGCGCACCATACGACGCTGTGTCACCTTTTGCGTTCCACCCCGACCATCATCAGTGTCCATGTCATCAGCTGTGCTCCGAGCATTGGGCGATCCACGATGGAATAAGGGGAAAACCGATGCCCTTGAAGAACGTGCAATACATCTACTGAAGGAATGTCGGACTGAGGTCATCTTCATTGATAACGTGCATGACGTACCTGAGCGACGGGCACGAAAAGGCGTACGCGAGGTCGGCAACTGGATTCGCACGCTCATCGATAACGTGCCAGCACTTTTCGTATCGCTTGGGGCAGAACAAGGCCTCGATGTCTTCAAGGCGAATAACCAAGCCCGACGTCGAAGTCCCGCACACATACGTATTGACTACTTTGACTGCCAAACCAACTCTGGCATTGCCCGGATGCGGCGCTTCTTGTTTGAGGTGGACAAGCAACTCCCGCTAGCCGAGATGTCGGAGATTTCATCCTTTGACATGACAAGACGGATATGGATGGCAACCTACGGCGTCCCGGATTACGTCATTGGCCTCCTCACCGAAGCACTCGAATCCGCAGTCAGAGCACGCCGTGAATCAATTGAAGTGGGTGATCTGCAGATTGCCTTTAAGAAACTATATGAAGATGCGGCAGCCGAAATAAATCCTTTCAGCCCGAACACAGAGATTCGCGTAATGAATGGAAAGGACGAGCCATTTGAAAATTGGCTGGAGGACGGCTATGAATAGCTCACCTTCTTTCAAGCCACTGCTTCTGATTCGCCCAACGCCAGATTCTCGCGAGGGGACCAGCGAATATCTGCAGCGTTTAGCTAAGAAGAATGGATTCGAAAGCAGCAAAGATATTGCAGCACTTCTCGGGATTCCTCTTGGCCATCTATTTACGCACCGCCTCGAGAAGGTTATGGCTGTGATCAAGGGCGCGGATTCTCCAGAATCGCTGCGCCTACCTCCGTTTAAGCTCCCGTCGACTCATACCTTTGGAGCTACGGTCGGCATATCCTTGAGCGCCCGAATCTGCTCACGCTGCCTATCAGAGGCTGACATCCTATCGGCCGAGTGGTCGCTTCCGTTGTCCATTAGTTGCAATCGACATGAAATCGTACTGCTCGACCGTTGCCCTAGATGCCTAAAGAACATTCATCGGGCTCGTTCTCTTTCTAGATGTCGATGCGGGCAGGATTTTCGTGAAGTTGATAGCCAGCCAACACCACCCTGGGAAAAAATCTACTACGAACTGTTTGCTCCGTGGCGAACGCTACCCAATCCTCTGGCCAGTGCCGAGGATCTTTTTCATGCCGAAACCCTGGCCGGGCGCGTAACACGCCGATTGATTCGCGCTTACGAATTAGCAATGCAAGACCAGACTCCGAAGCCTCGAGATCGTCCTCATTGGTGGATCCGCTCTATCGACCATCGGTTTCTCGAAAGCATCTGCAAAAACCATCAAGCTCTTGCCGATATTACGCTTAGGGAATTTCCTGGATTCACAACCTTTGCTAGGAATCTCTATGCACGTGTGACAGCTGCTATCACGCCGGTCCAGCCAGGAATACTGCGCGCGACCTTACAACTTGATGCAGAGAGGGGCATCATTCGACCTAGAACCAGGGACCAAATCCGCGCCGCACGAGCATGCGAGTAAGAATGCGTCGCGAGCTAGTCGCAACAATGGATTTGGCCCAGGGTCGCGTATTCAAATTGCTGCGTGACTCATGGCCTTCCTAATCAGACCCAGAATCAAGTCTGGCGAGTCACTCTCTTCATGGCGTCAGCGGGGTGGGCTGGCCAATGGATTTCGTTGGTTTCCGACCCCGAATGGACGGTGGGCAGCTCGAGATCCCGATCTATTGCCATCAGACCCCGAAATTGACTGGCTTACTCGGGAATTTGATGTCTCATCCGTCGATCTACGAAAAGCGAGCCTGGACCAATTTTCGGCCTGTCTTGCCGACGGGCGTTTTTCTGCTCCGTTGCCGCGATGGATCCTGCCCTGTGCGCGGGAAAGCTCTAGGAATGGCGCCACTAGCGGTTATTGCCCAATGTGCCTTCAAAGTGATGAAACACCTTTTTTCAGGCTTAGCTGGCGCCTAGCTTTTGTAACACACTGCCCTGAGCACAAGTGCCGCCTAATCGAACACTGTCCAAACTGCTCAAACTCCGTTTGGCCGAATGCGTTTGCGGAAAGGGCAAGTTACTCCCAGAAAGGAATGGAATTAGCCCTATGTATGGCATGTGGCACCCCACTGCACTGTACAGAGGGCATCTTTGACGAGCGTGGAGACGTCAGTGCCGCATTGTGGAACGCGTTGATCGATGGCATCCCTCCCCGAGGCGCACCACAGGGAATTTCACTCCAAGACTACTTTGCTGTGCTGTGGAGCATGAGTCGCTTCGTTCGCCGAAATTTCGACCCCCTGCTGAGAAGTTTGCCCTTAAGTTTTCAACCAGAGCCCAGTCTTTCGATTCGTCGAAATGTGGTTCTGGAACGGCTTCCGCCTACGTCCCGTCACATCATACTAAGCATGGCTTCGTGGTTATTGGAGGAATGGCCGATTCGAATGGTTAACACCTGCCGGACGGCTGGAGTTTCTGGCCAAAACTTTGGCTGTACGGAAATTAAAACCCCAGAGTGGTTTGACGAGGTGATCCGCAAGCACCTTTTCTTACACACCACCTGGATCACACGAGAACATGTTCAAACGGCGATTTTGGAACTCACGGCTAAAGATTTGCCCGTCAGCAAAAACGCTTTGAGGGGTAAGCTCGGGATTAGCGAGAGTTGGGCGATCAACGAGCTGTTCGACCAGCGCAGGACTGCTTCTGTCGAAGAGTTAGTCCGGATATGCAAGCAGTACTACGTCACGTTGGAACATACGCCGCGATCGAGAGATCAGCAACGAACGTTGACTCGAGATTTCTTGATACTGCTGCTGTCCGCATTTTCCGGGAAATCAATTGAAGCTGTTTGCAGCATGGCAAAAACCGAGATCGACATGGTGCTGCGAGCAGCGCAATCAAGGATTGGCTCTGACACTGCCTCTGATGTCCGTTTTCTCGCAGATTGCTTAATGAAGCTAGATGGTCAATATCACCATTGCATCCGCCCTGACTTCCAATTCCGTGGCCAGGATATTCCAACAACCTGGTTTATCTCCCGCTTCGGAAAGAAGATGGACGGCCATTCGGTACGGAGCCGCATTACCCAGCTTATGAAAGCAAGCCTTGACCCCAAACTCTGGTGCAGCGCCAATACCTTTGGTTCAACGTTAGCTCAAAACCAAGGCGTTCTTGGCTTTGACTCCCTTGTAGTCCCCAACGGTCTCTAGCTGCACCCCGCCACGGACCCTTAATGTTCGATATTCAATTCCCCCCGTCTTCCCTTGAGATTGAAAAATATAACGTCGCTTTCGGGAAAACTCTCCGGGCACTCCGACGCGAGCGTCGCCTCAGTCAAGAAGCCTTGGCATTTGATAGTGGACTCAACCGTACCTACGTGTCACTACTCGAACTCGGTACTCGGTCGCCTACCTTAAACACCATGGTTGCCCTTTGCCTTGCTTTAAATCTATCTTTTAGCTCACTTGCAAGTCACATTGATGAAATGGTGACGAGGTTGGCAAGATGAGATTCGCGCTTTACTCCGATCTGCACCTTGAAATCAAGGCATGGGAACCGCCTGCGCTTGATGTCGACCTGATCATCC
>Ga0316604_10001284_pt1 | contig 23056 bp, 21 predicted proteins | sample OWC_soil_day20_C_FD_207650 | JGI IMG/M metagenome (GOLD analysis project Ga0316604, IMG submission 207650) | Wetland soil microbial communities from Old Woman Creek delta, Ohio, United States - OWC_soil_day20_CT | ecosystem: Environmental > Terrestrial > Soil > Wetlands | place: USA: Ohio...
ACCACGCCAATGCCCCGGGCATTTTCAATCCCGAGTTGAGCGATGGCATCCAGGGTGCAGCTATTATCCGCAGCGTAGTTTTTGGGCTGAACGACAATCGCCCGCGAGGTTCCCAGCCTGCGTTGCAATTGACGATAATCGGCAACGGTTGCGCCTGCCATGGTCTGCATATTCGACGCGAAACGGGCGTCTACAATGTGGATATGCGAATCGCAGGCATGAAGAGGGGTAAGGGTTTGGGGAACCGCCGTTCCTGTAGAATTGGGAACCCCTGTCGAAAAAGTCGGTGAATAATCCAAAGCACTTTCGCCTCCCATGTGAATCAAATGTATCGCGGTTATAAACTGCGAAATACGATTTTGCCGCCGCTGAGGGTGAGGCGAGGACAAAGCAGCTGTTTCCCCTGTTTCACGACTCCCTTGGTATCAGCAAAAGCAACGCTCTTATCAGATAAGCTAAATACGCTGACATCTGCCACCGCCCCCGGCGCCAGAGTCCCGATCACCCCGGACAACCCCAGCAGTTCCGCCGGTTTGGCAGTGCACGCAGCAACTACGTTTGGCAGCGACATCCCCAGCATGAGGTATTTGGACATCAAATACGGCAGTCCGAAAACGGGATCGCGAAACAAGGTCCGCGCCGTCAGGTCCGTTGAAATGACATCGGGTTCAAATCCCTGCCCCAGAGCTGCCTCAGCCACGGCAAACGACCAGTGATTTCTCCCATTGGCCGCATCCATCACCACGCCACGCCGTTGCGCCTGCCATACCGGTTCGTATATTTTCCCCCGTTCATCCAAAATAGTGTTGCCGGTTCCATGGAAACAATGCACCAGGATATCCCCGGCGCGCAGGCAATTCGCGATATCCGACATGGTCCCCGTTGGGTCCGTGGAGTGCACCGCCAGGCGGGTTCCGGCCTCTTCAGCCAGTTTTACTGCTTCTTCCAGCGGTTTCATCCCCAGCTCCTGCACGATGGCCCGACTGATTCTGATTTTGATCCCCTGAACCCATTCGGGATACTGCTCGATAATCTTCCGGATGCCCGCTCTGTCCCAATACTTCGGGTCAACATTTTCATGATACTGACTCGTGGCCAGCCCTGCCGGGCAAACATTGATGAAAGCTTTAACCCGCGTAGTGCTTCTCTCTGCCACCAGCTCCCGAAATGCCGCGATGTTGGCGGTTCCTGCGCTACCGGCATCGACGGCGGTCGTGACTCCTTGGGGCAACAGCGAGGAATCGGCGTCAATGCCGATGTCCGTTCCTTGGGGAAACACATGCAGATGATAGTCGATCAACCCCGGCAAGACGAGCTGCCCCGCCGCGTCGATTTCGAAGTCGGCTTCTACGTCCGCGCCGCCTGCGACAATTTTTCCATTCTGAATGTAAACATCGCCGATACCCTCACGGTTGGCCGCCGGGTCCACTACCCTGCCATTGCGAATCGCAATATCCACTTTCATGAGTGATCCCTCCTACCACAATCCGATGATTTTCCAATAGGGAAGTCCAATGACCATATAAACCACCACATTAAACGCAGCCAATACAGCGCCGACTTTCCACCACGTTTTCTGATCGACATACCCTGTACCGAACAGTACCGGGCCGACAGCTCCACCGTAATGAGTCAACAGACAGCCATAGGCAGCCGAAGAAGCAATCAGCAGTGCAAGCGGCATCGCCGGGGCCTGCGCCGCGATGCCGATCGTGAACAGCACCGGGATAAAAGCGCCCACATAAGCGCCCATCGAGGCAAAAATGTAACGCACCAACAAACTGATCACTACGAGAGTGAACAACACCAGATAAACATTGAAGCCGGCCAGATGAACATTATCAGCCGTCAATTTGGCCAGCCAGGTGAAGAATTTCGCCTGCGCCAGAATCCCTGACAGCCCGATGATCGCACCATACCAGATCAAGGTGCTCCAAGCCCCGGTGTTCTTCAGTACATTGTCCCAGGAAATCAGTTTGAAAATCGCACATACGCTAAAGAACAACAAGGCGATGACCGTCGCATCGATCTTGGTAATATTGCCGGTCGCCCAGCCGATAATCGCCAGAATGAATACTACGATCAGCAGCTTCTCCTTCGACGTGATCGGTCCCAGCTCCGCCAGACCTTGGCGCGAAAGTTCGCCCGCATTGCTGATCTGCGTCATTTCCGGCGGGTACATTTTGTAAATGATGTACGGAACCGCAATCAACACCAACAATCCGGGAACAATAAACGCCACCATCCATTGCATCCAGGAAATATCCACTTTCATGATGTTTTTGGCAAAAGCGACGGTTAAGACATTCGGTGCGCAAGCGGTGATGAACAGCGCCGAAGTCGACATACTAATGCCGTAGGTGGACAACGTCAGGAACGCGCCGATCTTGCGTCCGGTCGGACCGGGCTCAGAACCAAGGGCGCTGGCAACGTTGCGGAAAATAGGATAGACAATACCGCCGGAGCGGGCTGTGTTGGAGGGAGTTGCCGGACTGAGCAGAAAATCGGTGATCGCTTCGCTATACACCAATCCCATGGCCGACTTGCCGAAACGTCCGATCAGAAGATAGGCGACCCGTTTGCCGAGGCCGGTATCGGCAAAAGCCTGACTGATCAAAAAAGCCGAGAACACCAGCCAAACGGTAGTCGATGCATAACCGCTCAGCATTTTCCCGACCGGAACGATCAGCGAGCCGAAAGCAATCACCGTTATCATGACGACCGACTCACTCGCCGGCCTGAGGATCAGCCCGAGAATTGCCGCACAGTATACGGCGAAAATTTTCCACGCCTCAGGCGTTAATCCTGCAGGAACCGGCGTCAGCAGAATAAGAATTGGAACAATTGCCAAGGTCAACCAACGTACTAACATAAAAATCCCCCTTTTGTTCGCACTCATTTTTCCGCTTTAATCATATACAGGATTCAGAAAAATTAGAAATATGTATATGGAATAGGGGGCATTGCAAATAGCTATGCCGACAGAAAAAACTGTCCTCACCGGAACCCTCGTTACGGCACGGACAGTTCGAAACAACCCCGGGAAATGCAAGAACCGTTACGTCAATTCCTCATAGTCTACAGTCTTCGCAAATTCCAAAAACAAACGCACAATTTTTAGCTCCAGCATCTCTTTGTGATACAACATCCAGGTTTTGCGCAAGATCGGCTGGCCATCGCAGTGGGCAATAGGTATCCTGTACATCGGTTCCAGCCCGTCAATCAAGGACGACGGCACGATGGCGTACCCCAAGCCGTTGGCAACCATCGAACGGCAAACATCGATATACCCTACCGTCATGCCGATAGTCGGCGGCTTGGAAAAAGTCTCGGCCCACCATTCATTCATTTCGGTCTTGAAGGACTCGTCCGTGTGATAGTCAATTCGCGGCACTCCCGGAAGCTCGGCAATTGTCAGGGGTGTTTTCGATGCAATACATACCGGCTCCTCGTATAAAACGTGCTTCTCGCCGCGCCAGCCGAAATCAGAACGCACAAATCCCATATGGATATCCTGGCTGTATAAAAGCCCGCAAACATCCTTACTTAGCGTCGTGGAGACATTGAACTCCACTTGCGGGTAGCGCTCCTTAAACAGGCCCAACAAGCGGGGGATCTTGTATTTTGACAAATAGTTCGATGCGCCGACACGAATGATCCCCTTGACCTCGGTCCCCATACTGACGACCTGTTCCTTGATCCGGCGAATGTTCAGCAGCATCTCCTGCGCACACTGGGCCAGATAATCCCCTTCGGTGGTGAAGTGGATGCCACGGCTGCCGCGGTAAATCATCTTCACGCCGAATTCGTCTTCGATTTGGCGAATGCGGGTGGTCAGATAGGGCTGTGAAATGAAAAGCGCCTGGGCGGTTTTGGTGATATTCTTGTATTCATGAAGCTCTTTAATGATCAACCAGTCGCGGTCTTCCATCTAGCATCCTCTTTCTTTCAAGATTACTAAGTTGCGTTCAATGCGGCGTTCCACATCCGTAGCCGCGCAGGTTTATTTACTGCCCCATCGGCTGCTTCCATTTTCAGTCGGTTACAATTTTAAACCGACTGACTTCCCCTTCATGATCTTTCATCGCTCGCCCACCCATAAACATATTATACGCACTTAACTTTGCTTCTACCTGGAACGCTGATTTCCTTTTTCTTAAAATCACTCTAAAAAGATAAAGGGTCTGCATTGCTGCAAACCCATAATTTAATTTATTTTCACTGGTTAAAACCTGACTGAATTAGCTCTACCAAACTTTCAACAGCCGTTTTTTCGTCATTGCCTTCCGCAGTAATTTTCACCTGAGTTCCTTGTGCAATCCCTAATGACAAAACCATCAAAATCGATTTTGCATCTCCATTTTTATCAGGTGTGCTTATGGAAATTTGCGATTGAAAAGTTGCTGCCAATTTCACGAACTGGGTAGCCGGTCTTGCGTGGAGTCCCGTAACGTTTTGGATCGTCACTGCCTGTGAATACATGATAAATCACCCCTAACTACTGCTTGCCAGATCGTTGCTAACTTTTTTCAAATACGTCGCTATCTCTTCATGCGTCTCCATTCCCATCGCGCATTCGGCAATTTCTTGCGCGCCTTTGACAGAAAGCGTTCGGATGACTTTTTTTACTTCAGGAATCAACGACGCACTCATGCTGAACTCATCCAATCCCAACCCCAACAGCAGCGCTGCCGCCAGCGGATCTCCAGCCATTTCGCCGCACATGCCGGTAACCTTTCCGTTTGCATGGGCAGTATCAATTACGGTTTTGATCAATCGCAAGACTCCCGGATGAAAAGGCTGATATAAATCACTAATTTTTTCATTCATGCGATCAACAGCCAGTGCATATTGGCATAAATCGTTTGTGCCGATGCTGAAAAAATCCGCCTCTTTGATAAGGCAATCCGCCGTCAGCGCCGCAGCTGGAATTTCGATCATAACACCGACTTTGATGTTGGTGTCAAACGGTATTCCCTTCGCCTGGAGTTCGGCCTTGGCTTCAGCCAATATTGCATTGGCTTTTCGAAGCTCACTGATTCCCGATATCATGGGATACATAATAAGCAGGGCGCCAAAAACACTGGCCCGCAGGATGGCTCGAAGCTGTTCCTTAAAAATAGCAGGTTCGTCGAGGCAAATCCGTATAGCCCGCCAACCTAAAAACGGATTCAGTTCGATGGGCATTTTAAAGCACGGTAATTTTTTATCGCCACCGATATCGATGGTGCGAATAATCGTGGGCTTACCGGCCATTTTTTTCGCCACCACTTTATAAGCTTGAAATTGCTCCTCTTCCGTTGGGAGGTGATCCGATTTCATAAATAGGAACTCCGTCCGATATAGGCCAACCCCCTCGCCACCATGATGGACTACAGCCTCGATGTCATCCGGGGAGCCAATATTGGCGACAATATGTACCTTGTGTCCATCCAACGTATCTGCAGGCAAGAATCTTAATTCCTCCAACGCTTTTCTGCCTGTCTGCTCCTGCTCTTTTTTTGCGCTATATTCCTGAATTTCTTTTGGCGTCGGGTTACTTAGGACGAGCCCCGCCCCGCCGTCTAAAATGATCGTTTCTCCGTGCGAGACAAGTTCCGTAATATTCTTTAACCCCAACACTGCCGGTATCTCAAGAGCTCGCGCCAAAATGGCTGCATGGGAGGTTCGTCCGCCAACGTCGGTAGCCAATCCTTTGATATAGGATTTATCCAACATTATAGTATCGGAGGGGGATAGGTCCTGCGCCACAACGATTACTTCAAGATCCAACAAACCGAGTCCTGTTGGCGGCAGCTTAAGAAGATTGCGCAATATCCGCATCCCCACATCCTTGATATCAGCGGCGCGTTCCCGCAAATACTCATCAGCGATTTCAGAAAAGGCAATAATATAACGTTGAATCACATGTTCAACTGCGACAGCAGCTCGAATATGGCCTGTCCGAATTTCATTTTCGACATCCGTATACAATGATGGATCCGAAACAATCATAATCTGTGCATCAATTATTTCAGCTGCGCTCTCTCCCAGTCGTTCATAAGCTTTGGCGCGCAATTTAGTCATCTGGGCGATCGAAAGATCCAAAGCCGCCGAAAATATCATCAACTCGTCTTCTTCTTGGTCTGGCAGTATCTGTGTATAGTCAATAACAATCGGTTCTTTTTTATACAAGTACGCCGGCGCGGTTGCGATTCCAACCGATACCGGGCTTCCTCTAAAAATCAATCCCGTGCACCCCCTCGTGAGCTAAAGCGCACTGCTTGTCATAGCAGCAAGGGCCTGCCGTATGTCAGCTCTTCGTGCTCCAAATGGCAAATATCGTTAATCAAACGAATGGTCGGCGCCCCTTTGTAAAAATCCACCACACTTATGGAAGCGTTATTGATGCCAAAAGGTAAGTGTCGTTCCACGGGTCCACCTACGATTACGGTCAACAAGGCTTTAATAAACCCTGCGTGGCTTACTGCCGCAACAACCTCTCCTGGATGCGAGGGCAAAATATGATTTATAGAGCTTTGAGCCCTTGCCTTTAGTGCATATACTGATTCAGCCGCCGGAACGGCCGGACGCGAAAGAGAGTTCGTGTCGCTTCCCACTTCCAACCAGGATACTATTTCCGCATGTAGGCGATCATCTTTTCGCGCCAATTCATCCAATGTTAAATTTGAGATGATCCCATGATCATACTCAATTAATTCAGGACAATTTTCGATCTTTACACGAGTTTGTAAATTCATTGCCTGCGCGGTTTGCCTCGCGCGAGAGAGCGGGCTGGAATAAATTTTGCCCACCCCTAGCCCTGCTATACGCTCAGCAAGCGCCATTGCCTGCTTTATGCCAACGTCATTGAGCGGAATATCCTCCGTACCCAATATTCTACCGCCCTCATTGGAAGCAGTTTGCCCATGACGAATTAGAACTAATCGAGTCACCTGATCAAGAGAAGTACTGAAATATTTCTTCATTTGCGACCCTCATTCGGCATTAAATTGGAAAGCGGGAGGCTGTGAATCTCCCGCTCCATGTAACGAGTGAATTGCTTAATAGGCCAGATAGTGGGAAGGGTTGTCATAGAAAATTTTCCGAACCACTTCTTCCTTCACGTTGTAATCCTCTTTCAAAAGTTGAGTAAAAGTTTTCGGCAAGTACTCCAACCCCGGACCTCCTCCAAACGCCTTGAAGTAGGAAGCTCTACCCCAATCGCCGCCAATCAAAAGTTTATCGGCATACCCTTCCTGGGAAAATTTCTTAATCAGATCGGCAGTCGCAGCTACCGTATGATATTTAATTCTGGCAACGCAATCATACTGAACGAATACTCCTTCCTTCAAAACGGAGGCATGGTAGTAGGGATCGGGGTTTCGGTCCAAATGGCCGATACAAATTTTTTCCGGTTCAACCCCTTCAGCCTTCAATATTTTGACTTGCTCCAAGCCCATTGTGCCATAATCCGTATGCGTTATGACTGGAATCCCTGTTTGCTTCGACACACGGGCTACGACGCGCAACAATTTTTCTTCCAGCGCAGAGACTTTATAATAGCTGGTTCCCGCTTTTACAAGACCGGCTTTAGTATTTGACCGCTTGATGAATGGACCGCAATAATCATTCACTTCAATTCCATCGGTAACCTCCGCAGCAACCATTTCAATAAGCTGGTCGATATCATATCGATTCGCAAAATGAATTTTGTCATAAAAGCTTCCCTTGTGGAAACCGGTTACAGAGATTACATTGACCGGCAAATCAGCCGCAATCGCTTTAAGCTTTTCAATATCCCGACCCAATCCAAGCGGCTGCATGTCGACCATGGTTTTTCCACCGGCTGCGACAAAGCTCTGCAATTCCGCCCTGCACTTTTCCACATTGTCCAGCGCAAAATCCTTATCATGTGTTACTTCCATTCCGCCACATTTCCACAGGTGGTCATGACTGTCCACGAACCCCAATTCGTTCGGACTAATTTCACCAAAAATTGTTTTGACAGATCCCATCATTTCATTCTCCTAACTTACAAATTGTTTTAAAATACCAAAGACTGCAAGCCACAATGTACTCCAATCGGAGTGACCCCAAATGGCATATTCCGCATTAGAAACATAGGCCAACCCAGCAGAGCCCCAAATTTCAATTACACCCATGATGGATGTGGCGCCAACAACGCCCTTCCAGCCACCCCAGGCATTCGCAAAAACCCCCAAAGTAGATCCCCCAAAGAACAACGGTATTACGCTGGGGATGGCAATAACCGGTGAATTAAACACAATCAACATGATTAGCCCGACAACCTGTCCAACTACCGTGCAGATAAATCCAAGTAATGCTGCCGTTGGTGCGTAGGGCCAGAATATTGGGCTATCTACCGCAGCGACGGCTCCCGGAATGAATTTTTCCGATATCCCGATAAACGCTGGAATCACTTCCGCCAAAAACATTCTGACGCCTGCCATCAGAATCGTTATTCCCACCGCCATAGTTAGGCCTTGCATGAACCCATATATGACATAATTCTGGGCGCCGGCATACGCTTTGGTTATTTCAGGTCCGGCCATCACAATAATGCCGCAGTAAATACTGCCCATAATGATACTGTAGGCAATGATGGAGTCGCCAAATACCGACAACCAGCCGGGAAGTTTGATCTTTTCGGCGCTGTCGTCCGGACTCCCAAAAAGACGGGCCAGTTGCATCGTCAAGATGCCGCCTATACACAAATTGTGTCCAAGGGTAATGGGACTATCGCCAACAATCCTCGTCAAATACGGTCTGATGAGGGCAGGAAATAGCCACCAATACACTGCGCAAAACCCCATAGCCGTCAACATCAAGGGAATTCCCTTAAGTTTAAGCACTGCATACAGAAGCCATGTCAACGCAACCGTATCGGTATAGGCCACGTGTCCTGTCAGATATACCGTTTTGATCGGAGTAAACTTCGATAGCAGGATGTGCAGCAACCAGGCTGAAATCATTATCAGGCCGATGCTAACGTCCGGCTGCTCTGTCTCAAGTACCTTGAGTCCCGCAGCAGTCGCCGTCCACATATCGGTAATGACGCCCTTAATGCCAATCCGCTTCACAAATATCTCAATCACTGGTTTGGATGCACTAATTAAAGTTGCCGACCCCACCATGAGAATCATCATGCCGACAACGGATTTAACAACAGAAACCATGGTTGCCTTACCATCAAGTTTTCTAAACAAGCAACCTGCCAGTACAATCAGTCCGATAAAGATCGGCGGTTGTCTCAATACTTGATTGATAAGAATATCTAAGAATCCCATCATTTTTCTTTCACCTCATCCAAATAAGCTTTAATGCTGATTTCAATGCCGGCAAAATCAAAATAATCTTTGATTGGAATAACTTTTATACAGGCATCGCCAATATTTTCGGTTACTTGCTGAACCAGGCTTTTGCTGGTGAATACTAAATCAGCCTTGCGCCCTGAAACACTCCCAATATCCGTCACTTCAATATCCACGTCCTGTTCCATTTTACGGAATATCTTATCTAGATTGGCCTTTAGAATCATGCTGCTTCCGGCTCCAAAAGTGCAACAAACCAGGATTTTTAGTCTTTTCATATGCAGACTCCTCTCTCTTTCGCTTATTCCGATAATTCCCTGGCGTTATTCTTCCAGCTCCGGTTGAATCTCATTTACTGCGCCGATTTGCAGCGCATGAACATAACTCTTGCAAAGATCCTCCATAAACACAGCATTTTCGTAACAAATTTCAATATTCTTCCCCACACAAACCACTCCATGATTCTGCAGTAGAACCGCATTACTCTTGCCTAGATACTCCACAACCAAACCTTGCAGCCGTGGATCTTTCGGTCCGGCGAAAGGAGCAATGGCGACAGCCCCATTGAGGTGAAAAAACATTCCCAACGTAATCAGGGGAATAGACTTGCCCGCCAAGGCAAGCGCCGTTGCGTACGGGGAGTGCGTATGGACAACAGCCCCCACATCCGATCTATTGCGGTAAATCGCTGCATGAAAGCTGCTGTCCCGAGAAGCGGGGCTATTTTTCATGCTGTAATCACCAGTAACATTCATCGTATTCAATTGCTCTGCGCCAAGCGTTTCGTAGGGAAGCTTACTGGGACTCATCAAGATATGGTCGTCGTCAACCTTGAGAGAAATACTTCCTTTTCCGGCCGCTTCGGATATTAAGTGTACTTTTTTCATCAGTCTGGCATACTCGATCAATTTGACTCCATCGCCCTGCACGACAAATACCCCCTTTTTCAACTTTCCGAAATCGTTTGGTGCACTTTTGCAGCATCTGTTTCTCGCCTAAGCACGTCTAATTTTTTCTTATCGCTCAGTAAACCTGACAAGCCAACCAATGCCGATAAATGTGAATCAGCATCCATCGCCGCAAGGCAAAAAACCAAATCCACCGGATCATTATCCGGATTTCCAAAAAAAACCGGCTTCGCGAGTCTGATGAAACTGATTCCGAGTTTCTTCACGCCCGCTCCGGCTTCAGCGTGCGGCAAAGCCACTCCTTTGCTTATGACGATGTAAGGTCCCATCTTTTTAACATTGTCGACCATTGACTCTATATAGCAATTGTCAATAAATTGATTCTGCTGCAACAATTCGCCCCCTTTGCGAATTGCCTGTTCCCAATCAGCAGCCTCAACATCCAGTGCTATGTTCTCAACTGTCAAAATATCCTTGAGCATCAACAAGCCACCTCTCCCAGCCTTTCTTGCATAGCTTTACTTAGTTTCAGAAACCATCTTGATTACCTCAGCCGCACTTTTTGCCTCGCGAAAAACCTGCAAATGGCTCTCGCTGCAAATCAATCGGGATAGTTCAAACAATGCCGGCAGATGAAAGGACGCATCCGTTGCCGCAAAGGAAAACAGAAGATCTACAGGGTCGTTGTCTGGATTCCCAAAAACGACCGGCGGCGATAAACGAATAAAACACATCCCTGTTTTACATACATCCACTGCCGTTTGTGCGTGGGGCAACGCGATTCCTTTGCCAATGACGATATAGGGACCCATCTTGCGAACCGCATCAAGCATCGATTCTGTATAGCCCTCGTGTATATAGCCGCCCTGGTGCAGCACATCGCCGGCAATCCTGATCGCAGCTTGCCAGTTTGCTGCGTGAACATCCAGTCTGATGGTGTCTTCCGTCAGCAACTCTCGCAGGGCTGGCCTGGAATCCGATACCTCGCTATTCTCATCCGAAGTTCCCAATATTCCCGTCAGGTCTCGCATGAGCCCGTTCAGATCCACTATGGTGCAATGCCTTTCGACGATTGAGATAAACTTCTCCAAAGTGACATCGACACTGCCGCTTCGCGCCAGATAGGGCCGCAATTTTTCCACATCCTGATCCGTAAGCAACGCATTCACTTGAACACAGGGCAATTGGCCCAAATTAATCGGCACGGTAGTGACAACCAAATCAACCATCGAATGCTGCAGAAAACTGGCCACTTGGTGCTTGGCTACGATGCCTGCAATATTCACTTTGAATTCGGCCTGTAATCGAGATGACAATAATGTCGCAGTCCCAACCCCGGCGCCACAAACTACCAACACGTTAAACTTTTCGATTTTTTTGGCAACCAACCGTTCCATTGCTGCGCCAAAATGCAAAGTAAAGTACCCGATCTCATCATCCGACAGATTCTTCCCCAGATAATTTGCAATGATTATTGCCGCTTTCTGCACCGTTAAAAAAAGGCTGGCATAAGAACTCTTGATCTCTGTAATCAAAGGATTGATCTGTGGAATCCCCAAACGTAGTCGATAGATGGTCGGGCGCAGATGTTCCATCAATCCGTCAAATAGCTGTTGGTCTCCTGACAAGTCGAGCGCTAACTGTTGGCCCACCTCTTCGATCATGCTGCATGCCAATATCTGAATTTCAATCTGGGTTTCATGCACTTTGGCGGACGAAACTTTCCCGCTCAGGGTCAACCGCGCAATATACCCTACTTCCGCATCCGAAATAGCAACTTGAAAAGGCTCTTCTAATTTATTCGCCAGGAATTTTACCGCAACAAAAGATCGGGTATTGGCGATAGAAGCCAGATCGACGTCGGCGGCGGCGATTTGTTTTTGCAACTTGATTCTGTGTAATGCCACGGCAATGCTAACTACCAATTCAGCATAAAAGGCGTCGGAAAAAACCGTTTCCAACTGCCGTTCCAAGTCTTTTACATACATCTCAATGATTTCAACGTCAGCATTTGTGATTCGGTTGTGAAAGTCGACACAAATCGGGTCCAGTTCATTATTGGGATCTTTCAGCGATTCCAAAACAGTGCTGGTATCGATTCTACTCATGTATAGCTTGATGGCGGCTCGTCGCAGATTTTTTTCGCTGCCTGCAATCCTCAAGCCGTGGTTGGGTATTGATTCCATGGTCAACGCGTGTTTATGCAACCATTCTTTAACTTCATTTAGCGAATTGATTACCGTACTGCGACTAATCATGAAGCGGTCCGCAATATTGGCGATAGTAATGAACTTATCCTGCAATATCAGCAAATTCAGGATTGCATATACCCTCTCAACCGCTGACATCACATACGTATAGTTGTCCAACCTGCTAAGAAAACTCAACGTATCAAGTCGATATTTTTCGTCAGCAACAAACCGAACCCCCAAGGCTGATTGCCGAATAAGTTTCGGAGCATTCCGATAGGCCAGGAAATCGTCGATCTGGTCAAGATCATATTGAATTGTTCTTCTGCTGACATTGTGCCGTTGTGCAAGAAGCTCTATTGCCTGAAAATCATCAATTTGGATGAGTTGCAACAATATGAGTTTTCTGCGCGCAGTTAAATTCATGATGTCACTCCTTCAATTTCATTTTTATTCTAGGGTATTGACAGAAGATTTAAAAGATTAACTTGTGTAACAGAAGTGTTCAAAAATAATACCAATACAACTTATCGCGCTCCCAACTCTATAAAGCGTACTGATTATATAACAACGCCAATTAAATCCGATATGTCACGAAAAATACAAAAACCGCTACCGTAGCCGATGTTTCACGGCTGCGGTCGCGGCGCGGTAGCGTCCGGTAATGCTCTTCTCCTGTGTGTTGCTTGGGCAAAAGGAAAAGGGTCTGCATTTCTGCAAACCCTTGGTCTTTTGATTCACATTCAGTGCGGCGTTCCACATCTATAGGCGCTCGCCACAGTAACGCCTTCCGGCGCAACGCCGATTAACGCAACCAGCTCCGGCCTCGGTCTGAGAAAACCGATATACTGATCTTTCATACTATGGCGCCTCCTTACAATCATTGTTATTTATGCTTATATTATACCTTCTGGCGAAAATTTTTAAACGTAATTCAATTGAATGGCCAAATACAAAACCACCATGACATTGACAAAAATAAGAAAAGTTTTATTCTTATAAATAGTGACTTATTCTCAGGGCGGGGTGCAAGTCCCCATCGGCGGTGTCCCAGATAAAATTCTGGGGAGCCCGCAAGCGCTCTTCATTGTGAAGAGGACAGCAGATCTGGTACAAAGCCAGAGCCGACGGTAATAGTCCGGACGAAAGAGGATAAGACGGATGCACATATTCATTTCCTATGTCGTGGGAGGGGCATTTAGACTTTTTGCAACTGTCTATTTCTACGCCCTGATTCTGGTAAGTCGACTATAAAACTAGGAGGCGTAAACCATGAATCAGAATCACTTAACTCAGTTCGGCAACTCTTTTGAGCGGGTGGAAAATGCGCTCAACGCATTGCGTAGTGGTCAAGGCGTGTTGGTAACAGATGACGAGCAGCGAGAAAATGAAGGAGATATTTTTTTTGCCGCCGAGTCTTTGACTAACGCGCAAATGGCCTTGTTGATCCGCGAGGGAAGTGGAATTGTTTGCTTGTGTCTGCCGGAGGAAAGGGTAAAGGTGTTGGATTTACCAATGATGGTTGAAAACAACACAAGCCACTTTCAAACTCCATTCACCGTTTCCATTGAAGCGGCAGATGGAGTGACAACCGGTGTTTCGGCTGCTGACCGGGTAACGACCGTAAAAGCCGCAACCGCTGATTACGCCAAACCAGAGCATCTTAGACAACCTGGGCATGTTTTCCCCTTAAGGGCTAAAGCGGGTGGCGTACTGGAACGTCCAGGACATACCGAAGCGAATGTCGACTTGATGCGTCTTGCCGGACTAAAACCTTATGGCGTATTATGCGAGCTTACCAACCCAGATGGAACTATGGCTAGATTGCCGGAGATAGCAGCTTTTGCTGAATTTCATAATATGCCGGTTGTTACCGTTGAAGATTTGATACAATACCGCAGAAAAACAGAACAACCGGCAAACTAATTCTTCAAATCCGCCCCGTTATTGCGTAAATGACGGGGCGGGTTTGGACGGGCGATTTCGGATGGTGCCTATCAAGCTGCAATTTATGATGTGGCGGTCTTGCCAGAATATCAAGGAATGGGCCTTGGTAAAATGATCGTAGAGCGGATAAAAGAATGTATTCCCCAGTGCAGTATTATCTTGTATGCTTCACCAGGAAAGGAATCATTTTATGAAAAACTGAAGTTTCGCAAGCTGAAAACGGGAATGGCATTATTCCTCGATGCGGAAAAGATGAGACAAAAAGCATTTACGGAATAGCCCTTACGCGACTATACTACACAAGTTGTCAAGCCGATAGCTAAAACAGCCGGGATAGAAATTACCCAAACTCTGGGCCGATTCATCCCGGCTGCTTTTATGTAGTTTTTTCTGTAATTATTGGGGTAGCGTGCCGGGGATAATTTCAAAAACTTTGTCAAGCCGCGTCACTTTAAACGCTTTCTCCATTTGGGGCCGCAGTCCCTTGATAACGATTTTTTCTCCCCTGGCACAAGTAACATTGTTAATCCAAATCAATAAGTTCAACCCAGAATTACCAAAGTATTTAACATGGTACAAATCAAAAATGATTTTACAATTTCTATTTTCCAGGATACCCTTGACAGTTTTGATGATCGCATCCGCTTCATCTTCTATGGATTCCAATGTCGGCGTAATGGTTATGACATTGTCAAACTCCTCCATTTCAGGCATCTTGCTTCTCCTTTCCCAAAAGTATTGCTACCTTGTCATATCCCCGCGCACAGGACTTTCGCGGAGTCAAGGCTCATCATCCTCCTGCCATGCGGATAAGTTCAAGTGGGTTGAGTACCAGAGCTACCCTGCCGTCTCCGAGAATCGTGGCGCCTCCCATGCCAGGAATGGCCGATAGATATTCAGGCAAGGGTTTCACAAGCACATCCATTTCGCTTAACAATCGGCCAACGGTGAATCCCACTCGCTGTTTGCCGTCAGTCAGGATAATGACCGGCACGATGTCCTGCTTCGCATCGCCGCCACGTCCCAGCACTTCAGCCAGGCAAGCGACCCCCAGCACTTCACCCCGATGGCAGAAAAGCATCTTGCCCTGCCGGAATGCCAGACTATCGCGAGGAGCCTTCACCATTTCCACAATATACTCGATGGGAATGATCAGGGATAAATCTCCTGATTCGACCAGCATCCCCCGAGATACCGCCAAGGTCAGCGGCAGTTGGATGGAAACCTTGGAACCACGACCCATTTCGCTGTCCAGCAAAACGGCGCCCTTTAAATTGCCGACATTAGTTTTGACCACGTCCATGCCGACTCCGCGACCGGAGATATCGGAAATCGTCTTGGCAGTGCTGAAACCCGGCAGAAATATCAGTTGCAGCGCTTGGCTCTTGCTCATTGTCTCTGCCTGTTCATGGGTGATAAAACCTTTTTGCACCGCTTTTTCCTTGATTGCGCTCGGGTCCATGCCTGGGCCGTCGTCCTCCACCTCGATCATCACATGTTTGCCGCGATTATAGGCCCTGAGTACGATTTTTCCTTGCGGGTCCTTGCCTGCGGCTACGCGCACAGATGCCGCTTCCATGCCGTGGTCGGCGGCGTTTCTGACCAAATGCATGAGTGGATCGCCGATTTGTTCGATGATGGTTTTGTCCAGCTCTGTCTCTTCGCCCTCCATCTCGAGAACAATTTTTTTGCCTGTCTGCATAGCAATATCACGCACAACCCGAGGGAATTTTTGAAACAGGCCTTTGACCTCCGTCATCCTGATCCCCATCACCGAGTCTTCGAGTTCCGAGGACATCCGCGCCACCCACTGCCCGGCTTCCCGCACTTCCCGGGCCATCACCGGCAGATTGTATTCCATCATCAATTTGTTGGCCACCAGGAAAAATGCATTCTTGCCGATTGACATCTCGCCCACGATATTCATCAGCCTGTTGAGTTTTTCCTCACTCACCCGGATGGTCGCACTTGCGGTTGCGACGGATTCCACCTGGCGGGGCGGAGCCGCTTTGGCTGCTGATGCCGCCCCGCCCCTGTTTTTTTTATCCTCCGTCCGGGTAGTCATGGAACGCCATTCAAACAATATTTCGGCTCCGTCAGGCTCTTCCCCCCGGCGCATGCATTGAGAAAATCTGCGCAACCCGTCCACAGCGGCATAACACAAGTTTATCAGCCGCTCCGATATGATTATTTCCCCCCGGCGGACCTTTTCCAGCGAACTCTCCACCGAATGAAAGACGGACTGCAATTCCTTGACCAGGTCCCTACGCGGAGTCTCAGCTGTATCCAGGCTTAACACGACACCCAGCAGGCCCTTGATCGTATGTATCCGTCGGAACAAATCAGCCAGCGCGTCCGCATCCTGGTCGTTGCCGCTAAGCCGGATCAGCAACTGGTCAGCCACCATGTCAACGTGCTCGTCCGCTTCCGTCAAGAAGCTGTCCATCACTTCTCCTGCGTCCTGCTGCTGGATAGCCGCCATCAGGGCATCATCCGCTTCTGAACCTCCCTGCGCCGTCAGTACACGAGGCTCCTGTTCTCCAGGCAATTCCTGTTTGTTCATCACGCCGACAAGTTCCGACTTGATGGTTTCAACCTGTTCAGAGGGAGCAAGGACAAGCGTTAAATCCCCGAATGAGTGCTTTTCGCACGTCTGTTTCAAACATAGAAGCATTCCGCCTAGCGCGTCGCAAGCCCCCAGCAGCAGCGCCACAAGCGCCGGATCGATCTTCATGTCGCCGCCGCGCAGCCTGACAATCACCGATTCCAGCTGATGGGCAAGCGCAGTCACATCAGTGATACCGGCAAAAGAAGAAACGCATTTCATATTATGAACGTGACGGAATACTTCATTCAGATCCGCCGCTGAGTCTTCAGTCGTCTGTAGTTTTTGCAGGCGCTGGTGAATGTCGCGCAGATTTTCGCTGCTTTCCCCGACAAATTCCCGCAGCATCTGAATATCGTCCTGCAGAATTAGATATTCGCCCACGTTGGCAACAGTTTTTGCCATTTCAGGTCCTCCTCATGGCTTGTAGTACACAATATGTTCGCCGGCCCGGCGCATTTTGAACAATTCTGTAATTCGGCCCACCGACTCGGAATGCCCCAAAAAGATATATCCTCCAGTGTGAAGGGAGCGATAAAAACGTTCCACCACTTGCTGGCGTGATTCCGTGTCAAAATAAATCAGCACGTTGCGGCAAAAAACCACGTCAAACCCTTGGTATTCCTTCATCTCCTGGTTCTCTGAAAGGTTGAGGTTGTTAAATGAAATCAGGTTCTTGAGCGACTGGTTTACCAGATTGAAATCCAGGCGTTGCGTAAAGTAACGCTCCAAATATTCGGGTGGCAGGTCTTTGACCGAACGAGCCCCGTACAGTCCTTTGCGAGCGGAGTCAAGCACCTTGCTGTTGATGTCGGTGGCCGTAATCTGGATGTTCCAGTTCGCTGAATCCGGCAGCATCTCCAACAGGATGATCGCCAGGGTATAGGCCTCTTCTCCTGTCGAACATCCGGCGCTCCAGATACGGAAGGTATTGTCGCCCACCTTTTTTTTCTGCCGGACAATGAGGGGCAAAACTTCCTCGGCAAAGCCAGCAAGTTGCGGAAAATCGCGGAAGAAATAAGTCTCGTTCACAGTCAGCCTATTGTAGAGTTCTTGCAACTCCCTTGCGTTGGAACCGAACTTAAGCAGAAAATAATAATCCCGAAAATTGTCGATGCCCAGAATTTCCATGCGTTCACGCAGACGTTTTTCAACGAAGTATTTCTTGGTTTCTTCAAACCATATTCCGGTGCTTCGATAGATAAACTCCACGAACCTTCGATATTGCGCATCGCCAAGACTCTGGGCGGAATCTGAGTTGCTCATGAATTATCCACCCTCTCTTCGATAGATGCACGTCGTCAGGTCGGTTGTATGCGGCCTTCTGCCAAAGCCATTCCCTTCGCTATCCGGCGAAATTGCGTCTCATGATGATCTGCCATCGCTTCAGCTTGGCTTCAGCCAATTTAACCGCTTCAATGACTTCATCGAAGGCAGAGAAGGGTTTGAAGAGATAGTCAGTTGCCCCATTTTCCAGACACTGGACCGTCCTATCCATCGTGGAATCCTCGGTCATCATGATCACTTGCGTCAGCGGATCAAAATTGCGGATGGCAGCCAGCAGCTCAATGCCATCCATATCCGGCAGGGAAATATCGGTCAGAACGATGTGTATCTTTGTCTGTGTGACAAGCTCCAGCGCCTTTCGCGGGCAGGCGAGAACATATACTTCATATCCTTCCAAGGATAGAACTCGCTCCAGCTCTGCGGCCACCTCTTCATCATCATCCACGATCAGCAATCTTTGCTTCGGGAATTGCATGCTAACTCCTCCTCATATCGCTTGGCTTTACAATGGATCAGGCAGTTTGCGCCAGGCGGCCTCAAAGGCAGTCGGCCAGGCAACAAGGCCTCCCGTCGATTCCCGCAGGGCTTCCAGTACGTTCTGATGGCGACGGCCGGCCTTACCACCGGCAAACATCGCCACCTTCACGCCATTGTTGGCCAAAAATGTGCAGCCAATGCCAAAAACTTGAAGGTCCTTGGCTTCTAGCGTACTGACCCCGCTTATGTCCAAAAGCGCCAGACGGACTTCTTTTTCCTCCAGCACCTGATCCACGACTGAAGTCATCGCGATGCCGAGTGACATTCCCTCAAGGTTGAAGCTCCGGTAGTACCGAACTCCAGAGAGCACCGCGAAAACGCTTTGCCAAAGGCCTTGTAAGCCGGCTTTCACCTGGCGCTGAAGCGCAAAATTATCCTGCCGCTCAAGATAAAATTTGATACAGGTATCCAAAAGATCCGCCAGTACTTGCCAAGCCTGCAAACCACCCGGAAACCAGTCGTTCAGCGTACCGTCGGTTTTCCCCCAGTTCCTGAGTTCACTGCTTAACAAACCTGTTTGATCACTCTCGCCCCCTGCCTCCAGACAAGCAGATAGTTGGGAAACAATCCGCTGAAAGCGATCCAGCGACTCCATGGACGGCAATCGCACTGCTTTTTGGGGTTGTCCGCCACTGGCCACGTCCATCACGCGGCACTCATCTACACTCGCCATTTCCAGAAGCCCGGCAATTTCCGTATCGCCTAAATCCGTACTAACAATGGCTTTTAACAGCCTTTCGTTCTCGTGAGCTCCTGATAGTTGACTCGCCATATCCGGGTAGCTGTAGACAACTTGGCCAATTTCCTCTAGCCTTTTGAGAATCAGCATCATGCGGGCCGACGGCATTTCGCAATCTCCTACCAGCCGGACTTCGCAATAAGCCAGTCTTTTATCAGGATCGATACTGGCGGTCGAGATTTCCATGTTGGTTACAGCGCAAGCAGGCGTGGGTTTTTTCCCCTCAATCGCACGCGCTATTTCATCCATAAGATCTTTTCTGCTGGAATCGGTCATCTCGATTCTGCACGCTTTTCCACTATGGACCTGAAGCAAAGCCTCCATACTGTCGATAGCAGCAAAAATCAAATTTATAGTCTGATCGTCAATTGTGATGGCCTGTTGACGGGCCAGGTCCAACAGATCTTCCAAGCGATGAGCCAGTTCAGCCATATCGCCTAGGTCTAGGGACATTGCCCCGCCCTTGATGCTGTGGAATGCTCTGAATAGAACCGCAACCGCTTCTTCCGGGGTTCCGGCCTTCTCGGCAACCAGAAGAGCTTCGCCGGCAGATGCCAATTGTTCCTCAGATTCAGCGAAAAACAAGGATTCAAGCTGCTCATCCGTTATTGCCACATTACCACTTCCCTTTATCCTGACTCAACTGAGTTTTGCCACCGCTTTCACAATTTCTCCGGCAATACGATAAGACGGAGCGACGATGGAAGCGCCTCCCCGTTCTATGGCTTCGCGCGGCATACCAAATACCACGGCGGTGGATTCATCCTCGGCAATGGTAATTCCACCGGCTTTTCTGACATTCACCATGGCGTCCGCCCCATCATCTCCCATGCCGGTAAGCAATACTCCGATAGTTTGCTGTCCGAAATATTCCAGAACGGAATCCATGGTCACGTTTACCGACGGAGTAAACAGCGTATCCTCCGGCTGAGAAGTCAGCCTGACGATCCCTTCGCCGCGGACAGGGTTCCGGCGCACCACCATGTGAATGCCGCCCGGCGCCACAAGCCCCTGACTGACAAACAATCGGTCACCGGCCCTGGCCTCAGCGAAGGGAAAGTTGCAGTTATCCCCCAGCCTGCGGGCAAAAGATGCGGTAAAAGCCGCCGGCATATGCTGCACAACCAGAACGGTTGCATTCAGATCATGCGGCAGTTTGGGCAGTATCTCCATCAAGGTGCTGGGGCCACCGGTGGAAACTCCGATCATCACAGCGATCCGGGCCGTCCCGGGCGACAAAGCAATTGCGGGCGAAGCGGCTTGAATGGGCTGCACCGGGGTCAGCCGAGAATCACGAGTCGGTTGCCGTTCCCTTTGCAGTTTTCCCCGCCGTCGCATTTTCTGGCCATACAAGCTGGCCGCCTTAATTTTGGCGATCAGTTCTTTGCCGACTATGTAAAGATTGGAGGAGACGGTACCCGACGGTTTCGCCACATAGTCGAATGCTCCCAGTTCCAGGGCTTCGAATGTGGACAGCGCTCCTTCTTGCGTCAAGGAACTGAGCATAACCATCGCCGCCTCCGGGTGTTGCTTGAAAATATGAAGCATGGATGTCATGCCATCCATGGAGGGCATGTTGATGTCCATGGTGATCACGTCGGGAGACAACTGGCGGTCTTTCTCGATGGCATCCTGTCCATCCCGGGCCACGCCAACCACTTCGATCTCCGGCGCGGTATCAAGAATCGCCTTAATCATCCGGCGCATCATCGCCGAATCATCCACTATGAGAACTTTTATCCGCTCCGTCATACCGGTTCTCCCTCCGCATCATCCATTCACCTGTTTATCAGGATCATTCCGTCACTTTTTGCGTCTGGACGTCTTCGCCGCCTTTGCTTCCCCCGGCGGCGCATCGATACGCACTACCTTGGGCAAATCGAGGATGAGGACCATGCGTTTGCCCTCTTCCAGCTTGCCGACACCGCTGATGTATTCGCCGTCAATTCCACAGGAAACCATTTCCGGCGTAGCTTCCACCAGACTGCGGTCGAACCGGAGCACTTCGGACACCGCATCCACAATGATGCCGGTTTTGCGGTTATCCAGATCCACGATGATGATGCGGGTGGAATCATCCCGCTCACGGTCAGCCAGCCCGAACCTGCGTCTCAAGTTGAATGCAGGAATGATATTGCCGCGCAGGTTGACCAAGCCGTCCACATAATGAGGCGCGCCCGGCATATGGGTCACTTCGGTCATCCGGTTGATTTCCTGGACTTGGTTGATCTGCACCGCGAACTCCTCTTTGCCCAGAAGGAATGTTACCAATTGCTCTTCGTCATCGATAACGCTGCGATCCCTGTCATCTGAGGATTTCTCCGCCGATTCGCCCTGTCCGATCCCTTCCGCCATTCCGGCGAGTGCATCAGCCGGCAGAAGGTTTTCGGCGTTGAGACACATCAGCAGCCTTTTGCCGCTTTTAAGTTTTGCCACGCCCCTGATCCGGGCGCCTTCTTGACCGGCAAACACGAGCGGCGGCGGTTCGATCAGATTTTTTGGTACACGAATTACCTCCGCCACCCGGTCTACCCTGAATCCGGCCGTGATCGCTCCGGTATCCACGATGATCACTCGAGCCTGATCGTTGATCTCCATGTCCGGCAGTCCGAAAAATGTCCGCATGTTGACGATGGGCAGCAGCTGGTTGCGGATCGAGACCACACCTTCAAAATAGTGCGCAGCATTGGGAACTTTGGTGATGCCGGGCACTCGGATGATTTCCTTTACCCGCATGATATCGACTGCGTACTCTTCCCCTGCCAGAGAGAATGTCACCAGTTGCTCTTCGTCCTGTCTGTCGACCTCCGCCGATTTTTCCCCGGTGTCGGCTGCTATGGCGGCGGCTGAATCCGCTTCTTCTTCCGCAGACTCTTCAACAGTCAGCACAGCGCCGATATTCAGGGTCATGATGATTCGCCGTCCCTGGTCCATTTTGACGATACCGTCGATAAAATCGACATCGATGCCGCTTCTCAGAACCTTGGGCGACGGTTCGACAGCTTCGCCGGACACTCGCAGAACTTCCGCCACCCGGTCCACGATCACGCCGGTCAGCGAGCCCCGGACATCGATTACAAGCACCCGCGTGCTTTCATCGCTCACCCTGCTTTCCATGCCGAAACGTTTTCGTCCGTCCATGATGGGCAGGATCGTGCCCCGCAGATTTGTCACTCCTTCCACATAGGGGGGCGCCTGGGGAATTTGAGTAATCTCCCCCAGCCTGACAATCTCACGGACGTTCATGATATCTGTGCCGAACTCCTCCCGCCCCAGGTGGAAGGTAACGAGCTGACGCTCGTCATTTTCCGCTATATTTTGCTCCATGGCCTCAGCCATCGCATATCCCTCCTTTGATCCGTCGTGTGGTTACATGCTCTGCAGTTCGTCAGCAAGACTGGAGATTTCCTCGACGGCCTCAGCCAAATCACGCATCCCCTTGGATTGCTCTTCGGCTGCCGCAGAAGCTTCCTTGGACCCTCTATCCGCTTCTTGGGCGGCGGCGGCGATTTGCTCCACGCCTTTGGATG
>Ga0316604_10001285_pt1 | contig 23037 bp, 16 predicted proteins | sample OWC_soil_day20_C_FD_207650 | JGI IMG/M metagenome (GOLD analysis project Ga0316604, IMG submission 207650) | Wetland soil microbial communities from Old Woman Creek delta, Ohio, United States - OWC_soil_day20_CT | ecosystem: Environmental > Terrestrial > Soil > Wetlands | place: USA: Ohio...
TTGCTTTTAGGTTCAGGACTGTTCTGCTTAAAATCATTATTTATTATACTTTTGCTGCTTATTTTTTCTTGAATCATCCATTCAATATCATCTTCCTTAGCTACCGGTACTTCTTCTTCTTCTTCTCTTTCTTCTTCCCTTTCTGACTTCAGTACTTTATATACTTTGCATTTTTCAGGTATATCTTGTACTGGTAATATATCTTCCATCTCTTCAATTGCCACTATCGGCATATTTTTCATAATACCTTTTTCCATCATGGTCATTATCATAAGAAAATGATCCGCCTCACGACGTACATGGTCGGCGAGTAGGGCAGGAATAAGACCAACCAATCTACACTCATCGATCATTTCTTCGGCAGCTCTCTTAAAGTCTCTGAGACGCACAGTAGCAGCTCTAGCATCTTGCATAAATCGTTTAAAGGCAGCAACCTCAGTATAACCTTGCAGCATACTTGAAAAATCCCTTCCCTGCATAAAGAGATTGTCAAACTCTTCGGAAAAGGCATTAGCTGTATTAATTAAATTGCGTTCAGAAGGATCTAGCAGTTGACTGATAAACTTAGCATGATCAGCCATAATCCGAAGCCAAAATGCATTTTCCTGGGCTTTTGTTCCTCCGTTTACAGGCACCTTACCACTTTTAATCTTGTCTAATAGGCGCATAAAGTATTCGGCTTCGCGCGCTATATGGTCGAGAAGCAGTGGAAAATTACATCCACCAAGTTTACATTCTAGCATCATATGTAGTAATTTACGTTTAAAAAGATAAAATTCTTTCACTAGAACCTGCGAATCATTGATTAGCTCCGTAAACTTTCTGTCACTTTTTACTGTTTCAGCACGCCGGCGTAAAGACTCAAATTCCTGTTCGAAGGCCTGGGCCTCATCAATGAATTCAGTCTGATCACAAGGTAGCCCCGCTTTAATAAACAAGGCATGTTCCTGCATTATTCTTAGCCAGAATTTTACTTCTTCTAAGTTGAGTGGTTCCAAGGGCTCAGGAACCATATAAGATATTTGTTGACGCGGCATAACAACACTCTCCCTCTTTGATCCCAAAGTGTTTATTACAGTATATGCCGCAATTTAAAATGATGTTATAAAAATTCAAAAATTTAGTAACTATTTTTAGAATAGCTTTATATTAAGGCTGCATATTTTTTTAACCGCTTTTATGGGAATCTTATTTCGCAACGATTTATTTTTGTCCCCATACCACTAAATTTAGTTTCGTATTCAGTCATGACATTGTCAGCAAAATCACTCTTATGCAAATCAAAGGTCACCTTATCCGTAACCAGACCTTTTTCAGCAAACTGTTCCAATGAAAAATCAAACAAAGCTCTGTTATCTGTTTTAAAGAATATTTTACCACCATCAGCTAGGACAATAGAATACTTATCCAAAAAGGTCCTATGAGTGAGACGCCGCTTGCCATGCCGCACTTTAGGCCATGGATCGCAAAAATTAATATAGAGTCTATCAATTTCACCAGGAGCAAAAATCTCTAATAAATGACTAACATCAAAAACCAGTAACCGAACATTCGTAAGCTCTTTTTCCCGAATTTTTTCAGCTACATAATACAAAACATCTTGCTGGGATTCAATACCAATAAAATTTATTTCCGGATGACGCTGCGCCATTTCGCTAATAAATTTCCCTTTGCCTGTACCTAGCTCCACGTGCAGGGGAGCCGTACGATCAAAAATTTCATGCCAATGACCTTTCATTCGATCTCTAGCTTTTTGCATCTCCTCGCCAAGGTTCGCGCCTGCATCTAAGGTTTTAGCACAAAGCAAGTCTTTAATAAGCACAATATCATTATATTCTTCTAAGGCCCCACTAACCCACGGCTTTTTTCTCAATCTCATATAATAATCCCATCCCACATTCTCGTTATTCTTTATCTAAACCGAATTTTTTTAAATATCTATATAATGTTACGCGACTGACATCTAGCATATTTGCTAAACGGCTAATATTGCCCCCTGCAACTTTCCAAGCCTCAACAAATACCTCTTTATCTTCTTTCCAAGCCATACCTATACCAGTTTCCCCCATCAGGCTAATATCCTGTACGTCAATACTATCACCAGCAGTATTAAAAAAAGCCTGTTCTACAACACCCTGTAGCTGTTTTATATTACCAGGCCACTCATAAGACATTAATAGCTCAACTGCTGCAGATAGCAGCTCTTTCGTTGGCAAATTATGCTGCTCGGCCAATTCACTAATAATGTGCTGTGCTAGGAGGGGAATATCATCACGTCGGGCCCTGAGAAGTGGAATCCGAATGGTACTCTTAGAAACGATCTCATATAGTTGAGAGGAAAATACACCTTTTTCCGTAAGTCTCTTCAAATCGCTGTCGCAGGCAGCAATAATGCGAATATCAAAACCACGTTTAACACTTTCACCACCGCGGCATAGTTCTCGCGCCTTCAAAGCTTCTGCTAACTTGGTTGCTACATGTAGGGGCACCTTTTCAACCTCATCTAAAAACAAAGTCCCGCCATTGGCCAGTTCTATCTTCCCTGGACGGCTTTCATCTCTAGTTTCACCAGTGCCAAACAATTCATCTTCCAATACTTCAGGCTGTATATCGCCACACTTTAAAGAGATAAGAGGACCGGCTGCTCGTGGACTAGCCTGATGAATAGCATGTGCCAATCGTTGCTTACCAGTGCCCGGTTCACCTTGCAGCAACAGGTGATTACCATTACGAGCCACGCGACCTGCTTTTTCTTGCATCGCAATAAATACAGGTGTGCTCCCCACCATACTAGACAAACTATATCTGGCCTTATACCCAACAGCATGCGCGACAAGTGTTCGCAAATCTTCTATTGGTAGCGATACCGCTACCACGCTTGTGACCGCCTTTTCATGTTCTAAAGGTACAACTGTCGTAATATCTTCATATGTTTTACGCTGAGTAATCCATGTGACTTCTTTATTATAAGATGGAATGCCCTTAAATCCTTTATATAAAGGCGTATGGCGATAGTTTAATACCACATCATTTAAATTAGTTAACCCACCATTTGTCGTTACTGCATCAATACCAGCGAGGCGACTTTGCCCTAATTTATTACTATAAACAACTTCACCGCCTGGTATAATATGATATACGGCAAAAGGTACTGAATCCAAAATGGCATGTCTAGCTTCCAACTGCGCCTGCATTGTCAAATGCTGTTCCATTGCATACTTGATGCTTAATAATAAGGCAACTACTGCACTATACGGTAGTTTTTCCCGTTCCACCGAAACAATCGTTACAATATATACCAGTTCATTGTCCACTATGATAGGTACTGAACAAGCATCACCATCCTGACACTCTTTAATCCACATTTCCGCCCCAAATATTAAAAAGGGGACTTTATGTTCATGGGCAATACTGATACTTGATGTTCCAATATCCTCCTCTGACAATCGGGCTCCTTCTAGCTGTCCAGGAGTTTTTTGAAAAAAAGGCAGAGCATAATTTTTAAGTACATAACAATCATGATCTAATAATAGTAGGCTTAAATTATATACATTAAAATGTTCTCGTGTTTGATTATATAATCCGTTTAAATATTCAATTGCTTTTTGATGCAACTGTTGCCGCCTAGTCATTTCATGTTTATCAAGCTTAACCAGTGATGGCATTTTTTCAGTCCCAACCCTGAAGTCTCGGCTTTTTTGCCATGATTGAGCTACCCAAGGATGTACATTAGGATCAAGTTGTCCTTCACTGATAAATTTCTGATAATACTGTTCAAGTTTATCTTTATTGCGTTGTTCTCTAATCATGTGAATCCTCCATATGTATTGTATATAGCATACAGCCATATTCCCCATTATCTTAATAGGAAAATGATATCACATATTCAACAAAAATCCACAATTTATTTACTATTATTATTCCCATTTCCCGTTTTTCTACAAAATTATTTCACCCGAAGGCCTGCCTGACAAAATTGAATAGGTAGGCTTATTTGCCTACCTATTCAATCACTATGATATTTTACAATCATTAAGTGCGATACTGGTTAATATCTTCACTGAAATGACCAATAACAACCTTAAATTCACCGATTTTTTCCATCATATCTTGCAATTTTTCATTATATACCTGTACAGAAGCACTTACTTCCTCGCTAGCTGCCGAATTTTCTTCAGAAATAGCGGCCAAGGACTCAATCTTACCATAGACATGACCAAGGCCAGTCATTTCATGCTCTAGTTTTTCAATCATGTCTACAATATTATCAGCCACATTATGTACATTATCAACATGTTTTGTATTGCTTGCCACGACTTCATTGAGTTGGCGACTTTCGATTGCTAAAATAGCATATTCTTCCTCAATCATCGATACAACACCACTAATAATATCCATTAGTACTTTCAAATCACTGGCAATACTTGCAGAATGCTGATGGGACTGTTCGGCAAGCTTGCGCACTTCTTCAGCTACTACAGCAAAACCTCTGCCTTGCTCACCTGCCCGCGCAGCCTCAATGGCAGCATTGAGGGCCAACAAGTTAGTTTGACCAGCAATAGCTGCTACCATACCCGTAATCTCAGTAATTTTCGTAGCTTGCGCCTGTAAGTTTTCTGCCGAGTTTTTTACATCAGCAAAACTCTCCAAGCTATGTTCTAATTTAGTACTAGATGCTTGCACTTCGCCAAAACCACGATTTATCTCCGACACTGCGGCTTCTAGTTGCAATTTATTGTGGTTTTGTTCGACAACAACAGTCTTCAATGTTTCCAAGTTGCCATTCAAAATACCAACAGCATCTGTCGTTTCCACAGCCTGATTGCTAGCCGCCGTTGCCACGTCATAAACCACGCTAGAAATCCCCTGAGATGTTTCAGTCATCCGATCAGCCAGCATATTAAAATTATCCGCATACTTATTCATTTCATCAGATGTACCCTTGAAGCCTACAAATTCACGCTTCAAGCGTTTCTTATACAGTGATAACCCCTGCATAATGTCTTCAAATTCATCATTTGTATGTAGATTAGTTTCCAGAAAATATTTGCGTTCCTGAAGGTTTTTAATTTCCGCTTGAATTGTAGCAAAGGGTTTTAATAATAAACTTGTACTGAGAGCTGCAAGACCACCACTGATAACAGCTGACCACAGAGGGATAGGCGCACCAATCAATGATAAAATACCGTTTGCCAAAAATGCTAAAAATGTAACCCCCACACCAATTTTAACTGGTATGCTGCGCACAAACCCAAAGGATAATAGCTTATTGATTCGATATGTTTCAGTATGAGTAATTGGTTTGGAAAATTTAATTTTTATTTTAATATGTTCAGCGGAACTTTCCACAATCTCAGTTTTAATCTCTTCTTTAAAATGCTCACTGCCTCCAACAAGCAAGCCTTTTAAGTATCCGAACATACCCCGCTTGGAGCGATAGCTAAGCACCGCCTCATACTCAGAGATCGGCTCAATCAAAATTTCTGGCGGATTAGCACCAGGTATCCGTTTGACCACTACTACATGAACATCATACATGGATCGTAGAAAGGAATATAGGGTTTCCTGCTGAAAGAATGCGGGATATACATTAAAGAAGGACTTAACATTATCTTTACCAATAATCAACCATATTTCATCTTCTGTTTTTCCCAAGGATTTTGTTAAAAAGGCAATAAACGACCTAACCTCAGCATCATTAATATCTTCTGTCGGCATGACAATTCTATCCCGATGCCAACCAGCATGTTCCATAGCTTTACCAATAAGCTCCGCGCCCCACATATTGCGCGCCGTACTTACCCATGTAGCAACAACTGTACCTTTAATAATCCTCACCCCATTTTAAAATATATGAATACATATATTGCATTTTATACTCTATATTGCTATTTTTCAACATCGCAATCAAAAATCCTTCTATTATTTAATTATTATTATTGTTTAATAAAAAAAGCGTTTAAAGCGCTTTATCACTCATTTCTACAAATTTACGATGATCTAGCTTTATAAAAATCGTCACAATTGTAGGATCAAACTATTAAAATATCAGCACGACCTGTTGCCACACTTGTTTTTGCATCATTCCAATCCATAAGCATAATAGTAACGGAGTTTATTTTCTCCCTCTCCAACAAATGCAAAAAATCAATATCATACCCATCTTGTTGGCCTTTATTATTTATAAACACCAGTGGTGGATAAGTATTATCACCAACAACTCTAAGTTTTTTAGTATCGGCGCCTCCTTCCGAGTCAACATTAGCCCACACCGGTTGGCATAGGAACGATATGCATAACATCATTACCATACTTATCTTTATCAATAAAAGCAACTTAGTAGAACTCCGCATAATTATTGAAAGAAATATACTTTTCACGGTTTGTAATTTTTAGAAGAATCTATTTATTTATTTTCAAATTCTTCATGATTATATAATACCTTCCAATTGTATAGATCCAGTTTCTATTTACTCAAAAAACTTCTTTGCTGTGATATACCTCACAGACATCACTATCAAAATCTTTATAATTAAATAGAGTAAGCTAACTAGCCGAGCTTAAGGAGGATTTATCATGACATTACCATTAGGCAATATTCCTTTTTTAAATAAACGAATTAAATTCCCTGTTACGCCTCATATTCCTGGTGGTTTAACCACACCAGAGCAAATCCGCCAAATCGCTGATATCGCTGATCAATATGGAGGCTCACTAAAAATCGTTGGCAACGCCATTACAATTATCGGTCTTACATTAGCTGATGGAGAGAAAGCCATTACTGAACTTGGCTGCAAGGGCGAATCATTTATCGCCAAAACAATACGATCTGTTTCATTTTGCCCTGGTAAACCGGCCTGCCCCAGAGCGTTACAAGACAGTACTCCTTTAGGTCTGGAACTTGATGAAGAGTTTTTCGGACAGGAACTACCAGGCAAACTACGTATTGCGGTCAGCGGTTGCCCCAACTGCTGCGCTGAGCCTCTCGTTAAAGATATCGGTATGTACGGCACAGCTAAAGGTTATACCCTAGCTGTTGGAGGAAATTCAGGACTTAAAGCTCAAATCGCCAAGGTTGTCGCCGAAAAAGTTCCTTCTGAGGAAATCGCCTCTATCATCCGCTGCATACTAGCTTACTACCACACACGGGGAAAAACCAAAGAGCGCCTTGGACAAACCATTAATCGTCTAGGCTGGGATGAATTTATAAAGCAAACTATTCCTGAAAAATATCTGCAAACTAAATAGAAAGAAAACAAAAAAATCTCGCTTATGCGAGATTTTATTAATTGTATATTCGGGGCAACGGAGTTCCCCCAACATCAATCAGCGTCCACCCTAACTCTAATTGATTCTTAACTCCGTTGCTTCATAAAATAGTATATCACAAAACACATCAATATAAAAGATGAATCCCATTTTTTTCACTAAATATTTTAATAGACTTAAAAACTTTATCAACTTATAAACGATATAAAAACCATGTCACTGCCAATAAGTCTGCCACACCACCTGGGCTGACATTATGTTTTATAAACTCAAGATCCAATGCTTCACAACTTTTTCGCCCTTCAGCAGTCTCCATACCCCCTAGCGTTAGTACTGACTGGACCTGTTGCCTTACCCATACGCGCATTTTATCAGGATGATGACGATGCATAACCGTCGTATCATCTACACACGTCATTAAGACCAATAATGTCTGGACCAAGGCATCATTCAAGGGCAATCCTTTATCCAAAGCCTCGCGCAGAACTGGCAAAGCCTTGTTACGCACAGCAGGCAATCCCTCAGCTAATTCACCACGAATTCCCGTAATACCGTATTTAAGATATAAGCCCTCTCCAGCAGTCAATCCTTGGAGTTTTTTGACAGCTGCTGAACTTAGTTCTCGTTCTACAATCCCTGCTACCATCTGTGCCGCACTATCCAATACTGCCTCTGCCGTCACCAGACGTTCCTGGCCGCTGAGCCAGCCTGCCACTCCTGTCATAATCCCTAATAAAAATACCAACCCTTTTTGTGTATTCACACCCCGGGTAGCCGCTAGCATAGCTTGTTCACCTTCTAAACCAACAATCCGCAACACTGGCAATAAGGATTCTAGACTGCCTTCATGGACAATACCTGCCTGAGCGCATCTCGCCATAGACATGGCAAGAGCTGCTGAACTTGCCATAAAACTATAAAAATCCATATCAAAGTGAGCACCACTATTAATCCGATCAACCAAACCAGGTGCTGGAGTACATGTCACCTCATATAGCATGGCCTCAATGGCCAATGCACCCAGTTTTTCAGCTGCAGGACTTACTAATCTCGCTTCATAGGCCCTGAATTGATTCAGCATTTTCTCCACTGCCATTTGCAGCCCTGCCTGCGTATGCTTTTGTTCACGCATACATACCACAGTTTCCCCGCCACATACAAAACAACCCCGCCCTTGTCCCTGTTCCTTGCGAGATAAGAGATGACCATCTCCCGAAAAGACATCAATATCAAGCAACCTGGCAAAAGGATAGAGTTCTTCAATTTCCACCGCGATCTCTTTAATTGCCCATCCATCACCGTCTATAGCCACTAAGGCCTCAGGACCAGTCCGCAAATTAACTTGCTCTTCACCTGTTACATTCAACCTTTTTCTAATCTCTTGTACAGCATAATCCCTGAGCCGTCTAAGTATGGGTGCATCCTTAATTGCCCCTGGCATATTAATGGTTATACTGATAAGGGAGGTTTTATACTTGGCTCTGAATGCATGTTGTCTATTATAACGGGCTTCTTTAGCGGCTAATATATCTGCTAATGTAATTTGCTTATTTATCATATTCTCGCTCCATTTAATGAATTACTCTTTCTGTACTGATGATATCATCTCAACTACCCTATTAATTAATGCCTTATTCAAATACTGACGATTTTTACATGTCAAAATATAATGACTTAACCGCTTGGCAGGAAATAATATGGGAATATTACTATTCTGCACATTTACGGTTACTTCATCATTCGTGAACAAAATCACTCCTTCAACCCATACATTAATGCCCTGTTCTTTTAGGAATTTTGATAATTTATATACCTGCCCTTTGACCTGCTTTACTGGATTGCTGATTTTCTTGGAATATCTGCCGCCACCGCGACCAATTTTATGTTGCATCCATTGGGAGGCCTCTGCATCACCAATAATCTTACCATTATGATTTTTAACTTCAACAATATATACACCTTTAGTGCCTACAATAATCAAATCTGTTTCCTGGCTATAGTTTTGATATGAAATCGTGACATTGGTGAATACATGATACCCATCAGGAAGATTTAAAGCCTGAGTTAATCCCAAATTCTCTCCCTTGGCACCAAAACGAAAAATAATACCTCGCTTAATAAAATAACCCGTCAAAACCATAAATATCATAATTGGCAAGAAATAATACCATTTATCTACCCGAATTCGATGTACAAATACAACATAAAATGCCGTAATCACTAGTACAAAAAAAACCAAGCCTACAATTAGACTTCGATTGGCTTTACTGCTTAAGTTATTTCTTCCTTTATGAAAGTGAGCCATGCTATTCTCCTAAGTTCTTCTAGTTTTCCCCATGCCAAATATTTATTCCCAGTTCATTATTAATTCTGTCCAAAAGCTAAAAAACCTCCACCGAATAAAAAGAAATCGAGGTCAGGTTTGACTTATTGAAAATAAGTCAAACCTGACCCCAAAATCCCTTTACGATGTAATATCAACAGCGATAGTGTTAAGATTAGCTATAACAAATACATCCAATATATCTTTAATGTCTTTAGGTAACAATACATTATGGCGTACACCTACATCGTTTAAGGTAGCTTGAAGTCCAGCTTGGAAACCGGGAGTTAATAGCACGGATGTATTGGGAGAAATTATATTACTTAAGTTCCTATACAAAAAAACTTCTACTGCATCGCCAATGTCAGGAGGTATCTCCGAATTAGCCTCCCGTAGTAATATCTTATCCATCTATGCACCTACCCCACTCATAATATCTACTATATGATGCTAGAATCCTTGCGGTGCAAAGTAACAGGGTCAGGTTTGACTTATTAAAAATTGACTTATTTCCGCAGTGGAAATAAGTCAATTTTTTTCAATAAGTCAAGCCTGCCCCCCAAAGTTTCTACGGTTTAACAGTAGCCTTAAACATTTGCTTGCCATCTTTCATTTCAATAATAACTGCATTCTTTACAGCATCATGAGTAGCATTCAGGGTAGTTGTTCCTGTGATTGCTGGATAATCTTTCGTTACTGTCAAGGCTTCACGAATTTTTTCGGGCTCAACACTATTTGCACGTTTGATGGCGTCAATCAGCAGATTTGTGCCATCATAGCTAAGTACAGCCATGGCATCTGGTACTTGCCCATACTCTTTTTTGTAGGCTTCTACAAAAGACTGGGAAGCAGGACTTGTGTCTTCCGCAGAGTAATGATTGGTGAAATAGGTATTATTCAGAGCTGCCGCCCCCGCAATTTCTACTAATTTAGGCGAATCCCAACCGTCGCCACCAACGATTGGCACAGTAATACCTAGTTCACGAGCTTGCTTAACAATTTTACCTACCTCTTCATAATAACCAGGAACATAAATGATTTCAGGATTTAGTGCTTTTACCTTCGTCAGGACTGTTTTGAAATCTTGGTCTTTTTGCAAATATGCTTCTTCAGCTAAAACACTACCGCCGCCTTTTGTGAAAGCATCTTTGAAGAAAGCGGCGAGTCCCTTGCTATAATCACTACTACTATCAACTAACATAACAGCTTTGCTTAGTTTTAAGGTATTCATTACAAAATTTGCCCCAACAGTTCCTTGGAAAGGATCGAGAAAGCATACACGAAAAGTATAGTCTTTTACCTTACCAGTTTTCTCGTCCACGGTTACCTTTGGATTGGTAGCACCGATTGCGATATATGGAAGTTTTGTAGCTTCTGCCACACTAGAAGTTGCGATAGCATTGGAACTAGAAAAAATGCCCGTTACCGCTACCACTTTATCTTGTGTTGCCAGTTTTGTCATGGCATTGGCTGATTCAGAAGGTTCACTTTTATTATCAGCAATCACTGCTTGGATTTGCTTACCAAGTATACCGCCTTTGGCATTAGCCTCTTTAATTGCCATTTTGGCACCGTTAGCAGAAGAGGTACCAAAAGTTGCATTACCACCAGTCATTTCATTAAGAATACCAATTTTGATATCCTTGGAAGCTGAATTTCCACAACCAGTCGCAAGACCTGCCATTAATACTATCAGTATGGATACAACTACTAACTTATAAGTGCTTTTACTCATTACAATTTTCTCTCCTTTTTTATATCATTTTAACTGCTTTGATTTGCATCCTTCGACGTACTTTCTGATTCTTCATATCATATAAATGGCACAAATCAGATTACATGAAAGCTCTCTCTACGTTATATACAAAATATTCTTTTAAGGCGTGTTCATGCTATTCCCTCATTCTTTACAGAATAAGGTCTATATAACATAAAAGAGTCAAATCACATAATGATTTGACTCTGGATAAACAAATAGCAAACACCATCAGGTGCTTCCTGTATCATAATATAAAGTATATATATCCCTTGATATTATGATTTTGTCTCTGTCCTTTTGCCTGAGAGCTTTGCCAACAAATTTAATTTGCTGTATTTCACCTTCGGCGCCCTATGTGAGGGTCTCTCCAGAGTCCTGTCCATTTACGATTCTACTCGGTACCCGAGTGCCTGAGAGTGTTATTCCTTCGGCGAGCTATTTTAGCCTCTCTCTCGTAAACTTCATTCAGATAAACATATGTAGTTTTAGAAAGTACATTGAAAGTAATTCTTATTATAAAACAATATGTAAAATTATTCAATGGTAAACTTTGAAATTAGGAAATTCATTTTTGATGGCAGTATTGATTAATGCTGAAATAATACTTTGTCCATGCTGTTGTCCAGTTACGATTAGGCCTTGTAGTCTAATATAGCCATCGGAGCCTTCCCACAAAACGTCGGAAGGCCTCTAAACTATCGAAACGATTGAAGAGATTATAACTACTGTTTATTTATCACTCTCTGATATGTTTCGGCTATGACCATGCACATTCTTTCTTCAGTGAACATTTTCTGAAACCGTTCATACCCCGCTTTGCTGTATTGTCGAGCTCTGTTGGGTTCTTTCAGATATGTGATTATTGCCGATCCAATAGCCTGAGAATTAGCTGGTTCTGCAAGGATAGCGGTTACATCCTCTTGAACCACTTCACATAAGCCTCCAACTCTTGTTGCAATTAAAGGCTTTTCTAATGCCATGGCCTCTATAGCAACATATCCGAAAGATTCATAAAGAGAGGGAATGAGAATAATATCCATTTCTCTCATATGACATTCAGCATCACTAACATCGCCATAAAAGAATACCCTCTCCTGTATTTGCAAAGCATCTGCTGTTTCCACCAACTTGGCTCTGTCAGGACCATCCCCAAATAAATGCAATGATACATCATATTGTTGCTCTAAAACATAGGTTAACGCCTCAACAGCGTAGATCTGCCCCTTTTCCTTTCGAAGCATTCCAAAAACGCCAATTCTGGTCATTTGTTTGTCTGCTTTTTCTACTCCCTTAGCTAACAAACATGAGTTTACAGCCACTTTCGTAACGCCATTGTGATTTACCTGCCAGTACCTCGGTATTCTCTTTATCTTTGCTTGATAAGCATTAGCCGTATACAAGGACTCAAACAGAAAGTAATCGGTCCAGCTAAACAATGCCTTCTCTATGGCCGTATATAGGCCATTGCCTAGGCGGCTAAACATATTATGGGCTGTTCCTCCATGGGGTGTGTAGATAGTCTTAATTCCAAATAAGTGTCCCAAAATTCGGGCGTAAAAACCACCCTTTGCGCCATGGCCATGCACGATATCTACATCAGTGCTCGCTAGATACCATCCAATCTTCAGCAAGTTTACAGCATCTAGCAGTGATGGTTGTCTGTTAATTACGAGGGGCAGCAGCCCTCCATCCATGGGACTGGCCATTCGTTCCAAATCGGCATGAAACTTTGTGTCAAAAATTACAGTTGAGTAAGCGTAACTGAATTTAAAATTTTTAGCATCCAGGTTGAGCAGAATACTATGGATATGCTTACGAATGCCCCCAACCTGACTACCCACTATTTGCAGGACGTGAATTCTACGCTTATTTCCCTGCTCCAACACCCTCACCTCCCACTAGCGGAGTTAAAAAGCTTTTTAGTAATGCTACCTGATCATAGTGCTTTGTCATATGCTGCTGTGCTCCTAATACCAGTTCCTGCCCCAACGCAGGATTGAGTAATAGTTCTCTAACACCTGCGGCGAATATGACTGGATCATCGGCGATCAATAGATGCTGTCGATCATGGAGTCCCGTTCCCAGAGCCCCTACTGTAGTAGAAACAACAGGTAGACCGTTAATTATTGCATCAACCACTTTTAACTTGATTCCCGCTCCGTGTAACATGGGATTTATAAATAGGGAACTTGCTTCATACAATGGACCCAATTCTGCCGGGCTATTACAAAATGTTACTCCTGGTATCATCGCCAGTCGCTCATACCAATTACCCTCCTCACCTCGGCTGTTACCTGCAACAATAAGCTCATAACCATGAATATCTGTCAAATTCGGGTGAACCCATTTCAAGTACCAATCTACTGCCTCCCGGTTATTTACCATAAACAAGGATCCAATGAATAGAACCTTGCGGGCAACCTTACTAGTTTCACGACTCATTCTTTGCGGGAGGGGCGGCGGCAGATGAATGGCATTCTTATCTGGAAACTGACTTGCAAAATAATCAAACTCCGCTAGAGAAATTAACATTACATTATTAACCTTAGCGGTAACAAGAGACTTTAACTTACCGCATTTGAGAGACTCTAACCAATAATAGAGTTTGCGCATTCCAATACTTGCGCTATTGCTTAATTCTTTGAGATACTTTTCTTCATCATTATGGACCCTAAGTACGATTTCTCCCACACGTAGTGAAGTGTTATCCAAAATACTGAGACTATATTCACTTTCTAGCAGTACAATATCATAATACAGCTGCAGGGGTAGTTCTTTTAACATACTTCTCGACTTAACCTGTAACGGTTCCATGGACAACAAGTCAATAAGCCTAATTTTACGCTGGCAGATGATAACGCTGCCGCTCACTATATTTCCTACAATAGCCAGATCCTCATCACAAGGTTGTTCCTTGACTGTCGCTACTAAATCAATGTAAAAACCCAACTGTTTTAACGCCAATATCCGACCCCAGATGTCCATTCGTGCCCCGTGGTTGGTAGGATAAGGGAAATCCGATGCAACAATGAGTATCTTCTTACCTACAAAATCCATCGTTAGCCTCCATTATCTGTTTTATTGGACGAGAGCTCCGATCCGAAGAATACCACCAAATGGGGAATATTGAAGAAAATAGAAAGCCGAAATAACTGCAATTACAGAACCAATCCAAATGATCTTCCAATAATCATTCACGCTTTCCAAAAAAATCATCACGACTATGCAGGTTATCCATAGCCACATACTATAAAGACGTGGAATGGGCCAACCAAAAATATAGGTAATCAGCAGAAGAAATAGGAATGGCATTATATAGCCAAATACAAGGATAGCCGTTTTTTCACCCTTATTAAGCCTGCCATTAATAAGATAGTATAGGCCCACTAAGGACATTAACAAAAAAAAATGTAAATATACAAATCCAGAAAAGTTAAGCCACTCGGTCACCGACCATAAATAAAAATCCTCCCCTTTGCCTGGCTGACCAAGAAACATAAAATATACGACTCGCAGTAACATCCGCACCGAGCTGGGGGCGCTACTCTCCCAAAGATGGGGCCCATCCTCCTGATATAGCTCAGCCAGTACATACTGTATTTCATTACCCAAGGTAAACCCCAAAATCGATATAGATACCAACCCTATCAGTATCGTCAGCTTTTGCCACCGATAGGAGTTCGAATAATAATAAATAGCCGCTGTCACTACCAAGATGCCAAAAGCATAATTACGAAAATATAATAGAATCCCGCACAATATGATAGTGATAATCTTCCGAACCAATGACAACTTGCCAGGTGGATCCCATGCCGCTGTAATGATATATGCTAGACCGATGATGAGTGTTGCGATGATATTATCGCGTAATAGATTTGTTACTCCAACCAAATATCCGGGATATAAGTTGTATGCTAGTACTGAATAAAAAGCAAAGGCAGGACTTAGAAATCGGTTGGCTATCCCATACAGCAAATAAATTGCTACAACACTGAAATTCATTTTTAGTAGTACTAATGTGATAACATTATCCCCATACAACAGCATCATGATTGTATTCAATACGTTAAATGCATTATAAGGACCATATGTTCCATCATTAGACAAACTGCCCGACATCCACAAATCCCGCCCCGCATTTGTGACAACAAGATCGGCTAATTGTTTGGATTCATAATAATACTCACTAAGATCATAGTACTCGTGCTTAACTCCTACCGCTCCGTAGAGCATGCCATCACAATAGCCAAGAGCCACCGCATTGATATACTGAAAATAGGCAACTACGGCAAATAACAATGTTAGCCCAATACCACACCATAGAATATCTGTCTGAAATCTCATTTGCCGATAAAGAAAAGAGTTAAGCACCACTAAGCCTGTTAGAACGAAGAGATGCTGAATACCCCCATCAGTCAGACCTGCGAGCACATGGGAGGCAAGCCATCCTAAAAGCAATACTGTACACGGTTTGGATGTGTATACCATCTTCCATCTATCCTTTCCTGTGCTACAAATAGCTGCCTGGAAACAGATTATTCATAATTACTTTCCACCTACTTTCCCAGGACATCCCACTTGCTTGTTTTTTTAATGCCTCTTTTTGTAAAGCCCCCCCTTGAAGGGCTACTACTATTTGTGCCGCAAACTGTTCTGCATTTGTTGCGAGTAGTACCGGGTCTCCCAATTGCCGAAACTCAAGAGTATCAGTTGCCACAACAGGTAAACCCGAGGCAGTATACTCATAGTATTTAACCGGATTTATGGCATCACTAAACTTGCTTTGTTCAAAAGGTATTATGCCAACATCAGCATACTGTAAATATGTTGGTACCAATTGAGGCGACCGCTCCCCTAAAATGTGGATATTTTTTGCACTCCGTAATTGATCTACATTGATCCCCCTACGGCCAATAATCACGAAACTGATATCAGGTAAAAGTCCTGCAACGCTCTTCAGTAGGTTCACATCAAACCAATGATCGATCATACCAATAAAGATGGCAATTGGCCGAGATATCCCCTTCAGATCCGGTGGTTCCTTCTGAGAAGTAGCGCCCTGGAATTTACGTAAATCCACACCATTTGGTACTCTGAGGAGATTATTGATCCCCATTTCTCGCCACTCACGTTCCAGAGAATAACTTGTTACCACCACAAGATCGGCCTCTTGGGCTAGTTTTCGCTGCTGTTTTAACAGACGATGGTTAAAGCCTTTCAGGTCCTGATTTCTATCAGCAATCCGTAAAACATGTTTTGCGAAAGGATATTTGGCAAACAATTCACCGAATTCTGGGTTATCGATCCAAACAATACTTGGCTTCATATCGATGCTAGCTTTTTTGAGGGCCTTCTCCAAATTGCCAAAGGATAATTGTAACCACCAATTAGGTACTTTCTTGGAGGGAACCAGACTCCACGGAACATATTCCCATAACATCCCATTTTCTTCCCATCTTCCCCCATCCTTATGAATGGCAATGCGCTCACCATAAAGCCGGGAATCAGCCGCAAATAACCGGTGCAATGGTGTAATAGGGCTACTGATAAACAGTACCTGCCAGCCCTGATTCGTAAACTGACTAGCATAACCATGGCTGCCTACAGGTGCCGTTGTCCTCCAATGTTTTGGCGAACCCCATAATACTGATCGATTGTATTCCATCATGATCACCCCTTTATTAAACGCCCATATCCAGGAGAAAAGTATTTCCAACAATACTCCTGAGGTATTGAATTTCCGCCAAAATCAGTAATCACCAGCCCATCTTGAATAAAGCGAATTATCCGGTACACCGGCCGACCAAAACCATAGTGGACACCAGCAAAGCCCTCTGATCCAAAGGCTAAACATTGTGCATTACTGCGATGACTAAGAGTAAACAACCCGGCAATGCCCTCCTCCCAACTATTCTGCTCCATCCCCCTCAATTGGGGTGTGAAATGTGCCTGGGTCGAACGAAAGCGATTTCGTTCTTTAGGTAAGGGAGTATATAAATAAGATCCTGGATCTCGGATGATATCAATAGAATTAACGCTTAACTCTATGGTCAATTGATCATTGTGAGCATGCCCACCACTCCCGCATCTTCCAATACCGCCACAACGTATTGCTAAATAGATGTCGGGGGACTTATATATATATATGCCGAACTCGGGATAAGCTAACGACCTAGGCTGACTTTTTAAACTTGTCTGCGATACTTTTATGGTGTAGCTGACATTATGGTTTGCCTCTTGGTAATAGTACCAACGTTCAGCTAACCCCTCTCCAGTAACTCCTGCTGTAAATCGCTTAAAATCTTGTCTGCTCGTTTTATTATGATAGGAATCGACGCCCTTACCTCCAAGTAAATTCCGAACTAAGCCAACTTCCGGCGTCTCCGCCATAAAACCCATGTCACCTCTAGAAAATAGCAATGCACCCAACCCTAACAAGTGGTCATGATTTAGGTTATTCTCATCCCAATAGGTTTGATGAGGTTGCTCAGATGAATATCCGTCTAAATTGGCGTAGATCTTTATTGTTTCACTACATGTACGTTTACTATAGCATGGCCACAGTTTCACAAAACGGCCGCTATCATTATCACCGAATTGAGGAATATCTCCATTAGGTTTACGGATGTCCTGAACAAATTCTAAGGCCCTCTCCACCCTTTCCCAAAACCAGTCAGGAAATACTACTTGTTTGCTTCCAGTCAAGGCTAAACTATAAATGCAGCAGTAGAGCAACATTTCTGTCGACAGACAATGGTAACTTGTTGATGCCTCGAAGTTTGTTCCCTCTGCATTAAACTGATATTCCATTTCATTGATTATTTCATTTTTGGCAAATTCAAACCATTTGTTAACCTCATTATCCTCAGGTAAGTAGGCTGCTGTAATAAAGAGACAAGCGATATTTGCTAGATAATGATTATTGCGGCCAGTCAATGAAAACTCCAAATTTTGAAAACAATGACTCCCGTGTTCATAAATTGACCGTTCAAATACTTCCAAAAAACCATTGTTAAAAACTGCTCCCAATGATCGGAACAAATCAAATGCCACTAACCAATTAACTAGCCGTATAGCCACATCCATGGTACTACACCAATTAACACCATATCGTGGAGGATTCGCAGCTAAAAAATCAAGAATTTGGTTTTGAAATTCATCCAAATAAACCTTTGATACACCAACATCACCAGACCTTACTGTTAGACCAAAAGCCCAGGCTAGCATAGGCAAATGTTGCATGCGTGCAAGTTCCCAGGGCACTTTAATGTCAACGCCCGGTCTCTGGCCAAAAGTAACATTCTTATACCAAACTGCTGACTGCCACCGATAGCCTGATTTAAAATCCAGGTGCCAATCGATAGGCACATAGGTTTTATCTAACAAACTACCAATCCGTTCAGCTTCCTGCTGATTACTCTTATTAATTAAACTGAATGTACGGATAGCCCCTACTCTTGGCTCGCCACCTGCATGATATCGATAGCCTCCTAGTCCTCGGCACTCCATGCCATAGCTGACCTGTATCCAGCCAGACCCCAGCAAGTCAAAACGATGGGCAATATACTCTGCAGCGATACTGAGAATGACATCACGATAGGATTCTAGAATGTCCATCATCTCCGGCGTTCCATAAGGGAAAAGCTGGGTTAAACCCTTGGGACAAAAGGAGTGACGATAGGTCATTCGCACCTTATCTACGTATTTGAGCCATAGCATAGCTATTTTGTGCCTAACCTTCCACACTGCATAGCAGTATATCTCCATGAAGGAATATTTACAAAGAATATGCAAATAATGCCTCACATTCATACTATCACCTCAGCATTAACCTTTCTCTCCATTAACGCCATTTATGTAGTTACTCCTAAGTAATCTAATCCTTTGCTGAAGCTCTTTCAATTCCCTAGTGAAAGCGCCAGACCGATAACGAATGAATGTTTTTTGCCACTTAAATCCGACTTTCCAAACAGTCCGTATGGGGTACCTATTAAAAGTCTCAATCAGGATAATAACCTTGCTCTTATGCTGCTGCAGACAATAGTTAATCCGCCTAACCATCATGGAACTATGTAATCCCCGCGAACGGTATTCCAGCAAGGTAAATTCGTCAAAAAAATATACTGTCTTTTGGTTGAACGTTAGTGTTCGTTGCAACTCACTTACTAGAATGGGCTTGAAGGCAATCCAACACAAATATACAATTTTACCAGTTTTGTCCTCGACAAATGCCAATCCTCGATAGCATGTATGATTCTGGAGCCTGGCAATTGCCTTCTCCTCATAACCTGCTATCCGCTCACGAGAAAACTCGCAAATAGCCTGGACGTCATCCATTCCAAGAATCTTGAACTGAAAGTCTACTCTTGGCTCTGGCAGGATTTTTTGAGGCACTAATACATACATGTTATACATGCTAAAAAGACGCATAATAAGTCCTTTTCCCTGCCGAGTAAGCCATGCTGAGCCTTGAATGAATCCAATTACAATCAAAAAAATAATTACGAATATATTGTCATATACATGGCTATCTGCGCCGATAATAGCAACGGAGAAAGTACAAAAGCTGAACCAAAGTATAGCTAATTGTCTCCAAGCATACTTGATCGCAAAAATGCGTTGAAGATTAATAGCATATAACATAAAAATGATAAAAAATGATAAAAAAGATGATAGCGCTGCACCGAGCAACTGCCATTTTGGAATAAGCAGCCAGTTCAATACAATGTTGGCAGCCCCACCAAGCAAGAAATAACCTACTAATAAACGTGTTTTCTCTCTTATGTGAAAACCGGGAGCCAAAACTGCTAACAGACAATAAAATACATAGCCGACACTCAACACACCAAATATCTGGATTGGAATGTGAAACTTACCCCGTGACATGAATTCTATGATGCTATAATAATTGGCGAGCAATGTTATTACGATAAATAAGGCTGCAGAATTTAACAATACAACCACTTTGGTCATCGACTGTTTGATCAGCTCTTCCTTGCTCAGATTACTAAATACATAGGGCGTCCATACACAGGTAGACGGCATAAGAAGTAGTACAGACAATGCATTAACGATTTTGTAAATAAAGGAGAAATTCCCTAAGGCCTCCTCCCCAACATAATATAGAATAAAAACTCTGCTTGATGACTCGATGATATACATGCCAAGACCTGCTAAAATTAATGGTGCTGAAAAGGACAACAGTACCCGAAGAATAGGCAGGCTAATTCTTAATCTAAACGTCCTTAATCCAATATCATATCGACTAAATAGTAGGAGCAAAAGAATTAATGCAATGACTTGAGCCTCGTATATTGCAGCAATATCTCGCTCCAGCCAAATAACAAAAAAGGCAATGATCACTAAATAAGTTCCACTTTTCACCATACCGAAAGCAATAAATTTTACTGCTTTCTTCTCTAACTTTAGCTTTTCCATTGGGAATAGGTACAATTGAAGCAAAACTTGCTGGAAGGTAGCCACAAGTGCCAAGTAGCGATACTGAGCAAGACTTTCAAAACAATTCAGTATGATATAAATAGCAGCAAATGCCCCAAGACCAGAGCTCAATAAAAAGGTCAAGATTGTGTCGAGGACTTCCCGACGGTCATATCGTTCGTCAAAATAATACCGGTCTAAGGCTGATAGAAGCATCATACTGGTAATCCAAGAAAAGATCATCAAATATACTTCAAGCAGAGGAACAATAGCATACTCCGATGGCGAGAAATGTCTCCCGATAATCGGTAACACCAAGAAGTTGATGCCTTGAATAAAACTATTTCCAAATAGATAATATAAAAAGTGGTTTCTCATGATGAAGTCAGTGCTCCCCCTCGCAAAATTTACCACTATACGGTTTCCCTATCTTAATATTCGTTTAGACATTAGTCTAGAGAATACCGCAGGCGAAAAGAAAGTATTTCCTGCACGCATGCAGTCATAAATGGTTATAACTCGCCTTATAAAAGCTAACTTATAATCATCAGGGCCAGGACCTTCGCAATGCACTGCCAATTGCTTGGCAAAGCTATCCTGGATACTTTCCCGCAAGCTTAACAGCCCTACCCCGTATGGGCGAAAGTCACGATCATAGGCAGCATCGATACAAAATTTCCAATCACGAAAATACAATTGTAGTCTATAAGCGGCAATCCGCCCATTCAGCTTGATGAATAAGGCATCAGCGGTGAATCGAGACAGCACTCCAAGCATAAACCTACGTTTGCCCTCATCAAGATAGATTGAAGTCTTACCATCTAGTAGCTTAGACTTTGATACCCGATAAATATCCTTTATGTTTTCTGTCGATACTTTTTCCCAAGTACACTCGTATTTTAATCCATCCCGTCTGATCCGGTTGGTACTTGTTCGGAGATTACGCTTATGGTGACTGGAGCAATTTTCATCTATATACTCTTGAAATGAACTATAATTTGTCACTGGTATGATAGGACAAGCCGAAAGTTTAAACACGTGTTTCCTTTCGGCAATATTAAGTGTAGTCGAGCTTTCCGGAATGTATGACAAGTTCATAACATCAAACTTGATATTTTTATACAGCCAAGCAATGATATAAGCCTTACTATCCGGTTCTTGACCATCCCCGATAATATCCATAAAGGCAGATCCCCACTGCTGACTGAGGAATTCAATAAAACTGAACTGTAATCCATATTTTTTTCGTATTAGCTTAACCAAGGGAGCAATAGCGACAAGTGTGCCTTCTTTATATAACATTATAATTAGCAATTCTTTGTATAAGCCGAATTGCTGGTCTGCGCGCTGCTCGAATATTTCCCACCATAACCGTAGCCAGTCATAGGATTGGGTCAAATAAAGAGTCTGCTGGCCAGTTTCAAAGTCTCGCCATTCTTGTTCCTTATCAACAAATACTTGTCCAGTACTATATGCGACAACCTCATAAGCAGCCAACGATCTCACATCCCTATTTAACCTTATAATTCCTGGTAAATACCCTCTTTTACATTATTAAATACCCAAACTCCGTTACGATAAATGCCGTTTAGCAACTGCCCAGTACTGGTATTTCTCAAGGTCCTAGCGGGAGTGTACACCGTAAGGAACATTGTATCCCATGTTCCTTTATAGGTAATGCTATAGGTGCCATCTCCTAGCTTTACAAGTTCAGTATTGTCATAGCTTTCTACGTAATGTGCAATTTCCGTACAATTTGCAAACCATAGATCTAATCCCCTAAGTAACCCAAAAAATTTATTAAGAGAACTTATATCATCATATATGTTAGGCCTTTGCCTTTTACCGTCCGTACGAAGCCCCATATAATGCTCCTGTATGGAAATAACTAATTGTTTTTCGTATAGAAAATGGATATAGCGTTCCAGATTAAAAGTATCTAATTTGTTTTTAAAGAATCTAAGCAGATTAGCCCCTCCAAGATTCATGTTGGGATTAAAACAATCGCCACTGATGTTAGTTGGCAAATCCACAATGCTATTGCTTTTACCGAAGTAACTATGGCGATTGTCCTTGTGCTTGTGATTCATCATATGAGCCGAGGACATCCACCATTTAAAGCCTAATGCTTCAATGATCTGCGGAGCACAATTACTAGCTATATATCCCGGATATTTGCCGCCAAAAAACCGGGTGTCTAATACCTGCTCCATTTCTTTTATGTCTTTTTTAATGGCCTCAGCCTCTT
>Ga0316604_10001287_pt1 | contig 23029 bp, 16 predicted proteins | sample OWC_soil_day20_C_FD_207650 | JGI IMG/M metagenome (GOLD analysis project Ga0316604, IMG submission 207650) | Wetland soil microbial communities from Old Woman Creek delta, Ohio, United States - OWC_soil_day20_CT | ecosystem: Environmental > Terrestrial > Soil > Wetlands | place: USA: Ohio...
CGGGTCCAGGGCGTGGAACCTTCGCGCGCAGCGGCGAGACTGCGCTGCCACCAGTCCATCGCGGATTCATCGTTGATGCGCAGGATCTTCGCACCGGGGCGCAAGCCGGCAAGCCAGGCTTCGGATGCACTGCCCACGCGCTCGACGATCAGCGCGCCGTCCAGTTCGATCAGCAGCAGCCCCAGGTTGACGCCGGCCTGCCGGAGGATTTCCTCGAAACGCTGTGGCGACTCGACCCGGGTATGCGCATCATGCAACTCCGCCGTCATGCGGTCGAGCTGCTTCCAGAACGCCGGATCATCCTGCGCCCCCAGCGCCTGCGGACGATAGCGCTCACCTACTGCCTTCCAGTCCACGCCCTTGAACGTGGGGTCCAGATAGCCGGTGTTGATCGTGTTCCAGACAAAGTCGAACGCTTCGGCCCGGGTCTGCTCGTCCAGCTTTCCACTGGCGGGCGGATTGTTGCCGACACGCCTTGAGATGACGCCATGCGGATCAAAACTGGCGCACGCCGCGAGCACCGTACACAAAACCATGAGCCCCACACGAGACATTGCAGTCATTTTTTCCCGATCAATCCATTGCCCGGGCAGCAAAATGGCCCGGCATGATGGATGGAAGTTTAGCGTGGAAGCCGGCTGCGGTTGACGTCTGCAGCCCACGCGAGGCACCATGAGGACGCTTTCTGTCCGGAGTCTTCCCATGCCCGCATCTGTCTCGCCCTGCCAGCCCGCCCGCCCTGCGTGCGCCGCCGGTGTGCGCGTCCTGCCGGCACTGCAGGCCGGTCTTAAAGCCAAAAAACAACTCCGCCGCTGACGGGGTTGTTCCAACCCGTCGGGCGGAAGCCGGACGGGTTCTGGTGAATGAATCTTTCTTTTCCCTGCACGCCTCGCCCGGTCACCATGACCGACGGAACGCTTTTTCAACGTTCATCCGAGGCAATCATGCACCATACATTTCAAGGCATCTGGGTTCCCATCGTCACCCCTTTCATTGCGGACGCAGTCGATCATGCCGCACTGGCACAACTCGCCCGGCATCTGGCCGGGCAAGGGATTGCCGGGCTGATCGCGGGCGCCACCACCGGCGAAGGCGCGTCGCTCTCGCCCCGTGAAAAGATCGAAGTATTCGAAACCCTGCGCAATACCCTGGGACCTGCGTATCCACTGCTCATCGGCCTGAGCCAGATCGACACGCGCGCAGCCGTGGCGGAAGCCCGCTCCCTGGCCCGCCTGGATCCAGCCGGTCTACTGGTCACGGCACCGCCCTACCTGCGCCCGTCCCAGGACGGTCTGCGCCAGCATTTCGAGGCTGTCACCGCCGCAAATGACCTGCCCGTCATGATCTACGACATTCCTTATCGCACCGGCGTCTCGATCGAACTGGAGACCCTGCAGCGCCTGGCGCAAGACCCGCGCATCGTCGGGATCAAAGTGTGCGGCGCCAGTGTGGATCACCTGATGCGGTTGATCCATGAGACCCCGTTAAGCGTCCTGATCGGCGAGGACAGCCAGTTTTTTGCCGCCCTCTGCCTGGGGGCACACGGCGCGATTGCCGCTGCCGCACACCTGCGGCCGGACCTGTGGGTGCGCATCTTCGATCTGCTGCAGGCGGAGCAACTGGCCGACGCACGCCGTCTTGCCGCAAGCCTTCAGCCCTTGATCCGAGCCTGTTTTGCTGCACCCAACCCGGCACCGGTCAAGGCGCTCCTGGCCGAACAGGGGATGGGCCGGGCCACGCTGCGTCTGCCGCTGACCGGCGTCAGTGCAACCTGTCTGGCAGACGGTCTGGCCGCCCTCGCCTGCCTGCAAGGCCTCTGAAACGGAGCACTTTTGTGGTAGTTTCGGGGTTCGTCAGCGTGGCTGACGGCCCCTTCAGACTTTCGACACAAGATCATGAATACCAAGGTTTTTGCCTACGACACCACACTGCGCGACGGAAGTCAGGCGCAAGGAATTTCCTTCTCGGTGGAAGACAAGCTCAAGATCGTGCGCAAGCTCGACGAGCTGGGCATTGCCTATATTGAAGCCGGCAACCCCGGCTCCAACCCGAAAGACCTGGAGTTCTTCCGCCGTCTGGGTGAGCTCAAGCTCACGCGCGCCAGGATCATTGCCTTCGGCAGTACCTGCAAGGTGGGCACCGAGCCGGGTGACGACGGCCAGATCGCTTCGCTGCTCTCGGCCAACACGCCAGCCGTGGCGATTTTCGGCAAGACCTGGGATTACCAGGTCACCGCGATCCTGCGCACCACGCTCAAGGAAAACCTGCGCATGATCCGCGCCACGCTCACCTACCTGAAAACCCAGGGGAAGGAAGTGGTGTTCGACGCCGAGCATTTCTATGACGGATACAAGTCCAGTCCCGACTATGCCTTCAAGGCACTGGCCGCCGCGGTCGAAGGCGGGGCAGACAGTCTGGTCCTGTGCGATACCAATGGCGGCAGCTTTCCGGACGAGATCTTCGAGATCACCCGCAAGGTGGTCGAGCGTTTCCCCGGCGTGGCCGTGGGCATCCACTGTCACAACGACTGTGAGCTGGCGGTGGCCAACTCCGTACGCGCCGTGCAGGCCGGTGCCACCCAGATCCAGGGCACCATCAACGGGATCGGCGAGCGTTGCGGCAATGCCAACCTCTGCGCGATCATCCCGAACCTGCAGCTCAAGCTCGGCTTCGACGTGATCCCGCCGGAACAGCTCTCGCTCATCACCCCCGTGGCACGCTTCGTGGCGGAGACGGCAAACGTCGAATTCAACGACAAGGCGGCCTACGTCGGCGCCGACGCCTTCGCGCACAAGGGCGGCATGCACGTCGATGCGGTCAAGAAGAATCCCATGTCTTACGAGCACGTCACCCCGGAATCGGTCGGCAACACCCGGCGCGTGCTGATGAGCGAAGTGGCCGGGCGCGCCACCATCCTCGGGCGGATCAATCAGATCGATCCGGCACTCACCAAGGATTCTCCCGAAACACGCGCCATCATCAACCGTCTCAAGGATCTTGAGCACGAGGGTTATCAGTTCGAAAGCGCGGAAAGCAGCTTCGAGCTTCTGGTGCGCAAGATGCTGGGCAAGTTCACGCCTTCGTTCGAACTCAAGGACTTCAAGGTCATCGTCAACGAACCCAACGGCAACGGCGTGAATTCCTCGGCGATGATCAAGATCCGCGTCGACGGCGAAGACGAAATCACCGCCGCAGAGGGCGACGGCCCGGTCAACGCGCTGGACCGCGCCCTGCGTCGCGCGCTCGAACGTTTCTACCCGCAGTTGCGAGAGATGAAGCTCACCGATTACAAGGTGCGGGTGCTCGATTCGGACCAGGCCTCTGCCGCCAAGGTGCGGGTGTTGATCGAATCAGCCGATCAGGACAGTTCGTGGAGCACTATCGGCGTCTCGACGGACGTGATCGATGCATCCTGGCGTGCGCTGGTGGATGCCATCGAGTACAAGCTGGCCAAGCTGAGAAACGACTAGATCCGAAGCCGCCGCGCGGCAAGCTGCGGGTGTCACATAACTGACCCGCTTCTTTGCTACGATCACAAACCCTTTCTGCCTCCCTTTCCGGCATCGACGCGTGGCCAATCACAAGCAATTCTTCCCCCGGCAGGTCGTCGAGTCCGCCGGCAACCGCTGGGACCTGCTGCTCCTGCCGCTGGTACTGACTGTGCTCGTCCTGCTGGCCTTCGGCGCCGAGCAGATGGCGCGCCCCTACTCGGTCGGCACGCCTTTGCCGCTGACCCTCGATCCGTGGATGCTGCCGTATTATCTTTTGCGCACCACGCTGCGGATGTTCATCGCGCTGGGGGCATCACTACTGTTCAGCTGCGCCTTCGCAGCGATTGCCGCCAAGTACCGTGCAGCCGAAAAGATCATGCTGCCCTTGCTGGACATCCTGCAGTCGATCCCGATCCTGGGATTCCTCTCGCTGACCGTCACCGGCTTCATCGCGCTGTTCCCGGGCAACCTGCTCGGCGTGGAATGCGCCGCGATCTTTGCGATCTTCACCTCGCAGGCCTGGAACATGGCCTTCAGCCTGTACCAGTCGCTCAAGACCGTGCCGGCTGAACTGAAAGAAGCCGCGCATATCTTCCAGCTCTCCAGCTGGCAACGTTTCTGGCGCCTCGAACTGCCTTTCGCCATGCCCAGCCTGCTGTGGAACATGATGATGTCGATGTCCGGCGGCTGGTTCTTCGTGGTCGCCTCGGAAGCCATCTCGGTATCCAATCAAAATATCAAGCTGCCCGGCATGGGGTCCTATATCGCACTGGCCATCGAGGCGCGCGATCTCGGCGCCATCGCCTGGGCCATCGGCGGCATGCTGCTCGCAGTACTGCTCTACGACCAGCTTTTCTTCCGCCCATTGCTGGCCTGGGCGGACAAGTTCCGCTTCGAAGAATCCGGCAGCGACACCGCACAGAATTCCTGGCTGCTCACCTGGCTACGCCGCACGGATCGCATCCAGGCGTTGGGGCTGAAGTTGGTCTCCCTGCTGGAGCGCTCGCTCACCGCATTCCGGCGTGATTACGACGGCACCTCGATCCGTGCCCGGCCGCACAGCGCCGCCCCCGGCCTGATGCGTGTCTGGGATGCCCTGATCGCCGCGCTGGTGCTGATCGCTGCCTGGCGCCTGCTGATCTTCATCCACAGCGAAGTCGGCTGGGGTGAAGTCGGTCACGTCCTGCTGCTGGGCTGCTACACCATGCTGCGGGTGCTGGTGCTGATCGCGCTTTCCGCGCTGCTCTGGGTGCCGGTCGGCGTGTGGGTCGGCATGAATCCGCGCTGGGCCGGGCGCCTCCAGGCCGTGGCGCAGTTCATGGCGGCCTTCCCGGCCAACCTGATGTTCCCGGTGGCGGTGATGCTGATCGTGCATTTCCATCTGCATCCAGACATCTGGCTCTCGCCGCTGATGGTGCTGGGCACTCAGTGGTACATCCTGTTCAACGTGATCGCCGGAGCATCGGGGATTCCCACCGAGCTGCGCTACGCAGCCCATAACCTGGGGCTTTCCGGTTGGCTCAAGTGGCGCCGCTATCTTCTGCCGGCGGTCTTTCCGAGCTTTGTCACCGGCGCCATCACGGCCAGTGGCGGTTCGTGGAATGCCAGCATCGTGGCCGAATACGTCACCTGGGGCGACACCACCCTGCAGGCCCACGGGATCGGCAGCTACATCGCGCAGATGACCGCGCATGGCGACTTCCCGCGCATCGCACTGGGCATCGGGGTGATGTGTGTGTTCGTGATGGGGCTGAACAATTTTGTCTGGCGCAAGCTCTACGAGCTGGCCGAAAACCGCATGCATTTCTGAGAGACGGATCATGAGCCTGCAACTGGTGGATCTGAAAAACGTCGGCAAATCTTTCCTGTCGGCAGACGGTACGGCCCGCTCCGTTCTGGAAGACGTGGACTTCACCCTCAACGAGGGCGAGATCGTTGCGTTACTGGGGCAATCCGGCTCGGGCAAATCCACCCTGCTGCGCATCATGGCCGGGCTGATTCCGGCAGATGCGGGTGACGTGCGTTATCGTGGCCAGCCGCTGTATGGCCCGGCACGCGGCATCGCCATGGTGTTCCAGTCCTTCGCCCTGTTTCCCTGGCTCACCGTGCAGCAGAATGTTGAACTGGGCCTCGAAGCCCGTGGCATCGCCGCTGAAGAACGCGCCGAACGGGCGGAGAAGGCCATCGAACTGATCGGTCTATCCGGTTTCGAAGGCGCGCTGCCGCGCGAGCTTTCCGGTGGCATGCGCCAGCGCGTGGGGATCGCCCGGGCGCTGGTCGTCGAGCCCGAAGTGCTGCTGATGGACGAAGCCTTCTCGGCGCTGGATGTACTCACCGGTGAGCGGCTGCGCGAAGACATCCTCGAACTCTGGCAAGGCGGCAACATGTCGACCAAAGCCATCCTGGTGGTCTCGCACAACATCGAGGAAGCCGTCCTGATGGCCGACCGCGTGCTGGTCTTTGCCAGTGACCCGGGCCGTGTGCGCTCCGAATTGAAGATCGACCTGCCACGCCCGCGCGACGTGAACAGCCCGGCGATCCGTGCCCTGATCGATGAAGTGTATGCGCTGATGACCGCCAGCCGGGATGGCCTGCCCGCCGCCGAGCCCGCCGCCAAGCCCCTGGCTATCCGCCTCCCGGAGGCCGATGTCATCAGCATGGAAGGGGTGCTGGAAATGCTCGCGGAAGCCCCCTTCAACGGCCATGCCGATTTGCCGCAACTGGTCGAGGAATCCGAGCTCACCGACGAAGAATTGCTGCCGATTGCCAAAGCGCTGCACATGCTGGAGTTTGCCGTGGTGGCCCATGGCGATATCCAGCTCACCCCGCTGGGGCGCCACTATGTCGATGGGCACAACGCGCTGCGCCACGAATTGTTCGGCCAGCAACTGCTGGCCCATGTCCCGCTGGCCGCGCATATCCGCCACAGCCTGGAACAGGAAGCCTCCGGGGAACTGCCCGAGGAACCTTTCCTCAGGCTGCTGCGCGAGAGTCTGGACAAGGACGAAGCCGAGCGGGTCCTGCAGGTCACCATCGAATGGGGGCGCTATGGCGAAGTCTTCGAGTACAACTACAACAATGGCCTGATCCATTTGCCGGAAGGCGAAGAGGACGAACAGGAAGACGCGGCGGAGAAAGCCTGATTCGCACAAATGCCCAAGGCGTTTTCATGCCTGGCGTCCGGCAGGATCAGCCTGAGTCTGCTATCGAGTTCTCGCCATGCCGTGCCTGGCGCAGTGCCAGCGTGGAAGCGCTCTTCCGCGCAGGGGCGCCACGCTCGCCAAGCAAGCCTTGCAGACACGCCGGATTCGAGCGCGCTCCGCTGGCAAGATAATCCGCCAGCAGGATCTGGCGCGTAGCCTCGGCCGACTCCGCACGCACGCCGGTCAGATAGTCGAACAGCGCATCGAGCAGCATCTCGGGCGTCAGTCCGCTGGTCTTGCCGGTGCGCTGCCACAGCCAATCCGAAAAATCCAGAAAACCCTGAAAGGCGGATGTACCCTGACACAGCCGCGCCAGGCTCTGCTTGAAGCGGCCGGAATTGGCGATGAGATCCCAGTAGCGGGCCAGACGCTTGAAGCGCCGCATCGTCGCCGCATCGACCGCAGCGGTCTGCTCGACGGTGTACGGCACTTGCGCCTCGTACACCATGCCGTATGAATCGGTGTGGCGCGCAACGGGCGTGCCGCGCAGACGTTTCAGGACGCCCAGCTGGATTTCGTGCGGACCGATGGCATACAGTCGGTCAAAGCCCGCCGCAAAACTCGCGAGGGTTTCACCGGGCAGGCCGAAGATCAGGTCGGCATGCAGATGCGCGTGCGATTCCCGCATCAGCCAGGCCAGATTGGCTTCGGTCTTTGCGTTGTCCTGCCGGCGCGAGAGGGTCTGCTGCACCACCGGATTGAAGCTCTGGATGCCCAGTTCGAACTGCAGGACGCCCGGCGGAAAGCGCGTGATGATCTCCTTGAGCCGATCCGGCAGATGATCAGGCACCACTTCGAAGTGCAGGAACAGCGCCTCGTCGGGAGCGTTTTTCAGCCGATCCAGAAAGAACTGCAGTACGCGGATCGAGGCATCGATCTTCAGGTTGAAAGTGCGATCCACAAACTTGAAATTGCGCGCCCCACGCTGATACAGCGCCTCCATTTCCGCCAGGAAACGGTCCAGATCAAAGGCCCAGGCAGTCTTGTCCAATGCGCTCAGACAAAATTCGCATTTGAACGGGCAGCCGCGCGAAGCCTCCACATAGAGCAGACGATGCGCCAGATCGGTGTCGCTGTACCCGGCGTACGGCATCACGATCTCGTCAAGCGGCGGCTGTTCGCCGGCAATCACTTTCATCAAGGGCTGCGGCCCGTGGATCAGGGCGCGGCAGAGCCGGGGAAAACTCACATCCCCCCAGCCCGTGATCAGGTGATCCGCCAGGGCGACGACAGGCTGCGTCTCCCACTCGTAACTGACTTCGGGCCCACCCAGCACGATCTTGAGGCCGGGCCGCGCCTGCTTGAGCCGGCGCACGACTTCGGTCGTCTGGACGAGGTTCCAGATATACACCCCGAAGCCCATAACCTGCGTCTCCAGCCCCTCGCCCAACTCGGCCAGCAAGGCATCGGCCACCTCTTGCGGCGCACGCGCAATCGTGAATTCCCGCAGCACGGTCTGCGCCCGCAGGTCCTCCCCGCCATGACGCGCCATGTTCGCCAGCAGGTAGCGCAAACCCAGAGACGCATGGATGTACTTGGCGTTCAGGCTGCACAGGATGATGCGCGGAGGATGGGGCTCGTTCAGCATGGCGCGATTATCCATCGAATGCATGCAGGGCCGACACTGCCGCACGCGGGAACCAATTGCCTGGCGTAGCGGCCAAAGCCGCAGGTCTCATTCCTGAATGAACGTACCGGAACGCACGAACTTTGGCAGAATGCACGACATGATCCGACTTCGGCTTGCCCTGCTCCCTTTCCTGTTGGTGTTGCTCCCTGCGCTCTGGCAGCCGGCATGGGCCGCACATGCCTATGCGCAGTTCGGCGACATCAAGTATCCGGCGGATTTCCAGCATTTCGACTGGGTCAATCCTGCCGCACCCAAAGGGGGCGAGATCACCATGGTGTTGCCCTTCGTGATCAGCCAGTATGACAAGTACAACCCCTTCACTCTCAAAGGCGTAGCAGCTCCAGGCATCGACAACATGGTGTTCGAGAGTCTGTTGACCGGCACCTTCGATGAACCGACCACGGCCTACGGCCTGCTTGCCGAAGATGTGAGCGTGCCGCCCGACCGCCGCTCCGTGACCTTCCGTCTCAACCCCGGGGCGCACTTCCAGGATGGCTCCCCCGTACTCGCGCAGGATGTGAAGTACAGTTTCGAACGCCTGGTGGGGCGCGGCGCCCACCCGGCCTATGCCAGCCTGTTTGCCGAGGTGAAAGGATTGAGCGTACTGGGCGAGCGCACGATCCGCTTCGATTTCCGCGAGCCCAGCAGCAGCATGCCACTGGTTGTAGGCAGCATGCCGGTGTTCAGCCACAAGTGGGGAGCCGGCAAGCCTTTCGATGAAGTCATCATGGACAAGCCGATCGGCAGCGGCCCGTATCGCATCGGACGCGAAGTCTTTGGTCGTGACATCAGCTACGAGCGCGATCCGCAGTACTGGGCGCAGGATCTGCCGGTGCGCCGCGGCATGTTCAATTTCGGGCGCATCCATTACCGCATCTACAGCGACGAAACCGTGCAGACCGAAGCCTTCAAGGCCGGCGAGTTTGATTATGTGCAGGTGTTCTCCGCACGCCAGTGGGCACGCACCTATACCGGCGCGAAATTCGATTCGGGTCAGATCGTCAAACGCCTTTTGCCCAGCCGCAACGCAGGCGACTTCCAGGGGTTCATGTTCAATACGCGCCGTCCGCTGTTCCGCGATGTGCGCGTGCGCGAAGCACTTGAAGCGACGATGGATTACGAATGGATGAATCGCCAGCTCTTCTACAACAGCTACACGCGCGTCACCAGCTACTTCCCCGGCGGCGACTTCGAAGCACACGGTTTGCCGGGGGCCGATGAGCTGGCCTTGCTCAATCCGCTCAAACACCAATTGCCCGCCAAGATTTTCACTGACCCGGTACCGCAACAACCCCAAACCAATCCGCCGCACAGCCTGCGCAACAACCTGTTGCACGCCCGTGATCTGCTTGCCGAAGCGGGCTGGACTTACCGCGATGGGGCCTTGCGCAACGCCAAGGGAGAGCCCTTCGTCTTCGAATTCCTGGATGCCCAGACCCAGGCAGCCGCCTCGGCCAAAATCATCGCCCCCATGCTCAAGAATCTGGAGAAACTCGGCATCCAGGCCAGCCTCCGCGTCATGGATGCCGCCGTATTCCAGAAACGGACCGACTCTTTCGATTACGATGTCATTTCATTCCGCAGCCTTTCGGTGGAAGCGCCGGGGCAGGAAATGCTCAACCTGTTCTCTTCCGAAGCTGCGCGCACCGAAGGTTCCCGCAACTTTGCCGGCATCAGCGATCCGGCCGTCGACGCCTTGCTGCAAAAGGCCATCGCGGCCCAGACCCGGCCCCAGCTGGTCGCCGCGCTGCGCGCCCTGGACCGTGTACTGAGATTCGGCCATTACGTGATCCCGCAGTGGTACCTGAACAGCTTCCGGGTCGCCTGGCAGGCCAACAAGTTCGCTCACCCTGAAGTCATGCCTTTGTACTACCAGCCGGAAAACTGGCTGCAAATGACGTGGTGGGCGCTGCCGAAGCAAGGTGCCGCGCAATGATCACAGCCAAGGCAAAAACCTTAACTCCCCCGGAGGATCGGGTTTGCACACCCGATCCGCTCCAGAGGCGCAAGGCAGTGCCTTTCGGATTCCCTCTTCCGCCCCCCTTGACAGGGGTGCCGAACACACCAGGTCAATGAGAGCCAATAAACCATGTGGTCCTACCTCCTCAAACGCCTGCTCCTGATGATCCCGACCCTGCTCGGGGTGCTGACCATCACTTTCGTGGTGATCCAGTTCGTGCCGGGCGGCCCGGTGGAACAATTGATCATGCAATTGCGTGGCGGTGCGGCCGCGGGTGAAGCGGGCGGAGCCGGTGGCGGGGCGATGGCTTATCGCGGCCGGCAAGGTGTGGATGCCAAACAGGTCGAGGAATTCAAACAGCTCTACGGCTTCGACAAACCAGCGCCGGTGCGCTATGTGCAGATGCTCGGGCAGTTCGCGCGCTTCGATCTGGGCAAGAGTTTTTTCCACAACAAACCGGTGTGGCAATTGATCAAGGAAAAGCTCCCGGTCTCGATCTCGCTGGGCCTGTGGAGTTTCTTCCTGACCTACCTGATCTCGGTGCCACTGGGCATCGCCAAGGCGGTACGCGCGGGTTCCCGCTTCGATACCGCGACAACCTTCCTCGTTTTGCTGGGCAACGCGATTCCCGGCTTCGTGCTCGGCGTGCTGCTGCTGGTGCTCTTCGGCGGCGGCAGCTTCGTGCAATGGTTCCCGCTGCGCGGGCTGACCTCGGCAAACTGGGAGACGCTGAGCTGGGGCGCACGCATCATGGATTACCTGTGGCATATCTGCCTGCCGGTGATCTCGATGACACTGGGCAGCTTCGCCGTGATCACCCTGATGACCAAGAATTCGATGCTCGAAGAGATCCGCAAGCAGTACGTGCTCACCGCCCGCGCCAAGGGGCTGGACGAGCACACCGTGCTGTGGCGGCACGTCTTCCGCAACGCCCTGATGCCGATCATGACCGGCTTCCCGGCGGCCTTCGTCGGCGCCTTCTTCGGTGGCTCGCTACTGATCGAAACCCTGTTTTCGCTGGATGGCCTCGGCCTCCTTTCCTATGAATCGGTCATGCGCAGGGATTATCCGGTGGTGCTGGGCAGCCTGTTCCTGTTCACCCTGATCGGACTGGTCACCACGCTGATCCGTGACCTGGCTTATCTATGGGTCGATCCACGGGTGAAATATGATTGAGGGCGTTTTTTCTGTAGGAGCGGCCATTGGCCGCGAAAGGTTCGCGGCCAATGGCCGCTCCTACCAAACCGGCATAGCGCTTGAACGCAAATGACAACACGTTCACCCTCGTCGTCCTCCCCCACCCGCCGCGCCTGGCGCCGCTTCAAGGCAAATCGCCTCGGCTACTGGAGCCTGTGCATCTTCAGTCTGCTTTTCGCGCTGAGCCTGGCGGCCGAACTGATTTCCAACGACAAGCCCGTCATTGCGAAATATGCCGGCCACTGGTATTTCCCCATCGTCCAGACCTTGCCGGAAACCACCTTCGGTGGCGACTTCCACACCCCCACGGATTACCTTGACCCCTTCATCCGCGCGCAGTTCGCCAAGCCTGGCAACTTCGCGCTGTTCCCGCCCAACCCCTACCATTACAGCAGCATCAACTACTTCGCCGCGGAACCCAGCCCGGCGCGGCCGACACGCGCCAACTGGCTCGGCACCGATGATCGTGGCCGCGATCTGCTGGCACGGCTGATCTATGGTTTCCGCATATCGGTGCTGTTCGCGCTGGTGGTCGTGAGTCTGTGCGCAGCAATGGGCATCACCTATGGCGCGATCCAGGGTTTCTTTGCCGGCTGGACCGACATCCTGATGGAGCGCTGTATCGAGATCTGGAATTCGATGCCCTATCTCTACATGCTGATCATCTTCTCGGCGATGTTCTCGGCGAGCCTGCCACTGCTGGTCGTGATCATCACCGCGTTTTCCTGGATGGGCATCGCCGCTTACGTACGCGCCGAATTCCTGCGCAACCGCACGCTCGACTATGTCCGTGCGGCGCGCGCGCTGGGGCAAAGCAAGCGCAAGATCATCTTCCGCCACATCCTGCCCAATGCGCTCACCCCGGTGATCACCCTGCTGCCCTTCGAGATGGTTGCGGCCATCGGGGCACTGACCAGTCTGGATTTTCTCGGTCTGGGTGTCCCCCCCGGCACGCCCAGCCTCGGCGAACTGCTCGCACAGGGCAAGGCCAATCTGGATGCCTGGTGGATATCGCTGGCGACCTTCACGGTACTGGTCGGCACCCTGCTCCTGCTGATCCTGATCGGTGACGCGCTGCGCGATGCGCTGGACCCGCGCAAGCAGATGGAGGGCGTGCAATGAGTGAAGCGAAGATGCTCCTCGAAGTCCACGACCTGTCCATCCATTTCGGCGCGCGTCAGGTCGTCGACAAGGCCAGCTTCACGCTCGCAGCGGGCGAAAAACTCGCATTGGTCGGTGAATCCGGTTCAGGCAAGACCGTCACCGCCATGAGCTGTCTGCGTCTGCTGGAAGCGGCTCGGCTGGAAGGCTCGATCCGGTTTGAAGGCCAGGACGTCCTGCAGATGAACGCGCGCGAATTGCAGCGTTTGCGCGGCGGCAAGATCGCAGTGATCTTCCAGGAACCGATGACGGCGCTGAACCCGGTCATGACCGTGGGGCAACAGATCATCGAGCCCCTGCAGTTGCACAAGGGGCTCGCACCACGTGAAGCGCGTGCGCAAGCCATCGCCGCGCTGGAACGCGTGGGCATCACGGAAGCTGCGCGACGCATCGACAGCTTCCCGCACCAGCTCTCCGGCGGCCAGCGCCAGCGCGCCATGATCGCCATGGCATTGGCATGCGATCCGAAAGTGCTGATCGCGGACGAGCCGACCACCGCGCTGGACGTGACGATCCGCCACCAGATTCTTGACCTGCTCGACCAGCTCCGCGCGGAACATGGCCTTGCGGTACTCCTGATCACCCACGACCTGAATCTGGTTCGCCGTTTTGCTGACAAGATCGCGGTCATGGAACACGGCGTCCTCGTCGAGCAAGGTCCGACGACCACCGTCATGGCCGCACCACAGCATCCTTACACGCGCAAGCTGATCAACAGCCGGCCGCTGCGCGAGGTAAGCGCGCCCGACACAGGCTGCGTGCTCTCGGCCACAGCGGTGCATGTGGACTATCCGGTTCCCTTGCCCGGTTTGCGCGGCTGGTTCCATAAAGGTCGTTTTACCGCCGTTGCTGCGGCCAGTTTCGCCCTGGCTCCCGGCGAAACGCTGGGCGTAATCGGCGAATCCGGTTCGGGCAAAACCTCTCTGGCCCTGGCCATGCTGAATCTGACCCCCGCCAGCGGCACGATCCACCTTGGCGCCGAGCAATGGGGTCAAGGCGGCAAGGCGCAGGAACGCATGCTGCGCCAGCGCATCCAGGTGGTCTTCCAGGATCCGCTTTCCTCGCTCTCACCACGCCTGACCATCGCCCGGATCGTCGGTGAAGGGCTGGAGATTCATGCTCCGGCACTCACGCCAGCACAGCGTCGTGAGCAGATCATCACCGCCTTGCAGGATGTTGGGCTTTCCGAAAACGGCGCCATCGAGCCCTTGCTGGACCGCTATCCGCACGAATTTTCCGGCGGTCAGCGCCAGCGCATCGCAATTGCCCGCGCACTGATCCTCAAGCCGCAGATTGTGGTGCTGGACGAACCCACCAGCGCGCTGGACGTGACGATCCAGCAACAGGTTCTCAAGCTGCTCGCCGAGCTGCAGCGCAAATACCGGCTGGCCTACCTGCTCGTCACACACGATATCGATGTCATACGCGCGATGGCGCACCACGTACTGGTCATGAAAGACAGCCAGGTCGTCGAGTCTGGCAGCCTGGAAGACATCCTCCACCAGCCACGCAGCGATTACACCCGTACCCTCATCAGCGCTTCGGAGCCGGCCTGAACGGTTAGCGAAAGAATGGTGTCCAGACACGGCGGATCTGGCACGCCTGTTCCAGCCCCCAGACGGACGCGTGTTGTTACTTATATACAACACAAAAACAGCAATCCCGATCAAGACCTGTCCGCCGCAATCGCCCCGTCAGAACATGCGGATAACCCCCGGGTAACGCCCCCTTTTCAGACAAGGCCTGCAGCCTGGTGCGGCGCTATCTGCCGGAGGGCCGACCGTCAGCGCGCACAAAAGCAAACTCGCAGGATCAAAACTGCTTCCCTGCTGTAATCATTATTCTTATACAGTGACAAGAAAATCTTGTCGTTGCGCTCAGAAGAACCGGCAACGACTCATTTCGGGGGAGTACAAACAATGTCCATCACACACACCATGAGTCTGGCGACGCTTGTTGCTGCCGCAGCAATCCTTGCCGCATGCGGCGGGGGAGGCAGCAGTACCGACAGCGCGACACCGGCAGCAAGCACGGGCGCTTCATCGTCCAGCTCATCGTCCAGTTCGTCGTCCAGTTCATCATCCAGTTCGTCGAGCAGCTCTTCGTCTTCCAGTTCATCTTCCGGCGGCACCATCTCCACAACGACCTGCCCGACCCTCAGCCTCAGTGCTACCGATGCGCAGACACTGACTGGCGACAGCACGCCTCTGGACATCTCGGCGTATGGCGTGCGCAATTACTCGGCTCCGGCCCTCGTCGGTGGCTTGCATGACCCCAGCAATTATCTGGCGGCCCCCGTGTTGCCAACCTGGCAATTCGCTACCAGCGATCCGACCAATGGCGCACTGTCCAGTCTCGAATGCGATGTCGCACCGGATATCGGCTGGCACAGCTATCGCCGTACCAGTGGCACCGCCAGCACCATCACGCATGGCAGAGTCATCGTCACGGGCGGACGCAATGCCACCCAGAATCACATCTACACCGTCTATACCGGTCAGCAGCTGGTCGCGGCCCTCAACGATGCCGGGCTGGCGCCCAAGATCATCCGCGTGGTCGGACACATCGATCTGCGCTGGAGCAACAGCAACAAGACCTTTGCGGAATACACGAGCTATTCGGACCAGAAATTCGGCGGCTCGATCAGCATCCCGTCGAATACCACCCTGGTCGGCATCAATGATGCCAACGGCACCCCGGCCCGCATCACGGGAACCACCATCCTGATCGGTGCCGAACTGGGGACGACGACTTCAGTCATGGCCGGCGCCACCGGAGACCCCGAAACCGACTTCAAGAAGTGGATCTCGCTTGGCAACGACGGCGACCAGTACCCGACCTGGACCCGCAACGTCATCATCCGCAATCTGAAAATCGACACGCCCTGGGATGTCAATCCTGAAGACTCCGGCAACGCCTACGCCGATGGCATGACCATCTCGCGTGCGCAGAACATCTGGATCGATCACGTTTCACTGACCGATGGCGATACGCCGGATTCGATCATCACCGACGGCAGTACCCGCCACGACGGCAACCTGGATATCGTGCGCGGCTCCGACTACGTGACGGTCTCCAACACCTTCTTTGGTGACCACGGCAAGAACAGCCTGGTCGGCAATGGCGACTCCGGTCGTGCCTGGAGCGATCAGGACCGCCTGCATGTGACCTACACCGGTCTGTGGTGGTACGGCATAGCCTCACGCCATCCGCTGATCCGTTTCGGCCAGCTGCACACCTTCAACAACCTCATGCAGGGCACCAGCAATACACCAAGCTATGGTCACAAGTTCGAAGGCGGTCTGGACGTCCGCTACAACTCTTCAGTACTGGCGGAAAACAACTTCCATCTTTTCACGGGGCTGAAAACCACCGAGCTTTGCGGCAAGATCATCGGCGGCAAGACGGGGCTGGGATTCCGTACGTCCGGCAACTTCTTCATCAGCGACAAGTACAACACCAAGGACTGGTCCTTGGCCTGGTCCGGCCCGATCAACGTGGATAGCGCAGTCATCGCCTCTGCTTGTTCCGAGCTGCCGACAGCCGACATCACCTGGACTCCGCCTTACACCTACACCCCTGTGTGTGCCGCCCAGGCCCGCCGCAACATTGAAACCGGTACAGGGGCTGGCCGCATCGGTCTGTACGCCACGGCAGGAACCTCTACCGATACGCTTTCCAGCACCAGCTGCTACGAAAACAATGTCCTGAGTGGCAGCTCATCCAGCAGCTCCTCTTCCAGTTCCTCCAGCTCATCGAGCAGTTCTTCGTCGAGTTCGTCTTCGAGTGGCGGCGGCACGGGCACGGTGCTGACCTCGAACTGGTCGGATGACTTCTCCGTCGCCACAACCACCACCTTGTTCACGACGGGTTACGCCACACTGCCGACAGATACCAGCGTTGCCATGTATGGCAAGACTGGCGGAACCATCACGGTTTCCAGCGGGGTCATCACGCTCACCGGCGGACGCTTCACGATCGGCGCACTGAGCACCACAGCAACGACATCCTCCTCTACCGGACCTCTGGGAATCTTTGACATCGTCGGCAAGACCTGCACCTTGACGGTCAACGCCGCCGCAGCGGGAACCGGGACCGGTAAATTCATGGTGTACGTCGACAACAACACAACCTCGGTCGGCAATTCGCCACAGGCAACGGCCAGCTTGTCCAGCACCGGGGTCTCATCCACGTCGGGTTCCGTTGTCGTCAGCACGGCAGCAACGAATGTCGTGGCAGGTGACAACAGCTACGTCTGGACCCTCACGAATGCCAGCTACACGGGGGGCTCATTCCTGCAGATCCGGACGGAGTCCAGCACAACCGTCCAGCTCAACAGCATCAGCCTGAGCTGCATCTAGACATCTGCCCAGAGATTCGCGCTTGAAGGCGGTGGTCGAAAGACCGCCGCCTTTTTCTTGGCGCGACGACATCTCCCGGCAGCACGCGTGCACGCAGCCTGCGTATCTGCGAGGCGCAGATGGGTCGGTTCAGATGGGGGAAGAAGCCAGCCCATGGACAGTCCGGGCAGGCAGCCACACCGGGCAGGGAGAAACGGGCTTGGCGGGACCACGCGAAGTGATCGGGGAAGTCCGTACAGGCATTCCTGCACGGTGTGGAAAACAGGTCAAACAAGAAGGGGCAGAACGCCCAGTGTTTTAATGCTGCGGAATCGTGATCGGTTGCACTTCCTTGGCCATTTTCTTCGCATGCTTGGCCTCACGCTTTTCCTTCAGCGTCATCATCGGCGACTTCTTGGCTTCCTTACTGCTTTTCTGCTCTTTGTGACTCATGGTTTTCTCCTGAAAACGATACAAGCGCGGTCATCGACGTCAGCGCATCCATGACAGCACTGTTCATCATAGACCTGTCACATCGCGCGCTACAGGGTGAGTGCCATGCAGGACAAAGCCGCAGTGGCCCCGCAACGCAGCGGCGGGCCCGTCACCACGGACAATTCACGTCCATGACCCGGTTCTGTAGCTGCGACCGGAAATCCCGTCCGGCTTGATTCTGCGCAAATCATGACGGGGCTTGGCCAGCCAGTGACACGCACAAACGCAGGCGCTTCAGCGCTGTTTGGCCTTCGCGAACGCAGCAGCAAAGGCGCTGTTGGCAGGCGCTTTCTCCTGACGCGGTGCGGGCTGCGATTTGCCCCGCGGCGCGCTGTTGCGCGAGGCATCCACCGCACCGGCGGGCTTGCGCACAACTTCATCAGAGAGGCGCATGGTCAGCGCGATGCGCTTGCGCGCAAGATCCACCTCGACCACCTTCACCTTGACGATGTCGCCGGCCTTCACAACCTCCGCCGGATCCTTCACGAAGCGATTCGACAGCGCCGAGATGTGCACGAGGCCGTCCTGATGCACGCCGATGTCGACGAAGGCGCCGAAGGCGGTGACGTTGGTGACCACGCCTTCGAGCAGCATGCCGGCTTCCAGATGCTTGAGTTCCTCGACGCCCTCGCGGAAGACGGCGGTCTTGAACTCAGGGCGCGGATCGCGGCCGGGCTTGTCCAGCTCGCGCAGAATGTCCTGTACGGTGGGCAGGCCGAAGCGCTCGTCGGTGTATTTCTTCGCATCCAGATTCTTCAGCGTGGCCGAGTCGCCAATCAGTTCGTGCGCCTTTTTCTGCACGTCGGCCAGGATCTTCTCGACCACCGGATAGGCTTCCGGGTGCACGGCGGAGGCGTCGAGCGGGTTGCTGCCATTGCTCACGCGCAGGAAGCCCGCGCACTGCTCGAAAGTCTTGTCCCCCAGACGCGGCACTTTCTTCAGCGCGGCACGACTGCTGAAAGCGCCATGGGCGTCACGGTGCGCGACGATGTTCTGCGCCAGCGTGGTGTTGAGGCCCGAAATACGCGTGAGCAGCGCCGCCGAGGCGGTATTCACATCTACGCCAACAGCATTGACGCAATCTTCCACCACCGCGTCGAGCGACCTGGCGAGCTTGCTCTGATTCAGGTCGTGCTGGTACTGACCGACGCCGATGGCCTTGGGCTCGATCTTCACCAGCTCGGCGAGTGGGTCCTGCAGACGGCGGGCAATGGAGACCGCGCCGCGCAGGCTCACGTCCAGCTCCGGGAATTCCTTGGCGGCCAGTTCGGAAGCTGAATACACCGAAGCACCCGCTTCGGACACGACGATGCTGGTGACTTTCGCCGCGCTTGTGTTGCTACTGACACGCTTGATGACTTCGCCGGCGAGCTTGTCGGTCTCTCGACTGGCCGTGCCATTACCGATCGCGATCAGCTGCACGCCATGTTTCTCGACCAGCTTGGCCAGCGTATGCAGTGAGCCGTCCCAGTCCCGGCGCGGCTCGTGCGGATAAACCGTCGCAGTGTCCAGCAACTTGCCGGTGGCATCCACCACCGCCACTTTCACGCCGGTACGGATGCCAGGGTCCAGCCCCATGGTGGTCTTGGCGCCCGCCGGTGCAGCAAGCAGCAACGCCTTCAGATTCTGCGCGAAGACGCGAATCGCCTCTTCCTCGGCGCGCTCGCGCAGCTTGCCCATCAGGTCCAGATCCATCGACAGCGCGAGCTTCACGCTCCAGGTCCAGCGTGCGGTGTCGCAAAGCCATTTGTCGGCGGCGCGACCTTGGTCTTTTATGCCAGCAGCAACCATGATCTTGCGCTCGCAGGGGTTGGGTTCGGGCGAACGCGAACCATCTTCCGGGTCGGTATCCAGCGCCAGCTTCACGCGCAGGAATTCTTCGTTGCGGCCACGGAACAAGGCCAGCGCGCGATGCGAAGGAATGTTGCCGAGCTTCTCGGAGTAATTGAAGTAGTCGCGGAACTTGGCCGCCTCGGGATCGTTCTCCTTGCCCTCGGCGACTTCGACGCGCACCACGCCATGTTCGCTCACATACTCGCGCAGGCTGCCGACCAGCTCGGCGTTTTCGGCGAAGCGCTCCATCAGGATCTGGCGCGCGCCATCCAGCACGGCCTTGGCATCGGCAAAGCCGGCATCCACATTCAGGTACTGCGCGGCGACCTCTTCCGGCTTCTGGGTTGGATCAGCCAGCAGCGCGTCAGCCAGCGGCTCGATGCCGGCCTCGCGGGCGATCTGGGCCTTGGTGCGGCGCTTCTGCTTGTAGGGCAGATACAAGTCTTCGAGGCGCTGCTTGGATTCGGCATTCTCGACATCCGCGCGCAGTTGCGGCGTCAGCTTGCCCTGCTCCTCGATGCTGGCCAGCACCGCGCTACGGCGCTCTTCCAGCTCACGCAGATAGCCCAGGCGCTCTTCCAGCGTGCGCAGCTGGGTGTCGTCCAGCCCGCCGGTGACTTCCTTGCGGTAGCGCGCAATGAAGGGCACGGTAGCCCCGCCGTCGAGCAATTCGATGGCGGCAATGACTTGACGGGGATGCGCAGCGAGTTCGGTGGCAATGCGGTGTTCGATGGACGGCAGCATGGAGTGTGAGGCATGAAGCAAGCGGGGCGCAGACTATGCCCAAGCCGCGCGCTCAGGGCAAGCCCTGGCGAGCTCCTGCACGCCTGCGATGTCCATTCAAGCCAGCAGCGAACCGAGCAACCACAGGTTCGCGGCGGCAATGATCAGGAATATCAGCCAGGCCAATGCCTGGGTCACGCGGGCATTCGCGAAAGCGCCCATCAGACGCCGGTTGCTGGTGAAGCGGATCAAGGGCCAGATCGCGAAAGGCAGCTGGAAACTCAGCACCACCTGGCTGGCAATCAGCAACTTGCCGACGCCCGCCTCGCCCAGCCAGAGGATGCCGAAAAAAGCCGGAATCAGGGCCAGCGAACGGGTGATCAGGCGGCGCTGCCAGCACGGAATCTTGAGTTCGAGAAATCCCTCCATGAGGATCTGGCCGGCAATCGTGCCGGTGAAGGTGGAGCTCTGCCCCGAAGCCAGCAGGGCCACGCCGAACAGCAGGGACGCCAGCGCGCTGCCCACCAACGGATCGAGCAGATGATAGGCATCCTGGATTTCGGTGACGGTGGTGTGACCGCTGGCATGAAAGGCCGCCGCGGCGAGCGTCAGGATCGCGGCATTGACCAGCAAGGCCAGCAGGAGCGAGACCACCGTATCCAGCCGGGCCAGGCGCAGGGCAGAACGCAGGCTGGCGTCATCGCTGCCGACCCGGCGCGTCTGCACGATGGAGGAATGCAGGTAGAGGTTGTGCGGCATCACCGTCGCGCCCAGGATGCCGATGGCCAGATACACCGCGCCGGTGTCATGCACCGTCGCCAGGCGCGGTACGAAGCCCTGCATGACCGCCGCCCAGTCCGGCCCGACCAGATACAACTGGATCGCGAAACACAGACTGATGGTTGCAATCAGGCCGAGGATGATGGCCTCGATCTGGCGGAAGCCGTGACCCTTCAAACCCAGCACGATCACGGTATCGAAAGCCGTGAGGAGCACCGCATAAAGCAGCGACATGCCGAAGAGCAGGTGCAGGGCCAAGGCCGAACCCAGCACTTCGGCCACGTCACAGGCGATGATCGCCAGTTCGGCCATCAGCCACAGCATGCAATTGACCGGGCGTGGATATTCCGCCCGGCAGGTTTGCGCCAGATCGCGGCGCGCCACCATGCCCAGCTTCATGCTGAGTGTCTGCAGCAGGATCGCCGCCAGACTGGACGCCAGCACCACCCACAGCAAGGCGTAACCGTAGCGCGAGCCAGCCTCGATATCAGTTGCCCAGTTGCCTGGATCCATGTAACCGACCGAGACCAGCAGGCCCGGCCCGGCAAACTTCAGGATGCGTTGCCATAGCGGCGCATCGGCGCGCACGGCAACACTGCCCTGCACTTCGGACGGACAAAACGGGGCGGTGGCAAGGCTGGGCAGCTTGAACATGAATGAGTATCCGCTGGACATGGAAACGGCACGCCGGATCGACGTGCCGTTTGAAGGAAAAACGCGTAATTATTCTTCGAGCATCACGCGCAGCATCCAGGCCGTCTTTTCGTGTACATCCAGGCGCTGGGTGAGCAGATCGAGGGTCGGCTGGTCGTTAGCCTTGTCGGCCAGTTCGAGCAGACCGCGCGCGGTGCGGGCGGTGGCTTCCTGCGCTTCGACCAGCAGACTCACCATTTCCATGGCCTTGGGTTCGCCCTTCACCGGTGCAATGGTGGTGAGCTTTTCGTACTCGGCGTAGCTGCCCGGGGCCTTTACGCCCAGTGCGCGGATACGTTCGGCGATGATGTCCAGCGCATTCCACTGCTCGGTGTACTGGGCCATGAACATGGTGTGCAGGCTGTTGAACATCGGCCCGGTCACGTTCCAGTGGAAGTTGTGGGTCATCAGGTAGAGCGTGAAGCTATCCGCCAGCAAGCCGGAGAGGCCTGCCGCAATCGCGGAGCGATCCTTGTCGGAAATGCCGATGTCAATCTTGCCGGCGGGTACGGCTTTTTTCGGTTTGGTGGTTTTCATTTTCATCCTCCTGGTTAGAGATAATCGGGCCATGCAGCAAAACTGTATTCAACGCGCCTCCACCTTGACTGGCAAGCGCAGCGGATATCCAGAATCTATCGATTTAACCCAAATCAATCCAATAATCAAATCGCAACACGTTCATAGTGTCACGCAATCACCTACTGCCGATGCGGATTTCTTGCTGCGCACCGGCAAACACGTCCAATATAAATCCGGGAGGCCGGAAACTTTGCCGGCTGGACAGGTTCGAAACCCGGCATTCTCCACGACTTCTTGCCACTGCTGCTTCCCACATCCGGTCTGCCCTCGTACACTCCCGCTCATGCATACATCTGAAGTTCCCGTCGATTCCGTAGCCGTCGTCCTGCGTGGCGACGCCCTGCACCGCAAGGCGCGCCGCTGGTCACTGGTCGCCTTCCTGGCGCTTGCCATCACCCTGCCCGGCATCCTCTTCATCAAGCCCCTGTGGGCCTGGCTGATCACCCTGGGCTCGGGCTCTTTCATGCTGGCCGCGGCCGGCTGGGGGCTGATCATGGCGGCCGGGCCAGTCACGGCCCTGGTCTGCGCGCTGGTCGCCCTGTTCCTGCGCGTGGAAGCCGGTTTCGCGCCGCGCAGCCGCCACCGCCGTTTCGGCGATGTGCTGGCGATCAGCGGAGGCTTGCTGGTGAGTTTCACCCCGGCGCTGGCCGCACTGATCCCTCCGGTCAAGGCCATCCTGACCGGCTACATTGCGTTCCGCGGGCAGGGCCAGCAATACCCACAGGTCAGCGACCCCTACGGTTTCTGGCAGGCGGTGGCCTACTGGTTCATGGGCGCGGCCACGCTGGCCTTGCTTGCCGGGCTCTACTGGCGCACCAAGTGGCGCAGCCGCAACCACCCGCAAGCATGAGCGGCGTTGCGCCGGCGCAGCCGGCGTCCCGCAGCATCGTCGCCGCCATCGCCCGCCATGCCACGCCGATCCTGATAGCCCAACTGGCCTCGAT
>Ga0316604_10001288_pt1 | contig 23022 bp, 16 predicted proteins | sample OWC_soil_day20_C_FD_207650 | JGI IMG/M metagenome (GOLD analysis project Ga0316604, IMG submission 207650) | Wetland soil microbial communities from Old Woman Creek delta, Ohio, United States - OWC_soil_day20_CT | ecosystem: Environmental > Terrestrial > Soil > Wetlands | place: USA: Ohio...
CTTTAATGCCGAGCCTATTCAATCTTTCGAGGACATCATTTACTACCGATTCTTTCGTTAATCCACCAAAGGTGTAGGAAAGAGCCTGCTCTGTAGTGAAAATCGTCTTAATCTCAGTTGTCGGCTGCCCAATACCTTCAGCTGCATAAGCTACCCGGCAGCTAAATAAAGCCATGATTTGCTCTTGTAGGAAAGTAACAGTTTTTGTTAAGACAGCAAAATTGTTGCCATAATCTAACTGCAATGCTGTTTTACTAGTATTTTTTGCGAAGTCTTCCACATATACTGTACTATATTGGGCCTTCTGCAGTGCTATTAGCAGTTTTTCCACAGCTAAAGCAATCTCTGGTTCTCCCAGACCTTCTTGTGGCATTTCTTTTAATCCTGGTTGTTTATCTATAGCTGGCTTCAAGTCGGTTTTTCCTGGTTCATACGTAATCAGATCAATATTTGCTAATAATTTAACAGAAACAATACTACCTGGACGCAGAGCTGCAACAAAGGCGTCAGCATCAATAGCTGCGGGGGTGGTTTGCCTCACGTTAAAAAAAGCATCACTTTGTATAACATTTTTAAATCCGCACGCTTTTGCGACTTGGAGCACTTGATCTGTATATTTTGTGTCATTACATTTTAGCAAATTAGGCTCTTGCGTAGCATTCTCTTTAACAATTTTTTCGGCACGACAAAAATCCTTAGCCAATCTTTCAATAGGTAGGTTCTCCATATTAGGCATACCTAATAGTGTAAAGTTTTCAACTTTCTGCCCTGCGTCTTTAATATCTGCCAAGGTTAGTGGATCCTCGACAGTGTGCAGTCCATCCACAAAAAATGTTGCCTTACTGTTATACTTCTTCAACAATACCAATATTTGCTGTACAGTAGCACGATCTGTTAGTCCGTCAAAGGTCAATGCAATCTGACGGGAACTGCTCTTATCGCCGGTAACGATTGTTGCCCTTTCTTGACTTTTTTGCAGTTGCGCTAAGGCTTGCGCCACTTCCTCGTCTGCATTATAGAGATCGTCAAGGGTTATATTCGTATGATACTCCCTTACTGGTTGATTTTTCAAAAAGTCTTTATAAAAAAATGCAGCAGTTAGCGAAACACCGATAATAAGAATTAATGCCACTACCATCGTACGTCTTTTCATCGATACCACCTCCTATGACTAAAGGCTCCAGTAAGAATAATCCTCTTCTTCCAGTTCTTTTCGTTCTATTATATTCTTGATATCAATAATCACATGTTTAGATTGATTGTTTTTCGGTTTGAACATTCTTTCGATATCTTTGACCGCTATATCTTTAAACTGTTGATGCCCTACCAAAAACAGTAAACAATCAGCATCGCGAACATCCTTTATTTCCACAAGTTCCCAATCTAATTCGCTTTTGAATTCTGTTTTTTCAACGACCGGATCTACTACTTTTACTTTGATTCCATATTCAGCAAGTTGTTTGCAAATTTCTATTGCTTTTGAGTTACGCATATCAGGACAATTCTCTTTGAAGCTGATTCCCATAATATACACATTAGATTTATTAATATTTTTACCTGCTTGCAGCATTTTTTTGATTACATTATTAGTAATAAACGCTGCCATGCTGTCATTGACTTTTCTTCCAGCGGCAATAATTTCTGAGTGATATCCTAGCACTTCGGCTTGATAAATAAAATAATATGGATCAATCCCAATACAATGTCCACCTACTAGACCTGGATAAAAACCCAGAGCGTTCCATTTGGTATTCATTGCATCAATAACTTCTTTGGTGTTAATTCCCATTCGATCAAATATTAGTGCTAATTCATTCATAAAAGCAATGTTAATATCTCTTTGGGCATTTTCCGACAACTTAGCGGCTTCCGCTACTTTAATGCTAGGCGCTTTATATACGCCGGCATGAATAATCAGACCATACACTGCCGCAATGTCTTCCACTGTATCTTCATCTATACCAGAAACAATTTTGGGCATGTTATCCAGTCTATGTACTTTATCACCGGGATTAATTCGTTCGGGAGAATAGCCGACTTTGAAATCCCTGCCGCATCGCAAGCCGGATTCTGTTTCCAAAATAGGTATACAAATATCTTCCGTTACACCCGGATATACTGTAGATTCAAAAACAACAATACTTCCTTTTGATAAATTTTTTCCTACTATTTGACTAGCGTCAACAACAGGTGACAAATTTGGTGTTTTATCACCATTGATCGGCGTTGGCACAGCAACGATAATCATTTTAGCTTCTTGTAACCTTTTGGGATCGGTAGTAAATTCTAGTGTCGAATTTTGTACTTTCGCACCACCAATTTCCTGAGTAGGATCAATTCCCTGTTTATAAATAGCGATTTTCTCTTGATTAATATCAAATCCCAGTGTTTTGACTTTCTCCGCAAATGCAACTGCAATCGGCAATCCTACATAGCCAAGACCTACAACAGCTAAATAGTCCTTTTTCCTCTGTATTCTATCAAATACTTCTAATGGCATGGCAATTCACCTACTTACAAATTTAAAAATAATGAGTCAGTTGAGTCCACACGGTTTTACCTTTTTGCCCGGTTACTTTGTCGGTTAGATCATAGTATTCTACACCTGCAACTAAGTCTTTTGCCAAAGTATAGCTTACTCCTAAACCATAGCCCTTCACGCCTTGCATAGAATTGCCCTTGGCATTCATTCCATGGGATATATATGTGCCTTTTGCTTGATTGTAATATTTTGCAAACATACTATAGGTACCTGGCCTGTATGTGCGTAGGTCGCCGTAGTTAAGACTAAAAACATAGCCATCACTGTTCCCTTTGCTATCTTTTAGACTAGAACCCAAGTACATAGCGCCAATACTAAAATCGCTAAAGTTGTAGTTGCCGCCAATATTCCAGATTGTATTGTGATTGTTAGAGTTGTCGTCCATGCGGTAGTGATAGACGCCAGCTTCCAGATTGTAATCAAAATCCTTATACCGTGCCTTTGCGATATAAGTTGACTTTGAATCTTCGGTTTCCCCATAGCTAAGTGTATATTTTATCGGATCGCCAAAATCAACGCTAATGCCAGTAAAGCCGCTATCATAAATATTTCCTTCTGCCATAAGGTAACCGAACTTCCCTGCCTTCACCGTAGTAGATTCGCCTACTTTTCCTTCCATATATAGGCGGGAAAGTTCTAATTTATTATTATAATTTTTTATACTCTTTTGGCCTTCCAACATACCAAACAACTGCCAATTTTTATTGATTCTAGTGTCAGCACCAAGATAAAGCCGGAGTCCTGATGCATCTTCCCATTGTGTAGAACCACCGCTATTCGCCGCGTAATGAAAGCGGATTTCTCCATCAACATTTATCTTGTTGTTTTTATGGTTGCTGCTATTACCAACCTGCATCAAATCATCAATAAGACTATTATATATGGCTGGGTCAACATAACCTGGAGCATTTGCGGCTGGACTACCAGCGACGTTTTTGTTCGAACTAGACAATGCTTGGGGCTCAATCTTATCACTTTTTTTCGCAGTTGTTGCTTTTCCATCGGTAGTGGTTTTATCTATACGATTTACTACTTTTGTTATAAGTTGTGCAAATTGCGCTTTAGCTTTTTTCATATCTAAGTTTTGATCATTGATTATGTTTGATGTAAGCTGCGCCATCTCGTAAGTAAAATCATTTCTTTGTTCGCTAGGTATCAGCGGCATTGTTTTGGCTGTAATGGTAGAAATAGCATAGGTAAATTCAATTTTAAAAGTCTCCACATTGGTAACAGGTGCAGATAAAAATTTCGTGGCAATCTGTGCCATTTGATAAGCAAATTCATCCTTGGATAGTTCTGTATTGCCTTTTGCTGCTGTAGCAGCATAGTTAACCGGCACATCTGGGCCTTTTAATTCATTTATAGTATATGATGATGCCAGATTTTCCGGAGACGTCGCTGCCCTTAAAACTCTCGGTTGTGTTTCTTGGCTCGCTTTCCCCTCTTCACTCCCTGGCGCAAGAGCCGCAACGGCCTTACTCTTTCCATACTTACTCGTAATTGTATCTAGCGCCTGGCGAGACTTCGAATGATCACCCAACGCGATGGCGGTACGCGCCATACCCGATAATCCATCCAGTTCACCTTCCGGTTGGGAAGCTAACAATTGGTATTGCTTATAGGCTGCACGGTTGTGATTTTTCTTAACTAAAACTTCGGCATACTGCCGACGATAAGAGGGATTTGGATACTTGCTCAGCACTAATTCAAACAGTGATTTCCCGTCAATATACTTATCTGTATTAATAAGAATTACAGCATCCGCTATCGCAGCATCCGCATTAGTTGGTGCTTTGTCAAGTAATTGACCATAATAGCTAAGCCCTTCGGCTGTACGCCCATTTAACATTAACTGGAAAGCCAACATCCGTCGGCTAGCATCATCACTCGGCTGCTTCCCGGCAAGATAGCTATATACTTTCAAAGCGTGTCCCTGTTTTCCGAGGCGAAGATAGCTTTCAGCCAGCGACCTAAGTCCAGGAATTGGTGCCTCTGTATAAGCAGGCCATAACCGCTCTCCCTCTCGCACTGCCAGTTCAGGCTGAGAGCTATTGCCAAGCGCTACTATATAGTCACTGGCAATCGAACCTTCAACAGGCAATGTTTTCGTATAATTAACTAAAATTGAAGCAGCCTTTTGGTCTTGGCCGCTATTCATATAAGCAATGGCCAAATTATGCTCCAACTTAGTCAACTGATCAGCCTTGTCCGGACATTCTGGCATCAGTCTGCGCGCCCGTTCCAAATCCCGAGCCGCTTGTCTGTAATCTTTTATCTGCAGACTCAACATACCACGGCTGAAATACACCTCATAATCATTAGGGTTCATGGTTAATAGGTGCTCATAATAGGACTGAGCAGCGATAATATTACCACAGAGTACATTCATTTCCCCTGCCCGCAAAAGTGCGTCTCTCTCACCACAAGTAATTGCCGGTTGCAGTACCGCCAATGCCTTATCATACTCTTTCAACTGAAAATATGCAGTACTAACGCTTCGAGTCACAGCAGAAGGCATCGTTGTACCAGAATGTTGTTCAAATAAATTGACAGCCTGTTCATTCTGACCTGCCTGTTGCAGGATAATAATATAATCAGAAAGAGCCGATTTGTCTTGCGCATCTGCCTCAACAAGACGAGCCATAATATCTAGTGACTGTTGATATTGGGCATTTTGAGCCATCTGCACAGCTTGAGTATGCAACAACTTCCGCTCATTTTCAGTAGAAACAGCCGACTGTTCAACAGTAGCTGATGGCACCTGCCCTACTACAGGGACATCGTCCGCCAATCGATATGTACGCAGGCTTCTCTGATACCATTGAGAATAATGTTGCTTGTCAGGACTATTCTCAATGACCATTTGAAATAATGCTTTTCCACCGCCTATATTGCCCATTGACAAGAGTGCCACTGCGTCTTCTGCCGCACCTGCAAGCATTCCCTGATTTTCTAGCAATACCTGACGATACATAGGTAATCCCTTGTCCAGTTGACCGGCATACAGTAATGTATAAGCCAAGCCTGCACGATACCTGTGATTTTGCGGACTGTGAGCGATGAGTAACTCAAAACTGGTTTTAGCTAATCGTACCTGACCTGTCCGAATATAGCATTCAGCCACACAATATAATACTCTATCAGGCATAGCTTCTAACCGTGGCCATGCTGCGTTAGCTGTCTCTATAACCTCCTCATAACGACAATCATCAAACAAAGAGACAACAGCCTCTTCCTCTGCCACAGAAGTATGTACACGAACAGAGTATTCACGACCTGCATCAGGTATTACGGCTGCCGCCGCTTCACCCGTATTATGCTGTGTGGCCATAAATGCCGAAACAACAGCCAGCCAAAACCGTCGATCTTTCAATATGTTACACCTCATTTTTCATGTAAAAGATGTATTAGTCACATAATCGCTTGCATTTGTTAAAATATTATACCATGCTAGCCAGGAGCCAAAATTAAAGATTACTTAAAGAATTCATCCAGGGAAAGTTAACCTTTCCATCTGGAAAATAAAAAACACCTGGTAACACTCACAAAAAATACTTGTAAGAGCAACCAGGCAGTCATAGGCATCACGCCGTTAGACCCACGGCTTTGCGTCATCGCCTTTCAGCGGGTATGCCAACTTATTATTCAAATTATCTATATTTACATTTTACTAGGTAATTTATAGGTTGTCAATTTGTATTTACTTAGTACCTTCCTGGCATGTTCATAGAAAATAAGTTACTTTCTTCACAGGGGATCTAGAGCTTGCCTTTTCGAAGAAATTCAAAAATTTTGCCGCCCAGAGCAACTTTCATGAAAAAGTATAACAGAATCAGCACGCTGATGTTATCAAATAGATCTCTTTGTTTTATCTTATACCAGCCCAATTGAATTGTTCCCAACCAAGCTTCATCTATGGGTTTGGAAAACTGCCAACCTTCAAGCGGCCAATAGAAAATGCTTGGGTGAATCCACATCACATCAAACACATCATGAAACAATGTCCCAATAAAAACTGGAAATAACCATGTTTCTTTGTTCCAAAGCCATTGCATAGCTGCGAGAATTCCAATAAACCCCAAAAGAACCAAAGAATGACCAATAGCACGACTTTCATACGTAAAACTGCTTTCAAGCAACTTAAACAAGGATTTGTCGATCAAATCCGGCAATAACGAAGAAACAATAACTATTCGATAATCAATCTGTCGAAGCCGCAAACCCGTTTCCAGCACTTTCACTGCGGCAGTTGTAAATCCAACATGGGATAGTGGTAACATTCTTCCTCCCGTTTGCATTTTCAAATACTACGATTTCATATTTTTGCTGAAAATCAGCTTACTCCAGTATTCACCGGTTCAGCTATTCTGATTGTTTTTTCCGAGCACTTTAATACTAAATCCAGCATCTTTCCACTTACTATGATTTAAGCAATTTCGAGTGTCCAATAATTGCTTGTTCCGCATGAGAAGCCCCAATTCATCAGCCGCAAGATATTTAAACTCTTTATGATCTGCTAACAACAAAATCAAATCAGATGCTACGAAAGCTTCTTCCAGATTTGACAATTCAAATTCATACTCTTTTACATATGGATCATATATACCTACATCAATATTTGCTTGTTTAAGTTCGCGGATGACTTTAGTAGCAGGGCTTTCTCTTATGTCGTCCACATTCCCTTTGTAAGTAACCCCCAATACTGTTATTTTGGGTTTTACTGCTTGATCCAGCATTTTTTTCACTAATCCGACAACAAAATTCGGCATCCCATCATTTATTTCCCGGCTTAACCGTATTAATTTCGCATTGTTGGATTTTTCAACGATAAACCATGGATCCACTGCCAGACAATGGCCACCGACTCCTGGACCCGGTTGGTGTATATTCACTCGCGGATGCATGTTCGCCAATTTAATTATTTCCAACGCATCCAAATCTAGATCATAGGCTATTCGGCAAACCTCGTTTGCCAGTGCAATATTGACATCGCGAAACGTATTCTCCATTAATTTAGCCATTTCTGCTGATGTAGCATCCGTAATTAATAAGTTCCCTTGTACTACTTTTTCATATATTTCTCTTGCTTGATAGGATGACTTGTCATTTATTCCGCCAATAATCCGATCATTACTAACGAATTCGTGCAGGATGTTTCCAGGCAACACCCTTTCCGGGCAATGTGCCAGATAAATTTCTTCACCGATTTCAAATCCGCTTTTTTGCAAAATAGGAACTAGAATATCTTCCGTGGTACGCGGTGAAACTGTTGATTCCAAAATTACCAAATTTCCTTTTTGCAAGAATGGCAGTATTGACTCAGTAGCATGCATGACATACGTTAAGTCTGCCGAATTATCTTCTTTTAGCGGGGTAGGAACAGCAATAATAAAAACATCAGCTTGCTCGGGCACTTGCCTCACGATCATGTTTCCGGATTGGATCGCCGCACATACAACAGTTTTTAATCCAGGCTCATTAATATGAATCTGTCCTTTACTCAGTACATCAACAATTTTGGAATCAACGTCTACGCCAACAACGTCAAATCCATTTGTAGCAAAAACACTTGCGGTCGGAAGTCCAATGTATCCTAAACCCAAAACGCAAATCCTAGTCGTAGAAACTCCCCCTTACTATTCGTGTACGCTCACGGAAACCCGAGAAACTTTATTGCTCAAGGCTTTACGCCTTGGATTTTTTTTGTACTTCCTCCAATTTTCTTGGGAATACTGATGCTCTTTCTATCGCCGGAGGACGGTACCTCAGCCCGCACAGGTGCAAGCTGTTATGGCAAGTTAATTTGCGCTTGCAGGAAAAATCGCATCTTTAAATGTAATTGTCCTCGTAAATTTAGTGATCCTGATGCTTCCTGGGGGTGGAACAGCTACTTTTTTGCTATACTGGTTGAAAATGCGAATCCAAGTATCAAGTACCGTTTAAGGAAAAATGGTAAAATAGCTGCAACTGGTTCAATTATACGTTTTATTTTATGATTTAAGAAAGCAATTTTATTAAAATTCAGAATGTATTTTTTTGCAAATAGATTATAAATGTATGGACTACTAATAACTTTAAATCCATTATTTTCTAGAAGATCTGTCACTTCGTTGTATGTATATTCTTTAAAATGGAATCCTTTAGCTTCCGTTCCTTGAGGATGAAACTTAGCCGTAATATCGGTAGGCCGTAAATGCCAATTTGGAGTAATCGTAATTATTATGCCATTATGGGACAGTTTGGAATAAATCATTTCTAATAACGGATTAATTTCGTCAACTGCAATATGTTCAAATACATCATTCCAATAAAATATATCAATACTTGAGTCTGGTAACGTACTCAATATTTCATAAACCGCCCCCTCATACACCTTAACATTGTCGGGGAGAGAAGAGGCAAAATCTATAATTATGTCACATCCACTAACATTAATGTTGTCTAGTAATGCCAATTCTTTTAAAATTGATCCTGTCCCAATTCCGGCCTCAAAAAATTGTATGACTGTTCGATTAGACTGTAAATTCTTTTGCCTATATTCGTTTAAAACTTTTATGATAATTTCAGAATAGATTTTTCTAGAGCCTAGGTGTAATTTTTTACCTGTTTTTACAGCGACTTCTTTCATTATTTCAGTAATAAATTTATATCCTTCTCTCGCTAATAGTAGTCTTCTTTGACTAAAAGGTTGTGCCTTTAGAATCTCATTAGCATATGCTACCTCTTCCTCATAATGAGTTCTGTTTAGATCTTCAATAGATAAATTAGCTATGTCAATTTTTTCTCCCGTAAGCCTTGTAAGAACATTGGACATCCGATATTCCTCCCTTAATAAACGCTCCCGTAATATCCCGGTTGCACATCCCGAAAAATTTCTAACGTATAATTATAATTCTTTCAGCCTTTGTGTCGGTTATCTTTTGATAAGCTTTTTTAATGAACGCCTTGCAGCTGTTTAGCCTGTTTTTTTGATATTTTTCCCATTTTTCTGCATATTCCAAAAAAATTTCACAGCCAAATAATTCATACATGACTTTTAATTGAGCTATATGTAGTCGATGATAAAATGGACTCGCTATCGTATTTTCCATATCATATTTTGACCAATAATCACAATCAAATATCTTAAGCTCTTTTTCAAGAGTTTGAATTGCCTTCGTCAGTATCTTCTTATAATCCTCATCATTACTCGCTTTATAATAATCGTAAAGTCCCCAGATTGAAAATATCCAACCATTTAGAACAACCGGTTTTTCAATATATTCTTTAAAGCATAATTTATCATCAATATACTGTGTGCAGCCACCACCAGCGATCGGGATACACATAAAATCCACAGCTTGCTTTGCGGCTTTCAAGTATTTTTCATCACCGGTTTCTTTATAAGCTCGAATAAGTAAAGAGGCACCCTCTCCCTGAGCCATCGACGAATATGGTATTCTGGTTCCTACAATGGAAAAGGTATCCCACGCGCCATTTTCTTCCTGATTCTTCACTGCCCATTCAACGGTTCTCATAAAAGCTTCTTTGTATTTTGGGCAACCTGTTAGAATAAACAAATCATATGCCCCAAGCCCATAGTGAAATATCGCTATTGAGAAATACACTTTCTTCCCATCGCTTGTAACATTATATACAAGACCAGTTTCATCCAATAATGCCGCTGGGTTCAATACTTTTTCCGTCAAATTATTATAATAGCCATTCACTTCATTTTTTGAGTATACTTTGCCAACATCTTGGTTAACATGTAAAATGCTTTTTCCATTCAACATTCTAATCCATTTATTCATTATGCTGAACGCTCTCATCAATTCCTCCTGTACCAACAGCACAGCCTGTAACTTCACGATAAATCTTTTCAGCGTCAAGCATGCAAGAATCCCAATCGGCTTTCTGCAAAACCAATTTTCTGTTATGCACTCGTGCTTTTTGCCTATCAATACTGCCGTCTGCAACTTTTAAAATAGCCTTCACCAGTAAATGAGCCGAACCCTGCGGAACCAGAATTCCATTAAATCCAGATTCTATCCATTCCCTATGCCCCGGAATATCTGTGACAATCGGGAAAGCGCCACAAGCCATTGCTTCAAGTAATGATACGGGTGTCCCTCCGGAACTCGCCATGGAAACATAGACCTGACTTTCCTGTAAAAGAGCTAACAATTCTTGGAGCGAAACCCGTCCAGGGAAATAAATGCAATCATCTAATCCAAGGGAAGCTACCTGAGCTCTAAGTCTCTCCGTTTCTGATCCCTTGCCTACCAAAACAGCCTTGATATCAAGCCCCTGAGATTTCACTTCAGCAACAGCTTTGATAATGTCACCGGTGTTATATACGGGTTCATGAGAATTAAGCGAAAGTACTTTCAGCAAATGCCCGTCTCTATATGCCGCTGGAATAAAAACCTTCGTATCCACCCCAATCGGTAAAACTGCGACTTTATTTGAATCAGCACCGAGATTAACCATTACCTCTCTTAATTGTGGGGATACCGCAATCAGAAACTTTGATTTTTTCAATACAATTTTGACAACTTGCTTTGCTATATAGGATTTTACGGGAGCTATTAAAACATCTGAACCCCAGGCAGTCCCGATCAACGGTCTTTCCCCAAAAAGCAATGGCAAGGACAACAAGCCATATCCCGATAGAAAATGAATATGGATTAGGCTCGGCTTTATCTGCCTAACAATTCTTACTACTCTGGGCATGGCCAGTACATAATCCGCCTTGCCCATTCCATACCCTACATAATGCATGGTGGAGCCCTCCACGTCCTGACGAGAACAGGTAACGCAATGGGTCTCGTACCCTTGTTTTACAAAATATCTAACCCATTTTCGAAAATGCATATTGGCAGAATCACCAAAAAAACAAATGACTGTCCTGTATGGAAAAGAACTGTCCATTTTTCACCTCATTTCGGTTATAAATCAGCTGACGCCATCATGCGGACGATTCCCTCTTCGACCGTAATACGTGGCTGCCATCCCCCTATGCACGCAATTTTATCATAACTGCCATATATATTCATAACATCAACCGGTTTATATTTTACGGGGTCAGCTACAATTTCAATTTTTATCCCCGCAGCATGAATCATTTGGCCCAGCATCCACTGTATAGAAACCGAATGTCCAGCGCAAACGTTATATATTTCACCGCTGATTCCTTTTTCCGCCAGACAGACTAGTGCCGAACATACATCCTCAATAAACAAATAATCCCTTTGTGCCGATAAGTTTCCCGTCACTAAAACAGGAGCTGCTGCTCCAGAAACAATTTTATCTATCTGATATAGAAAAGAACCGATTGATAAATGCCTGGAAATCCCGCGTCCAAATACGTTAAACACTCTTGCCATCACTATGTTTAGCCCTTGATTGCTATAATAGCGAGCTACCTCGGTTTGACAGACTTTAGATAATCCGTAAAATGATACCGGCGCTGTCGATTGTTCTTCAGTTAACGGAAGATCCTTCACCATCACATTCCCATACTCTGCTGCTGAGCCCAATAAAACAATTCGAGTTTGTAATTTATTCTCCTTAACCGCTTCTGCAATGTTAATCGTCGTTTTAATGTTGCCCACATAGTATTGTTCGAAGTCGTTTGCGTACAGTACCCCGGCAAGATGAAACACACAATCAGGCCTTATCCGCTGAATTAGTTTTTCAACACTTTCTTTCTCTGTTAATTCAACATCTATTTGCCCTTCCATTGCGAGTTTTTTTCGGCTGGTACCTACAACTAAGGCCTGAGGATACAATTGTTTGATCCACCGAGTGAGATGACTCCCAATAAAGCCTTGACTCCCGGTAATCAAAACACATCTATTATTCATGGATGAATTTGTCCTTATAAAGCTCAAACTCCTGCTGTGCCTTTTCATAATCATCTACTCTGCCGATATCCAGCCAATAATCGCCACTTCGATAACAATAAACCTTTTCACCCGCCGCTTGCAGTCGTAAGAATAAATCCGGCATTCCTACTGATTCGCCGCTATCAATAAAATCAATACAAGCTTTTGATAAAACATAAACCCCCATGCTTACCTCAAAGTGATAGCTCGGTTTTTCGGTATAAGATTCCATATAACCTGATTCATTAATGCCGAGCACGCCAAAATCGATTTTGGCGTCACGCTGCGTTGTTGCAACAGTTGCTTTAGCTCCTTTATCCAAGTGAATTTGCACCAACTGCCTATAGTCAATCGTTGTTAATACATCGCCATTCATCACCAGGAAGTTCTCTTCACAATTAGGTAATAATTTCAAGGCGCCTGCCGTATTTAACGGAATAACTTCCCGCACATATTCAATATTCACGTTCCATCGTTCACCATTGCCAAAATAGGTTTCGATGAGTTCCGCAAGGTGGCCTGTAGAAATAGTAATCCTGTCAAAATTCAAACTGGCCAATTGACGAATAATAATTTCCAAAATCGGATACTCACCAATCGGCATAAGCGGCTTGGGAAAATTCATTGTATACGGTTTTAGCCTTGTACCCTTGCCACCTGCCAAAATAACAGCCTGCATAAACTACCCTCCCCACTTATATATTGTACCGGTTGAATTTGTAACTTTGTCTATTATCTGGCTGGCTGAACCATTGTATAGTTTCCTCAAGCCCCCTGTGAAATCCATTCACTCCCGCATACTGTGGTTTCCAACCTAGCAGTGTCTGTGCTTTTGAATTATCGGCCCATAACCGTTCCACTTCGCTTTTTTCGGGCCGCTTGCGTATTTCATCCTGTTCTATCGCAACTTCAGAACGCAAAATATCGGCAATCATTTTGACTGTGTTCCCAATCGAAACTTCAAAACCACTACCGATATTAATAACCTCACCAATAGCAGCGTCAGAATTCATGACCGAAATAAATCCTGCCACTGTATCTTTAACATAATTAAAATCTCGGGTTGGATATAACGAACCAAGCTTAATTTTGCATGCTCCACCTAAAATTTGCGTAATAATCGTTGGTATGACTGCGCGGGCGGATTGCCTGGGTCCATAGGTGTTAAATGGGCGAATTACCGCAATAGGCGTGCCAAAAGATCGAAAAAAAGACAAGGCCAGCTGATCAGCACCTATCTTACTCGCCGAATACGGTGATTGTCCTTGTAATGGATGTTCCTCGGTAATAGGAACAAACCGTGCCGTTCCGTATACCTCGCTGGTCGAAGTATGAACGACCTTGGACACCCCTAAATCCTTTGCCGCTTGGATAACATTGAGCGTTCCTTTTATGTTGGTATCCACATAAGTGTCCGGCGAATGGTAAGAATAGGGTATAGCAATCAGCGCCGCCAGATGCAGTACCACGTCGCAGCCTTTCATCGCTTCACGCACGCCGTTTGGATCACGGATGTCACCGGAAAAAACATCTAGGTTATTCAACAGTTCCTTTTCGGAATGATCCAACCACCCCCAGGAATTAAAAGAATTGTACATTACAAAGGCACGCACATTATACCCTTGCCGAATCAGTTCTTCGGTTAAATGCGAACCAATAAAGCCGTCAGCCCCTGTAACTAATATTTTTCTATTCATGTCTAATCTCCTCGTAAATTTAGGGCTCATAATCATCCAATATTAATTTAATAATATTATCCTCGGCAAAATGATCGAGCACATACTGTCTTTCAGCGTTTGCATCGATTCCATTGACTTGCCAAAGCCGATGAAACGCCATGATTCCAGCTGCAATATCTTCCGGTAAAATACCGGCAAACAGTCGCGCCCGCTTCCCGCTCAGCACTTCCGGTAAAGCACAGGATGGCGAGGCTAAAACAGGCGTTCCGCAAGCCATAGATTCAAGAACCGGCAACCCAAAACCTTCACCATCAATTGACGGCATGATAAAAATATCTGCGGCTTGATATCTTTTGATAACTTCATCCTCTGGCACGTATCCGAGAAATGTAACCGAATCTGAAATATTCAAAGACCTTGCTAACTCTTCCAACTCGTTACGCAAGGGGCCGTCCCCGCCGATAATGAGTTTAGCGCCTGGAATACTATCTTTGAATAACTTAAACGCCTGGATCAAATTCCCAATGCCCATTCGAGCCTGCAATCCACGAAGTGTGTAAATAACAAAGTTATTGGAGCCAAAACCCAATTTCAAACGTTCTTTACCTTTATCGACAGGCAATATGAACTTGTCCATATCAATCCAGTCAGGCACGATCCTAAGCTTTGAAGCCAGCGCTTCTTTATCAGCAATGCGAACAAGTGTATATTCTGAAATACAATGGATTTTTGAGCTTCGGGCATATACTGAGTTTTCAATATGAGTCATCATTTTTTCTTTTAAACTCGGTTCCTGGGGTAACCGGCCCAACATTTTATGATGATAAATCATCGGATCATGAACAGTAAATATTTTATTGACTTTCTTGGATAGGTACTTACTTAAAAAATAGTAAGTCATATAATCGTGCCCATGGAGAATATCCGGTTCCTGTTTACCAAAATGCCGCTTCCAACCACGCCAACAATTATCCATCATGGTCACAAAATTGAGTACTGAACTACTCCGTCGCTGAAAAGCGAATGTGTAAACAGGCACACCTTCCAATTCGTAGGATTCATATTTGAGGCTCGGACAATATAGCACGGTTTCATACCCATACTTGCGCAAACTTTTTGCGTGTGTAAGCGCAACCACCTGTAATCCACGCTTTTGTCTGGGGTCGGCTGAGGATAGAATTGTGACTCTTTTCATTGATCCGTATCTCCTATGAAGAAATTAACGACGATATCCATCGAATTGGTTTAAAAATATCGACGACATCGATAAGACCATCAATTACTTCCCAATGATTATTATAATTGTAGGTGTGCAACCTTTGGTTGTTTTGATACCACTCCGGTCCAATCTCAAATAATTGTTGCTCTACATATTCCGTTTCTGTCAGGCGGGTAATCTCATTAACCATAACCGATGCTCCGTATTGTAAAGAACAATTTTGGGACGGTCTGACTATTTTTCCATCGTGAAAAAAGATATTGCCAGCCGGACGAGCAGTTCGAGGATCTTGATTGACCGGATTGCGCCTATGAGGTTGCCACTCACCAAACAATGAATCAGCATAAAAAACGCAAAGTTCTCCCTTACCTGCCGGCTCATGGGGATTCATTATATTAGTAAATAACCATAATTTTTCATTATGTAGATATATTGTTGAATCACTTGCCTTAAATCCGTTCATCATCACTCTTTTTAGGGCCCATTGATAAGGAAATTTGACTGCCTCATAAAGCTCTATCGTATTATTTGCGCTTGTATCCGGGATCATAAATATTCCTTGCTCTGTTTTTAACAAAAAGGGATATGCCAGATGGTATTCTTTTTCTAATATAGTCTGGGGCTCTGAACAGTTCCCTTGTTCATCAATCTCTATGCAACTAATAACTCCCTTTCGAGTTCTTAGTCGATAGTCTTCAAAAAAAATATAATTTTTGCCTTCATTTTCAATAATAAAAGGGTCGGCAAAAAATCTTCCTGCCGGTGGACGAATAATTTGAAAACCATTCATAGCAAAAGGCACAAAAAAAGGCTGTTTCTTTCTGAAAGCAATAAACCATTGTTTGAAAATAAACAATTTTTCTAGTGATGTCATCACATGCACCTTCAACCTTCAAAATTATCGGGAATTAATTTAACCACTATTTCCTGGAAGCACTCTCAATTACTGCGATTAATTTTGCAGTCAACGTCTTATAGTCAAAATTCGCAGCACCGGTTTGCGCATTTCTGCCCATCTCTTCATACTGCTCTTGTGGCATATCATGCACCTTCAATATCGTCTTTGCGAGTTCTTCCGGTGTTGATGTTTCTAATGAAAAACCACATTGGTACTTTTCTAAGATGCAGTATCCCATTTTTATCGTCGAAATAATTGGTTTGCCTGATGCCATATACTCAAATAATTTATTGGAGCTATTCCCCCTTGTCCAGTTGTACTTCGATTGGGAATAGTTCAAAATGTTTACTGACGATTTGCTCAAGATATAGGGAATAAATCGTCTATTCACATGTCCTTTCATCTTTACATTAGTCAGGCCTTCGCCAAGCACACGTTGCTGTAGAGCTTCTTTTTGATTGCCGTCACCGTAGATAAGAAACTGAATATCGCTATGCCCTTTCAGCAAAGCGGCTGCATCCAACAGCATGCTAACATCATTAACCGGCCGAATTGACCCGATATATACAACATGGAATTTATTATCGAGTAAATCTGTATCCTTAATGGGGTTATCAGCAATGTCCTGTAAAAAAGCCTCAACGTTGACACCATTGTTAATGTAGTGGCATTTCGTCAAGTCAATGTCTCCACCATTGTCGGTATCCCATTTGTGCGTTTTTATATAATCTGTATCACCTTCCTTGGTGAAAATTAGCGCGTCAGCGTTTCTATAAATCCAATGTTCGCCAGCGGTTAACAATTTTCCTAGAAGACTATGCTCCGTCAACTTGCCAAACGCAAATATAGCTTCAGGCCACAAATCGCGAACTTCGCAAATACATGGAATTTTAAATTTCCTGGCCATTCGGATTCCGGCAATCATCGTCAACGGATGTGGACTGGATGCAATGATAACATCAGGTTTTCCATACGTTTTTGCATACTTGGGGGATACCTTCAATACGCCAAAACAGAAGGCTACCATATTTTTTATCCGGGCAACCACCCCGCTCGCCGAGGACGGAGTGCTCACAAAAACAAATGGAACACCATATTCGTTATTGAACAAGCACTTGCGACCATCGTTTATTAAGTTGACATCAGAGTGATGAAGATACGAGGCCGCAAAAATCGTCGCCCCAAAGCCGACTTCCTTCAACAGTTTTCCAAAGTTAAATGGTCTTATCTGTCCGCTCATGGAAGGTAATACAGCGTAGTGGTGAAAGAACCAAATATTTTTTTTCGGTATATCCCGCTTACCTTCTACCAATTCATTTTCCTCCGATATATGATTGCAACAGCCTTGCCAGTTTGCTTTGGATTCTTTCCTGATCGCAATTACAATCTGTTACATAGTGTAATCTCTACTAGGTCGTTCGCGGTTCTCAACAACAACCCCCGCTGAATGTTTCTGGGAAATCAAAATCCGAACCGTTTTCAACATGAGCACCAAGTCAGTGACCACATTGCATTCCTGTATATAAATTAAATCGTAAATCAACTTACAATATGGAGAGGTACGGTACTTGCCATAGACCTGCGCCATCCCAGTGATTCCAGGTTTCACATTACTGCGATGAATATATTCCGGCAGCTCTTTTTTCAGCATCTCGACAAAAAAGCCTCGCTCCGGTCGCGGACCCACGATGCTCATATTACCGATGAGTACATTAATCAGTTGGGGAAGTTCATCAATGCGCATTGCCCGAATAAAACGCCCTACCCTAGTAATGCGCGGATCATCAATTATCGCTAAAACGGGGCCAGTTTGTTTTTCGGCATCGACACACATCGTACGAAATTTATATATGCTAAATTCTTTTTCATGTTCGCCGACGCGTCTCTGGCTGAAGAATACCGATCCTGGGCTATCCAATTTGATGGCAATAGCTACCAGAACAAACACTGGACTCAATACAACTGTGGCTGTCATTGCAACCAAAATATCCAGAAAACGCTTCATGATTCGTTGCTCCGTTGTGGGTCCCAGATAACGCGGTCGAAAAACAGGAATATCGTCGATTTTATCCAAGTCAACTTTGCTGCAATACAATTCATAGAAGTTTGGGAGGATAAACACCTGTTTTTTATTTATTTGGCAATAGTGCAGCATTGCTGCTTTATTGCTAAGTTGCATGTCATAAGAAAGAATTACCAAGTCAACATCATCGATGAAGCTTCTCCATTCCCCGCTGTCATAATCAGGACAAATATATTTTACATGATCCTTAAGGTATGGATGAGTACGCAGATGAGCGATCAGGTGGTAAGTTTCATCGGCAGTGCCCATAACCAAAACTCTGCGCGGAATCATCTGATGGTGCTCGAACTGCCACCACAACCTATTCCAAAAGACCAGTGCCACAAACTGTAAAATTGTCGCGAGTATTAAAATACTGCGAGAATAAGCAAACTCTCTCAAAAAGAAACTTATCGCCATCATGATTACGAACATCTTCAACATGACAAATGCCAAATCCAGCAATACTTCGATGTAGTTCTTGCGCTTCAATGAAAGCAGACCATCAAAAAACAGTAATACTCCTACAACGCTCAGCATGACCGGTAGCATTCTTCGATAAAGCTCCATGTCAAGATTAACGTCGCTATAAGCAACAATCAAGAACAGTGCAACATAAGAAGAAACTGCAACAATTGCCATATCTCCAATAAATAAGATCAATTTTTGCAATTCTGGAAAATTTGTTCTCAAGGTACACCTTCTTTCGTATAACAGTCAATTATTCCGGAAGTGTTAAACATTAAGATAATGGCATTTCTCTTTTGGTAACTTTCGTGATCAGTTTTACATAAGAGTCCACCATGACATCCAGACTATTATGACGTCGGACATATTCGGCGCCGACCACGCCAAGTTTTCTCAAAAATATTGGCTTGTTAACAAGTTGCTTTAACAGTATCCAATATTCTTCGGCATTATTTTTCTCAAAAATGAATGGAGCAATTTCGTTAATATCTCGATACAAATCTTTAGCATAACCCACCCGTGTCGTCAGAACTGGCAGTTCACACGCCATTGCTTCCAGTAGAGAATAGCTGCAGCCTTCGTAGCGAGTCGGAAATACGAAGATATCCGCTGCCGAATATAATTCTGGGAGCTCTTTGTAGCTGACATTTTTTACAAACACGACATTAGCAGGCCAGCCGTGTGGTATTTCATCTGTGGCAATTAAAAATCTGATCCGAAGTCGCTCTTTCCATGCTAATTCGGTAAGAACCTGCAACTCTTCGAATCCTTTTCCCATAACGCCAAATCTAGCCGTAAAGCAAACAACAAACTCGTCCATTTCAATTCCATATTTTTGTCGACAATATGTTCGCTCCCGCTTAGTGAAGTGCCTGGTATCAATCCCGTTAGGAATCACTATTGGATTAATGCCTGTATAATATTGTCTCAGTTCCTCGGCAACCGCACTAGAAACTGCTACCGAAGTTGCCCCGGTGGCGGTATACTGCTCAGCTCCCCCCTTCATTCGAATTAATCCAACATATCGATTCAACTTCATTTGCCATGAAATATCGGATGGCAAATGGATATAATAAAGTCCCCGCATAGTCCCATGGTGAATAACAATACGGGGAATATTTGTCTTGCGGCGCAAATTCCAGCCTGCTATACTATTCTGGATAATAACATCTGTGTCGGCATTACTTGAGGCGATTTTTCTCCAAACGGCATTTCCAATCTGCAAATTTCTGCGTTGATTAATAAAATATTTGTCATACCACTTATCTTGCCAGTTGTCGATTGCGCTCCTATCATATACATCAATCTCCATATTTCGTCTTTTTAATTCTTCCGAAATTGAAACGGTAAATCGCTCAACCCCACCGATATTGCCAGACATAATATCTGACACAATCGCAACCCTCACCTGAACCAAACCTCCAATTCAGCCGATCCTATAAAGTAATGCATTGTACACTTGTTCTTGCACAACAGGCGTATCGACAATGATAGATATCTTCCTTGCATTTGTTAAGATAATTATACCATGCTAGCCAGGAGGCAAACTTAAAGATTATATAAAGAAAATCACTCAATTACGAAACCAAGCCAGTCCTTCAGAACCACACACAGTAAAAAAAACACAAAACCACTGTTGCGGAAATGTACACCAAAAGCAACTATATTATAGTCTACGCATGATGCCGATGCGACATATCGCAAAAAAGGTAACAAAGCAATCACCGACCAGCATGTGCGTATACATTCACATATTGCTCTGCCATTTTTTTCTGGGAATAATTTTGCTCACAATATGTTCGTGCTGTTTTTCCCATTGTTTGCAGCAACTCAATATCAAGACATAAGTCCCGCAGGTGCTTAACTAAAGAGCTAACATCGCCCGGCTCAATCAAATATCCCGTTATCCCGTCCTGCATATGTTCCTGCAAGGCACTTGTGCGATAAGCTACAATGGGTAAACCACTGGACATGGCTTCAAGAACGGCATACGGCGAAGACTCTTCTGATTTTCCAGAAAGGCCCGCTTGTTTAGAAGGAAATAGAAGTATATCACCACTACGATAGAAGTCTGGCATTTTCTCCTTATTTAGTGCACCCAAGAAAACCACTCTGTCCCCCAACCCATGCTCAGCCACATACTGCCTGGCCTCCTGCTCTTGTAGCCCTTTTCCCGCAACACACAACACTACATCTATTTTATAGTCTCTAACCAATGCTTGTATTGCCCAAATCGCATCCATAATACCTTTTGCAGGTTGCAATAAGCCCACAAACAATATATGAATCTTTGTTTTGGGGTAAAGGTCTCCACTAGCCGGTCTAAACAAGTCAGTATCTAACCCATTAGGTATTATTGTAATCGATTTTTGGGTAAACTGTTGTACATAACTTCCAGCTCTGCTCCCGACACAAACAATCGCGTCAAATTGATCGTATCCTGCAGTTTCCAAAGCCCACAGCCATTGATGGGTTTTATCGCCAATAGCACACCACTTTCTGGATTCTGCTTCGTAGGTTAAATATCCATGGACAGTCAAAATTGCTTTACATCCAGTCAAGCAGCGTAACCACTTCACGATTCCCGCATGCTGAACGTTTTGAATATTTAGTACGTGCAACTCACCCTTTGTTTTCCACAAAGCATCTATTGCAAAATATAAATCATCGACTTTGCGCCTATATTTCCTTGAGAAATTCAAACTGATTTTTTCCAAAAGCAATTCCGGTAATCTAACAAAAGGCCACCGAAACCACCGGGGAGGATATTCTCTAATCACAAAAACATGATGTCCTAGTTCACCAAGCCCCTTAGCCAGCATAAATACATGTGTTGATACTCCACCGATTTCTTCAAATGGGGGAGACGGAAGTAAAACAATATTCATAAATCATCCTCCCTCCGTTTAGCTAGAAAGATATAAATCTATATTTGCCAAGAAATCGTCAAATTCCTGCTGAAAACTTACTGAAATCACAATGTTTACAGATACTTTACAAAAGCTGATAGCTTCCAATAGTTGTTATTCCTCCAATGCAAAGGTATGTCGTTTGTGCCGAAACGTCAAAATAAAAAAAATGTCCGCTAGACTTGACCGATTGTTTTTATCTTAATCGCTGAGTCAAGACTCCCGCCTCTACAGGCGGCGTCAGTTCAGGTGGAGTAGACTCTCCACCTGAACCCCCGATGTTTCAGCTCTGCTGAAACGAGTTCACTCCTTTTAGGAATTTTATAACTCCTCCTTAATCAGACAAGGTTCAATTACGCAGCAATAACTTACGTATACGGCGAAAACTAGCTGAAGAAAATCTTGACTTCCGCATTAATCCGTCAATTATCGTTATATCATTAGCAAAATTCAATGTATGAACTGCAATGATGTTTTTATCCCAAAACGGTTCTATTGCGTTAACACATTCTTCTTTGTATTCAGTCTCAGTTAACATGACAATGTGATTAATCTTTACTCCATATCCGTAAATATGTGCGCTATTTTGCGAGGGACGATATAGATTTCCGTTATGGATAAATATTTTTCCGGCTGGCCGTGCCGATGTTACATCAGAAACAACCGGGTTTCGCATGTGTGGTGTCCAAGTCCCAGATAATAAGTCATCTGCGTAAAATAAAAACAATTCATCCAACGAAGATGCTCCCTCATTTTCTAAGACATTTGCAAACAGCCACCATTTCCCACTGTATTTGAACAAAGTTACATCATAAGCCTCAATATCTTTCATAAGAGTCATTATCATTTCCCATTTCTCAGGAAAATCAATGCATTTATATAATTCAATCGTTTTATTGGCCCCAGTCTCGGGAATCATATAATATTCGTTATTATAATCAAAGATAAAGGGATATGACATATGATATGGTCTTTCAATTATCTTTTTTGGAACAGAATTATTTCCGTTCCTATCGATAGTAAAGTACGCAATATGTCCTTTAGTACTTTCCCCAGTAACTTCTTCGATAAAAACATAATATAGTTCACTTTCATAAATAATAAATGGATCTGCCCAAAATCGGTCATTAGGCGGAATCATTTTTATGTAGCTTGATAATTCCGAAGAAAATTTTCGTCCCCGATTTAAACTATACAACACGATATATTGTTCATAATAGAAACAACGTCTAATTTTCCAATAAATAAACCTTTTCAAATAGCATAAAGTAATTTCAATCCATGCAAACTTTTTCGGCAAACTATACCCCTTTCCTGAATAAAAAAGGGGATGTTGATTATCCTGCTGTATTCTTGCAAAAAATGCTTCTTCGCCG
>Ga0316604_10001289_pt1 | contig 23014 bp, 13 predicted proteins | sample OWC_soil_day20_C_FD_207650 | JGI IMG/M metagenome (GOLD analysis project Ga0316604, IMG submission 207650) | Wetland soil microbial communities from Old Woman Creek delta, Ohio, United States - OWC_soil_day20_CT | ecosystem: Environmental > Terrestrial > Soil > Wetlands | place: USA: Ohio...
GCGCTGCAACGCAATCGGCAGACTGGATCATGGTTGCTGCCTCCGGATATTTCGGCCAGATCCGCTGGTCCGTCCGAGCGGCTTTTTTGATGTTCCCGGCCCGCCCCCCGTACAATGACGCCATTTCCACGCACAGGCCGCGCCATGTCCGATCTCACTTTCTTCTGGCACGATTACGAAACTTTCGGCATCGAAGCGCGCCGCGATCGCCCGGCCCAGTTTGCCGGCATCCGCACCGATGCCGAGCTGAACGAGATCGGCGATCCGCTGATGATCTACTGCCGGCCCGCGCCCGACTACCTGCCCGATCCGCAATCCTGCCTAATTACCGGGATTACCCCGCAACTCTGCCTGGAACGCGGTCTGCCGGAGCATGAATTCGCCGCAGCGATCGAGCAGGCATTCGCCACGCCCGGCACCGTGGGCGTCGGCTATAACACGATCCGTTTCGACGATGAATTCACGCGTTTCCTGTTCTGGCGCAACCTGATCGATCCGTATGCGCGCGAATGGCAGAACGATTGCGGACGCTGGGATCTGCTCGACGTGGTGCGCACCACGTACGCGCTGCGCCCGGAAGGCATCGAGTGGCCATTGAACGGCGACGGCAAGCCCTCTTTCCGCCTCGAACACCTCTCCGCCGCCAACGGCCTGGTGCATGAGGCCGCGCACGATGCGCTGTCCGATGTGCGTGCGACGATTGCGCTGGCGGGGCTGATCCGGGAAAAACAACCGCGCCTGTTCGATTTCTGCCTGAAGTTGCGCAAGAAAGAAGCGGTGCAGGCGGAAATCGGCCTGCCGGAAAAGAAACCGTTCCTGCACATCTCCGGCATGTTCGCGCCCGAGCGCGGCTGTCTCGCCGTCGTCTGGCCGCTCGCGCTGCACCCGACCAATCGCAACGAGATTATCGTCTGGGATCTGGCGCACGACCCGAGCGAGCTCTTTACGCTCGATGCCGTCACGGTGCGTCAGCGCCTGTTCAGCAAGGCGGATGAATTGCCCGAAGGCGTGAGCCGTCTGCCGATCAAGACCATCCATATCAACAAGTCGCCGATCGTGATCGGCAACCTGAAAACCCTCTCGCCCGCGATGGCGGAAAAATGGGGCATCGACCTCGTACAGGCGCAGCGCCATGCCCAAATCGCCGCGCAAGGTCCGGAACTGACCGGCTTGTGGGCCGAGGCCTTCCAGCGCCCCGCCGCAAACGCGATATCCGATGTCGACGCCGACCTGTACGGCGGCTTCGTCGGCAACAACGACCGGCGCACGCTGGCGCGTCTGCGCGGCCTGCGCGCCGAGCAACTCGCCGCCGCCCGCCCAAGCTTTGACGACGCGCGGCTGGACGAGATTTTCTTCCGCTACCGTGCGCGCAATTTCCCGCACCTGCTCAGCGAAACCGAAGCCGTCCAATGGCAGGCGCATTGTGCGGAGAGGCTGCACGAAGGCAAGGACGGCGCGCGCACGCTGGCCGATTACTTCAATGCAATCGATACGCTCTCGGAGAATGCCGACGAGCGCGGCGAAGAGATTCTCGGCGCGCTCTACGACTACGCCGAAGAAATTGCCCCGGAACTGCCGTGAGCGGCTACACGCAATCGCGCATTTTGTCGAGCAGCCTGTGATAAAATCCGCGCCTTCATTCGTATTCAAGCTTCAGGACTGACATCATGGCCGGCCATTCCAAGTGGGCAAACATCAAGCACAAAAAAGCCGCAACTGACGCCAAGCGCGGCAAGATCTTCACCCGTCTGATCAAGGAAATCACCGTGGCCGCGCGTCTGGGCGGCAGCGCAGACGTCAACACCAACCCGCGCTTGCGGCTGGCGATCGACAAAGCACTCGATGCCAACATGACCAAGGACACCATCCAGCGCGCCGCCGACCGTGGGGCCGGCAACCTGGAAGGCGCCAACTACGAAGAATGCCGCTACGAAGGCTACGGCATTGCCGGCGCGGCCATCATGGTCGATTGCCTGACCGACAACAAGGTCCGTACCGTGGCCGATGTGCGCCATGCGTTCAACAAATACGGCGGCAACATGGGCACCGATGGCTGCGTGTCATTCCAGTTCAAGCACTGCGGCACGATGCTATTCGCCCCGGGCACGCCGGAAGACGCACTGATGGAAGCTGCGCTCGAGGCCGGCGCCGAAGACGTGATCACCAACGAAGACGGCTCGCTCGAAGTGATCACTCCGCCGTACGAATTCGTTGCCATCAAGGAAGCGCTGGAAGCCGCCGGCTTCAAGGCCGAAATGGGCGAAGTGACGATGCGCGCCGAGAACGAAACCGAACTCACCGGCGACGACGTGGCCAAGATGCAGAAGCTGATCGATGCGCTGGAAAGCCTGGACGATGTGCAGGATGTCTACACCACGGCCGTGATGGACGAAGAATAGAAGCGCCCCCCCATCCCTGCGACCGCCCAAAACCGGCCCGGCAGTTTTCCGGGGCGGTTTTTTTCATTCGTCTTGGTTTCTTTCTCCGCATTTCCGGGGTAATGTTCCCGGTAACATGCCTACAGGGCAGATCACGAGAGGGAAATGAAATGAAAACGAACGTTCTGTTCGCTGCACTGGCGGCTGCCGGTTTGTTGTCCGCCTGCTCCACCCCAGCGCCGCATGGCGGCAAGGCTTCCAGCGATATTTCCCGCGAGATCCTGGCGGCCAACGACGGCTGGGCCGCAATGGGCGGCGGTGTGACCGGCGGTTCCGCCGCCAAAGACGAAAATGTCTTCGTGGTCAGCACCCGCAAGGAATTCGTCGACGCATTGAAAAAAGCGGGCGATCAGCCGAAGATCATCAAGATCAAGGGCACGATCAACCTGAGCACCGACGACTCTGGCCGCGAATTGTTTGAAAAAGACTATGCCGTCGCGCCGTACAACTTCGACGAATACGTCAAGACCTATGCGCCGGCCGTATGGAATACCAAGCTAGACCCGAAGACCAAGCGTCCGTTCCGCGATCTGACCGGCCCGCAAGAAGAAGCGCGCGAAGCCTCCTCCAAACGCCAGGAAGCCCGGGTACGGATCAGCATTCCGACCAATACCACCATCATCGGTCTGGGCAACGATGCCAGGATCATCAAAGGTGGCCTGGTAATTGGCAGCCGCACGACCCAAAACCCTGCCGGGCCGATTGTCTCCAATGTCATTATCCGCAACATCGAATTCCAGGACGCCTTCGATTACTTCCCGGCCTGGGATCCGGGCGATAGCTGGAAGGTCGACAAGTCCTACCCGGGTTGCCAGGAGACCTACGTCGATACCAAAACTGGCCCACAAATGTGTCCGGGCGGCCGCTGGAACTCCGAATACGACAATATCTGGCTGAGCGGCGCAGAGCGCGTCTGGGTCGATCACTGCACCTTCTCGGACGGCGACCGCAACGACAAAAAATTCCCGCCGAATTTCCCGTTCCCGCACAATGAAGTCACGCAAAAGGTTCAGCACCATGACGGCATGCTGGATATCACCCTCGGCTCGAACTTCGTAACCGTGTCGAACAACCACTTCCGCGACCACGACAAGAGTTCGCTGATCGGGGGCTCGGACAGTCTCGACAAGGTTGACGGCGGCAAGCTAAACGTCACTTTCCGTCACAACTTCTACGAAAACGCCGGTCAACGTCTGCCGCGCGTCCGTTTCGGCCAGATACATACCTTCAATAACTACTACATCGGTAACGCCGCGGGTCTGGACAACGCGAAGAACACGGCTTACCAGAACCATCTCCATGCCATCGAAGCCAAGAATCCGGGCAATATCTGGCGTGGTGCCCTGGGTATTGGCAAGAACTCGGCGATCTTCTCGGAAAACAACGTGTTCGAGATCAAGAACGGCGGCGCGGAAATCGCAGCCGTGATTCAGGGTGGCTCCAAGTTCCTCGATCAAGGCTCGATGGTCAACGGCAAGCCGGCTGACATCCTGAAGGCCGTCAATGCGCTCGACCCGAAGAAGCAGCTTTCTCCGGACCTGGGCTGGAAACCGGCGGGTTACGGCGCGAAGGCGCTGCCGGCGGCGGAAGTACCCGCCTACGTCAAGACGCATGCAGGCGCGGGCAAACTCTGACAGCCGGGCCGATCCCCAGAAAAAAACCAGCGGGTTCATCATCCGCTGGTTTTTTATTTTCCCGGAGCCCATTCGCGGCATTCAAGCGTTTCCGGGTAGAGCCCGCATCACTCCGGCAGCCCGCGCTCTAGCATTGCCCCGAACACGCTGGCATTGACCGCCCGGCTGAACAGGTAGCCCTGACCGATCCGGCACCCCTGTTGCAGCAGGAATTGCAATTGCTCTTCGGTTTCAATCCCCTCGCCCACGACCTCCATCCCCAAAATCCGGCCAAGACTGATGATCATGCGCGCCAGATCCGCATCCTGGGCATTGCCTGGCACCTGTTCGATAAAGCTCTTATCGATCTTGAGCTTGTTGACCGGCATGTGGCGCAGATAGGACAGTGACGAATAGCCGGTACCGAAATCGTCGATCGAGAGGCGAACCCCCATCTCGCGCAACTGGCGCAACGATTCCGGCGCCTGCTCGAACAGCTCGATCGACAGGCTTTCGGTGATTTCGATTTCCAGCGCGTCGGCCGGCAGGTTCTGTTCTTTCAGCACCTGCTTCACAAAGTCCGGAAAAGTCGGATCGCGCAGTTGCAGCGGCGAAGCATTGACCGCGACCACCAGCGGATTGCCGGATTGATCTATCCAGCAGCGCAGTTTCCGGCACGCTTCTTCCAGGGCGAATCGTCCCAGCGCATGGATCTGCCCGGTTTCTTCGGCAATCGCGATGAATTGCTGCGGGGAAATCTGTCCTTTTTCCGGATGATGCCAGCGTAGCAGCGCCTCGGCACCCAAAATTTGCCGGGTCTTGAGATCCACGAAGGGTTGGAAATTCAATTCGAACTCGCCGCGCAGCAGCGCAGCCGGCATGGCGCCAGCGAGTTGGTAATGCTCGCGGGCAACCGCATTGGGCTCGGGCGCATAGAATTCAATCGGCGCTTCATTGCGCGAGCGGGCGGACTCCAGCGCAAATTCGGCATGGCGCAGCAATTCATCGGCGGTCAGCGCATCTTGCGGCGCCAGGCTTACTCCGCAGACAATCTGCGGCACAACCTCGCCGCCTTCCAGGACAACCGGTGCACGCAAACGATACAGGATTCGCTCCAGCGCCTCGGAAACCTGTGGTGCTGGCACATTCAGCAACACCAGGACAAAGCGGTTTCCTGCCAGCCGGGCCACCAGGAATTCGCCCGGCGTTTGCTCCAGCCGGCGGGCTATTTCCTGCAGAATCTGGTCCCCGCCCGCGCGCCCCATGGCATCGTTGACATCGCGCAGGCCGCTCACGCTCCACAGTGCATACACCAGTCGGCAGCCCGGCAGCAGCAGTTGCTGCTGCAGTATTTGTCCAAGGCGCAACTGGTTGGGCAGCCCGGTCAGGACATCGTAGAACTGCTGACGGTGCAGCGCGGCTTCGGTACGGCGCCGCTCGGCCGATTCGTAAGCCACGGCAACCAGATCGGCAGCCGCCGTCACAAAGCCGATCTGATCCTGAGTCCAGTCGAGTGCATGATCCACCGCATCGACACACAGCACGCCCGACAAGCGGCCGCGCACGGTCACCGCGGCATCCAGCATGGATTTGATGCCAGGCAAACGCCAGCGCTCGGCCATGCTTCCCAGTTCGGGCTGCTTGGCAACCTCGTTGATCACCAGGGTGCGGCGCTCGTTCAAGAGCCGGAAATAATCGGGATGCCGCCAGGTTTCAATCGGAGGCTCCTGCACCACACTTTCCCCGCTCACCGCGACACAGAGTAAAACCCCGTGACCGGCATCGTGACGCCAGAGCGAGACACGGGCAATTTCCAGCGTTTTGCGGACCGCATTGGCTATTTCCAGGAAATAGCTGCTTTCGTTTTCACCGCCGTGCGGCAGGTGCGCAAGATGGCGCAGGGTTTCAGACTGGCGCAGCATGCGGGCATGCACGTCGACTTGCCAGCGGTGCATCCTCAACACCGCGCGCGCCAGCAGCAATACAAACAGGAACAGCACGAACAGCCCGCCCAGCAAGGGGTAGAGTGTGACATCCCCACCGTTGATGCGATTCACGCGCCACGACAGCCAGCCCATCTCTTGCCGGTCCAGCCCGAGCAAGGCATAGCGCGGCACGCCGTCGCGCGGGGGCCGGGCCTGGATTGCCGCATCATTGACCGCCAGCAAGCGGCCCGTTTCCTCGAGCCAGGAAGGATCCAGATTGCGCACAAAAATCAGCCAGCCAAATCGTTGCTTGCTCATTTCAGCCCCCTGCTCCGGCCGAATACGCTCGGCCACCAGCAGTTGCAGGCCATGTGCGCCGCGTACCACCCCGGAAAGCGAGTTCACGCCGGGCTGCAACGATTGTTTACGGGCCAACAGACTGGCAAATTCCTCGTTCCAGTCGGCGAGGCTGGCCAAGCTGACCCGCTCGCCGCGATGCAGCGCATAAACCGGGCGCAGGCCGGGAGTCAGAACCAGGGCATCCACCACATCAAAGTTGCGGTAGACCGATTCGGTGATGTTTTTTTCCAGCCACGCCTGATCCGCCGTCTCGCCATGCATATGCTCGACAAAATCGTCCCACACCGCATAATCCCGAACCGCTTTTTCCAGCTCGTGGGATTGCTGCTCGACAAAGGTCTGCATCAGGCGTTCGGAATACGCCATGAAACTGCGTTCTTCGCGCGCATCCACATAACGCAGCCCCAGCGCGATCAAGGTCAGTCCCGCCAGGAACAGTCCGGCAATCAACAGGATCGGGTGGCGGTACAGCGTACTGCGCCAGCCACGCTCGGTTATCGTGCGCAATTCATGTCCTCATTCACTGAGTACTCAAGCCAGCCATGGAACACTACTGGCAGAATGGTTTTCGGCAATCTTGCTAAGCTTAGGCTGTTTACAGCGGATTTGTCACTTGGTCGTCCGTACAACCCGCGCGCCCAACCATTTCCGGGCTGGCACTTCCACCATGCAGTGGTATGCTGAAACCATCAAGAGCCCCTCTTGTAAAGATAACCCAACCTTATGCCGACACCCGTATCAGCAGATCAACTCATTGCCCGCGCCAAAGCACTGGCCAAGTCCCAAAGCCGCGACGCACTGGAACTGACGCTGCAGGCACGCCAGCGCGCCGCCGAGCAAAATCTTCCCGACCAGGAAGCGGCAGCACTTTGCCTGCAGGCCAGGATCCTGCTGTTGCTCAGCCGCAACAATGAAGCCCTGGCTGCCCTTGTGCAGGTTCACGCCCTGGCCAGCGGGCACGACATTGGCCCCCGTCAGGGAGAAGCCATGCAACTGCAGGGCCGCGCCCTCTTTTCCAGCAGTCTGTATCAACAAGCGGCCGTTTGCTGGCAGAACTGCCTGACGCTGCCCGCTTCTGCCATCGACAGCAAACCGCTCACCCGGGCCCAGATGGGACTGGGGTCAATTCATTTCATTCGTGACCAATTTGACCAAGCGCTTGAGCATCACCGCCAGGCCGAATCGCTGGCACTGAACAGCGACGACCCGTTGCTCTACAGCGAAGCGCAGCTGCACCTTGCCACCATCTTCGTCAAACAAGGCCAGCACACCACCGCGCTGGCCCTGCTCAAGGAAGCGCTGCCGCAAATACGCGCCGCCAAAAATTACACCCAGGAAGCCGTTGTTTACGGCTTGATCGGCGAAATCCACATCCATCACGGCGAGCTGGAAAAGGCACAGACCAGCCTGATGCTGGCGCTCAAAATCAACCGCCTGATCGCGAACCTGCCAGGCGAAGTCATCAACCTGATCCTGCTTGGTCAATGCGAGCTGCGCAACCAGGAGATCGAAGGTGCGCTGGATTTGTTGCACAGCGCGCACGCCCTCGCCCTCGAATCCGGTTCGACGCACCTGCTGGCGCAGGCCGAGCAAGGACTCGCCGAGGCTTGCCGGGCCGCCGGGCAAGCCCAGGAAGCCGAACACCATGCCGACGAATACCGGCGTCTGCGCACACAGATACTGGATCAATTCACCGCCGAATGAAGGCGCCTTCAGACTTGTTCCTTCCGCTGCCTTGTAAGTCAATTGGTTGTAAACTAGCAAGACCATGACCTCACCTGCAGAAATCGACCACCTCAACCGGCGCGCCCACCTGCTCTACCGCGAAAAAAGCGCCGAGGCCCAAGCCCTTGCCGAAGAGGCCTGCATGCACGCCATTCGCCTGGGCTATCAACAGGGCTACCTGGAAGGACTGGTCAACCACGGTCGCGCGCTCACCCTGCAGGGCGGCTACCAAGAGGCGATCGCCCTGTTCAGCCACACGCTGAAAATCGCCGAGGAATCCAGCCTGCAATTGCTGACCGCCGAATGCCTGCAGGAAATCGCCCGCGCCCATTTCACCATCAGCGATTTCGATACCGCCTTGCAATACTGGTCGCGCTGTCTGGATATCTCCCACAGCGCCCAGGCCGACGAGCCCTGGCTGCGCGCACTGATCGGCCTGGGACAGATCTACCTGGCCCACGGCGACGCAACGTCTGCCCTGTCCCATCACCGCTGGGCCATGTCCAGCTGGAAAGAAGGCAATGATCCCACCCTGTATGCCGCCGCCTGCATCAACACCGGCGTCGATCTCTATGAAATGGGGCGCCACGGCGAGGCCCTGGAGGCCCTGAACCAGGCGCGCGGCGCCAGCCACGAACAACAGGCCGAAATCCAGACCGTCCTGGGCTTGATCCATCTGACCCGTGGCGATTTGGCTGCCGCAGAACGCGCTTTGCTCTCGGCACAACAGATCAACCGCACTCAGGGCAACGCGCTGGGTCTGGCTACCAACTTGCTGGCTTTGGCCCGGCTCGCCATGTTGCGCGGCAACTTGTCTGCAGCGACCGATCTGCTGGAACGGGCGCTCGATCAGGCCAAGGCCATGGGCACCCAGCATCTGCTGCTCCAGATCGAGCTGGCCATGTCGGAAGCCTGCGAAGCCCGGCAGGATTGGCAGCGCGCGCTGAGCCACTTCAAACGCTACCACGCGCTGCAGCAGGAAACGCAACGACGGCTGGCCCCTTTCAAGCTGCAAGCCATGGAAATGCAACTTGAAGTGGAAAAAGCGCGCATGGAAAACGCCCACTTGCGCCGCAAGCATGCCAACGAGCGCCAGGAGAGACACCGGATCGAGCGCATGGCGAGCGAAGACGCCCTGACTGGCCTCTTGAACCGGCGCGGCCTGGAACAAAGCGCGGACAGCCTGCTGATGACGGAAGGCATTCCCGTATCGGCCCTGATGATTGACGTGGATCACTTCAAGTCGATCAACGACAGCTGGGGCCATGAAATCGGCGACAAGGTGTTGCGCCAGGTCGCCGCACTGCTGAAATCCGGCTGCCGGCAAGGCGATCTGGTCTCGCGCTGGGGCGGCGAGGAATTCGCCGTGCTGCTGCAAAACCGCAATGGCCCGCAAGGCGCCGATGTCGCCGAACGCTTGCGCCGACTGGTCGAAGGCTGGACCTGGGAGCGGATTGCCCCCGCAATCACGGTGACGATCAGCATCGGGGTCGCGCAGTACCAGGCCGAGGACGACCTTGCCAGCGTTTTCCAGCAGGCTGACGAAAAACTTTACGAGGCCAAGCACGCCGGACGGAACCGGGTAATACTGTAAGAACCGTAATGAGAAATTCGTAACACCCCAGAAACTGAATGCATAAGGCTCCACGGGCGCGCCCCGGACCACCCCTTTTCGCAGGAAGAACCGTGTGATTACCATTCTTGAAGCCAAACGCGCCGGATTGTTCGGGCGTGGCAAGCTGCTACCGAATATTGTCGCCGGGATCATTGTCGGGGTCGTGGCCCTGCCTTTGGCCATGGCCTTCGCCATCGCCTCCGGCGTGCGGCCGGAGCAGGGCCTGTATACCGCGATCATCGGGGGTTTCATGGTTTCCGCGCTGGGCGGCAGCCGGGTACAAATTGCCGGCCCCACCGGCGCGTTTATCGCGATCCTGGCCGGGGTGACCGCCAAATATGGCGTCGACGGCCTGCAGGTGGCCGGGCTGATGGCTGGGTTGATGCTGGTCGTCATGGGCATGGCCAAGATGGGCGCGGTTATCAAGTTCATTCCCGCACCGGTCATCGTCGGCTTTACCACCGGCATCGCCCTGATCATTTTTGTCGGGCAGTGGAAGGATTTTTTTGGCTTGCCGGCCGTGGGCGGCACGCATTTCCATGAAAAACTCTGGCATCTGATTCAGGTTTTTCCGCAACTCAATCTGACCACGACGGCACTGGCCATCCTGAGCCTGCTGCTGGTGCTGTTTTCCTCGCGCATCCGTGGCCTGCAGCGTATCCCGGGCCCCTTGGTTGCCATGATCACCGCAACGCTCCTGCAATCGATCTTTCACTTTGAGGGCGTAGCCACTATCGGCAGCGCATTTGGCGGCATTCCGCTGGGATTGCCGAACTTCGCGCTGCCCAGCGTCACCCCGACACGCGTGATCGAGTTGATCGGACCCGCCTTCACGATCGCCATGCTCGGCGCCATCGAATCCCTGCTGTCGGCGGTGGTGGCCGACGGCATGTCCGGCACCAAACACGATTCCAACCAGGAACTGATCGGCCAGGGACTGGCCAATATCGCAACCCCCCTGTTTGGTGGCTTTCCCGCGACCGGGGCCATTGCCCGCACCGCAACCAATATCCGCAACGGCGGCACCAGCCCGCTGGCCGGCATTACCCACACGCTGACGCTGGTCGCTACCCTGCTGTTTCTCGCTCCACTGGCCTCCGATATCCCGTTGGCCGCCCTGGCCGCGATCCTGTTCGTCGTGTCCTACAACATGAGCGAGATGAAACACTTCGCCCGCATCGTGCGCCGAGCCCCGCGCGCCGATGTGGCGATATTGATCGTCACTTTTATTCTGACCGTGGTCACCGATCTGGTGGTGGCGGTGAATATCGGCGTGATTTTGGCGATTCTGCAATTCATGCGCCGCATGGCTTCCAGTGTCGAGGTCCAGCAACTCGGGGCCCATGAACTCAAGCTGGAACTCCTGAATCAGGGCTTGACCGACCTGCCCAAGGGTCTGCTCGTCTATGAGATTGATGGCCCGTTTTTCTTCGGCGCCGTGGAAAATTTCGAACGTGCCCTGCTGCAAACGCATACCGACCCGCGCATTCTGATTTTGCGCCTGCACCGCGTCCCGTTCATAGACATCACGGCGCTGCAGCTGCTGGAAGAAGTCACACAAAAACTGCAACACCGCGGTATACGGGTCATGCTGTGCGAAGCCAATCACCGGGTGCGCGCCAAGCTGTGGAAAGCCGGTATCCTGGAATTACTGCGGGATGAGGATTACGCAGATGAATTTGCCCCGCTGCTGGCCCGCGCCGATACGATCATTACCACTGAACCAAGTCGACACCCCACCCGTCTGAGTGAATACGCGCAGAATTTGCTCAAGACCAGCCGGCATTTCTTCAGCAGCCACGATACCGGCTGAGGCGATACCAGATTGGCAAAATAATCGATCAGGCAATTCCCGAACACAAAGCCAACAATTTGCATCTTGAAAGTCTGCGTTTTCCGCTAAGATTTACGGTTCCCGACTGCAAGAGCAGCGGATCGTAGTCACTGGAGAACACACATAATGGCCGAACTCACCACCGCACCCGAGCGTCTGCGCGAGATTCCCTACAACTACACCTCGTTTTCCGACCGCGAAATCGTGATGCGCCTGCTGGGTCCACAAGCGTGGGACCAGCTGGATGCGTTGCGGCGCGAGCGGCGCACCGGGCGTTCGGCACGCATGCTGTTCGAGGTGCTGGGCGATATCTGGGTGGTGAAGCGCAACCCCTACCTGCAGGATGAGCAGCTGGAAAACCCGCAGCGCCTGAAGTTGCTGATCGAGGCGATGCGCCACCGCCTGAACGAAATCGAAAAGCGCCGCCAGGACAACGAAATGGTCGGCAAGCTGCTGGCCAGCGCCCGGCAGGCGGTGAACGACTTCGAGCAGGAATTCAGCGATATCGCCCAGTTGCGCCGCAAGATCCAGCAGCGCATGGCAGGTCTCACCCGGCGCGACAATATCTGCTTCGACGGTCTGGCGCGCGTGTCGCACGTCACCGATGCCACCGACTGGCGCGTCGAGTATCCGTTCGTCGTGCTCAACCCGGATTCCGAGGGCGAAATGGCACCGCTGGTCGCCGCCTGCATCGAATTGGGACTCACCGTGATTCCGCGTGGCGGCGGCACCGGCTACACCGGCGGCGCCGTGCCGCTGACGCCAATGTCGGCCGTAATCAACACCGAAAAACTCGATCGCCACAACGGCGTGGAATATGGCCGCATTCCCGGCGTGGCGCACGACGTCGCCACGATCCAGTGCGGCGCCGGCGTCGTGACCCGGCGCGTGATGGATACCGCCGAGACCGCGGGCCTCGTCTTTGCCGTCGATCCGACTTCGGCCGATGCTTCGTGCATCGGCGGCAATGTCGCCATGAATGCCGGCGGCAAGAAAGCCGTGCTGTGGGGCACCGCGCTCGACAACCTCGTTTCGTGGAAGATGGTCGACCCGGACGGCAACTGGCTGTTCACCGAGCGCCTGGACCATAACCTCGGCAAGATCCACGATGCCGAAAAAGTGACCTTCCGCGTCAGCCGCTACAAGCCCGACGGCATCACGCTGATCGAGGAAAAACTGATTGAAGCGCCGGGCAGCGTCTTCCGCAAGGAAGGCCTCGGCAAGGACGTGACCGACAAATTCCTCTGCGGCATTCCCGGCGTACAAAAGGAAGGCTGCGACGGCCTGATCACCTCGGCGCGCTTCGTGCTGCACAAGATGCCCGCGCATGTGCGCACGGTCTGCCTGGAATTCTTCGGCACCGTGGCGCAGGCCACGCCGGCGATCGTTGAAGTCACGCAACTGTTTGCCGGCAAGCCGCAAGCGGTGCTGGCCGGGCTGGAGCATCTGGACTGGCGTTATGTGCGCGCGGTCGGCTATTCGACCAAGGCCAAGCATCGCGGCCGGCCCAAGATGGTGCTGATCGCCGATATCGCCTCGGACAACGAAAACGCCGTCGGCGAGGCCGCCTCGCAGGTCGTTCGCATCGCCAACGCGCGCGGCGGCGAGGGCTTCATCGCTGTCACGGCGGATGCCCGCAAGAAATTCTGGACCGACCGCTCCAACACCGCCGCCATCGCCAAGCATACCAACGCGTTCAAGGTGAACGAGGACGTGGTGATTCCGTTGCCGCGCCTCGGCGATTATTCCGATGCAATCGAGCGCATCAATATCGAGCTGTCGATCGCCAACAAACTGAAGCTTTTGGCTCGCCTGGCCGACTTCTTCACCGCCGGCCACCTGCCGGTGACCACGCCCGGCGAAAAACCGGTGCTGCTCGACGAGCTGATCGGCGACCGGCGCGAAGCGGCGCTGGAACTGCTCGAAACCACGCGCGCGCGCTGGCAGTGGCAACTCGACCATCTGGATGCCGGGCTGACCGACTATCTGGGTGCCTTCCCGTCCGCACCGCTGGAAAAGACCTGCACCGACCCGCACAGCGTGTTCACCGCGCTGCGTGACTTCTTCCTGCGCGTTTCCTGGAAGCGCGAAGTGCTGGCGAGCCTGCAGGACCTGTTCTCCGGCACCGCCGACGAGCCGATCCTGCGTGCCGTGGGCGAGATCCAGCGCAAGAACCTGAAAGGCCGCGTGTTCGTGGCGCTGCACATGCACGCAGGCGACGGCAACGTGCACACCAACATCCCGGTCAACTCGGACGATTACGAGATGCTGCAGACGGCGCACCGCGCCGTGGCGCGCATCATGCAGGTCGCGCGCGATCTGGGCGGCGTGATTTCCGGCGAGCACGGCATCGGCATCACCAAGTACGAATTCCTCAGCCGCGCGGAACTGGCGCCGTTCGAGACCTACAAGCAGCAGGTCGATCCCAACGGCCACTTCAACAAGGGCAAGCTCTTGCCCGGCTCGGACCTGACCAACGCCTACACGCCGTCGTTCAATCTGCTCGGCGCCGAATCGCTGATCCTCGAAGCTTCCGACCTGGGCGCGATTTCCGAATCGATCAAGGATTGCCTGCGCTGCGGCAAGTGCAAGCCGGTGTGCACCACGCACGTGCCGCGCGCCAACCTGCTCTACAGCCCGCGCAACAAGATCCTCGCCACCAGCCTCTTGACCGAGGCCTTCCTGTACGAAGAGCAGACCCGTCGCGGCATTTCGCTCAAGCACTTCAGCGAGCTCGCCGATGTGGCCGACCATTGCACGGTTTGCCACCGTTGCGTCACGCCCTGCCCGGTCAAGATCGACTTCGGCGATGTTTCAGTGGCGATGCGCAACTTCCTCAGAAAGGAAGGCAAGAAGCCGTTCAACCCCGGCACCGCGCTGGGCATGGCTTTCCTGACGTTGAAAGACCCGGCCACGATCAAGCTGTTGCGCGTCGGCATGGTCAGCCTCGGCTACCGCGCCCAGCGCCTCGGCCATGCAATCGGCCGTCGCCTGGGGCTGACCGGCGCTTCCGTGAAGCAGCCGCCCGCCACGCTGGGTCGGCCGGACATCAAGACCCAGGTCATCCACTTCATCAACAAGCCGCTGCCGGCCAAGGTGCCGACCAAGACCTCGCGCGCGCTGCTGGATCTGGACGACGCCAACATGGTGCCGGTGATCCGCAACCCGCAGCAGCAGGACGAGCAGGATGCGGTGTTCTACTTCCCCGGCTGCGGTTCGGAACGGCTGTTCAGCCAAGTCGGACTCGCCACGCAGGCCATGCTCTGGCATGTCGGCGCCACCACGGTCTTGCCGCCAGGCTACCTGTGCTGCGGCTATCCGCAAACCTCTTCCGGCTTCGAGGACAAGGGCGAGAAAATCACCACCGAGAACCGCGTGCTGTTCCACCGCGTGGCCAATACGCTCAATTATCTCGACATCAAGACCGTGATCGTTTCCTGCGGCACCTGCATGGACCAGCTGGTGAAATACCGCTTCGAGGAAATCTTCCCCGGCTGCCGCCTGCTCGACATCCATGAATACCTGCTGGAAAAAGGCGTGAAGCTCGACGGCGTCAACGGCACGCGCTACATGTACCACGAGCCCTGCCACACGCCGATGAAGCAGTACAAGGGCATCGATGTCGCCAACAAGCTGATGGGCGCCCCGGTGGCGCTGAATGATCGCTGCTGCGGTGAAGCGGGCACCTTTGCCGTGGCCCGTCCCGATATCGCCACGCAGGTGCGTTTCCGCAAGCAGGAGGAAATGCAGCAGGGCGCTGACCGGCTGCGCGCCGAATCGGGCGCAGGTACGCCGGTCAAGATCCTCACCTCCTGCCCGTCCTGCCTGCAAGGGCTCAGCCGTTACAACGACGATACCGGCACCGAGGCCGATTACATCGTGATCGAAATGGCACGCAAGATACTGGGCGAAGACTGGCTGCCGCAGTATGTGGAGCAGGCACGCAACGGCGGAATCGAGCGAGTATTGCTGTAAACCAAATCCCGCTGGCGGTGTCGAAGGGCCACGCATGATGCGTGGCCCATTTTCATTGAAGATAAAGACCTATAATCTTGTAACACGCACCCATGAGATGTTGCCCGCCATCATGAGCCTCGACGCCATCCTTCCTCCATCCAGTGGAGGCCCTGCCCCGTTCACGGATGTGCGCGCGGCCCGGGAATGGCTGAAGCTGCTGCCGCTGATCAACACCCGGCAGGCCCGCCACGAGCTGGACGAGATGTTCACCCAGCTCAATGCCGCCCAGATCGACGCGGTCGAACTGCTCAGGTGCCTGGAATTACTGCGCGATGCCGTTCATACCACCCAGGCCGGGCTGCTGCCCCAGTACACCGGCAAAGCGCTGCCGCTGCTCGCGCAGGAAACACAACGCTGGCAGGAAGCCCAGTCCCTGTGGGCACAACTGGAAACGGGCTATGCCCGTTGCTGGCGCGCGGTCCGGGACGGCCACAGCAAGCTCGCCGAGCATCATGCGCTGATCGCCGAACGCACCCTGCGCTACGGCGCCTATGTGGCGCGCGGTTATCTGCTGGTTTACCGCCCGGTGCCGGCCGAAGTCTGGCAGCGCCTGTTTGCGCGCTACCGGCTGATCGAGGAAGCAGGGCTGGAACGGCAAACGGTGCGCGACAGCGTGATCGATGTGCACGGCTCGACCATGCCGCAATCCATGCTGATCAGCCTCCTGCTGCTGGCCGCGGGCGGCGTGCGCCAGCTCTCCAGCCGGCAAATACTCTGGCTCGACCGCAGCCTGGAGGTATTGGCCACGCGCACCACCCTGGCCTTTGATGCCGCCACGCCGCAAGACAAAACCGGCCTGCAGATCGACCTGGACGCACCCGCACCGGCCCTGCGCGCGAGCAAACCGCTGGAAGGCGCCGGCGTGCGGGGAATCGATACCCTGGCGCTGGCCAAGGTCTTGAGCAAGCGGATCAAGTTGCTGCGCGAAGGAGAGCTGCCGCAGCGGCTCGGGCTCGGCAACGAACTGGCGCCGCAAGCCGCCGAAGCGCTGCTGACCGATCTTTACCGCCGCTGGTGCGATTTGCCCACCGAGCTGCCGCTGCGCCGCCAAAGCGGCGCACGCCCGATTGCGGTCGAACAGGACCTGCTCGACCTGCACAGCCAGCTGACCCGGGATAAGCCGTTGCAGCCGCCCCCCGAAGACCGGCAGCACCTCGATCGGCAAGCACTGGAAAAATTGCAGCTTTTCGGCCAGACCGGCAGCAGCGCCCGCCCTCCTGCTCCGCCTCGGGCGGTGAACACCGAATACTGGGAAGTCCAGCGCGAAACCGCGCAAGAGTTGCTGCTGCTCCGTCCCGCCAGCAGCGCTTCACGGATCCAGTTGCAGCAGCTGATCGGCATCGCGCCGGCAGGGTCATCGTATCTGGCCGGCGTAACCCGTTCGCTGGAAGAAGCGGACGATCTGCTCCAGGTCGGCGTGCGCCTGCTGCCGGGCGTGCCCCAGCCGGCGCGCGCACGCCCGACCGACCTGATGCGGGTGGGGCAACGCGATTACAGCGATATCCTGCTGCTGCCCGCCGTCCCGGCACTCAAGTCTGCGGCCAGCCTGATCCTGCCTTGCGGCTGGCATCGCCCCGGGCGCCAGCTCGATATCTGGGACGGCAGCACGCTCTACCGAGTCCGGCTGGTGCAAGCCCTGGAACGCGGCAGCAATTTCGAGCGGGTGCTGTATGCCCTGCAAACTGCCTGAGCGATCCACTTCGCCAATGCTTCATCGAGAGTCGCTCAGACCCCGATCCACGAAGCCCCTGCAGAGATCCCCAGCATCAACAGACCGGTTATCAGCGTGAACTGGAAGCGCGGTTTCGTGGCCGACGACTCGGCCTGCTCGGCCGCCTGAGCAGTTTTTTGCCAAAGCGCCAGGCAGGCATCGATGGCTTCCGTAGCAATCGCAAAGTAAGCCTCTGGCACCAGATCGATTTCTTCTGCGCCAACAATGCGGTCGGTGATCACATTCAGCAGCGCGTGAACTTTGTCGCTGCAGTCTGCGGCTTGGGTCTGCAAGGGGAAGGACTCCAGCGCCGCGACGACGCGGGACAGGCTGACGCGCATGCGTTGCTCCAGAAAAGAAAGGCGAATGCGCCCCACTGCGCCGCATTTCCCCCTCGCGGCGTAGCCCGACCCCAAGGCGCGTGCCTGGCCGATACTTTCTGCCAGCAGCGGCAAGCGCACCAGCAAGGATTCGGCCAGCATAGATACGCTGGCGCTGCGATGCTCCAGCAGGCCCGCCCGTTCACCCACATCGCCGAGCAAATACAGAATTTGCTGAATCAGCGCGGTATGGCTGTGATAACTGGCCTCGGCGGGCAGTGTCTGCACGGCGCCCTGCAATTGCCGCCAGGCTTTCTGAATCGAGGCGAAGCGCCGCCCGCTGCCTGCAAGTTCGGGCGCATCGCTCAAGACCTCATCCAGCGCCGCCATCGCCTGCCCGACTTCCTGCTGCTTGGCGACCAGGCGGGGGGCGAATCCGCGATCACCGTTCAATAGCGCGGCCGCTATCCCTCGATGTTGTTGCATGGCGGTCATCAAGGCCACACCGGCCCGCACGGCGGACAATCCCCGTTGCCTGCGGCGAGCCTGTTCGTGCGCCAGGCGAATTTGCGCCCAATTCAATACCGAAGCGACCCCAAACGCCACGCCCATTCCTGCAATCATTGCCGCCATGATGCCTCCCCTTGCCGATCAATCAGATTTTGAAACGCAGCACGGCCCCGCGCAGCCCTGAAGACAACTCTTCCAGGTAACGCGCAACGGCAGCCGCCTCGCTGCTGGCGGCATGGTTTTCTTGCGCCTTGGTGGCAATCAGCGCCACATTGCTCACCGCATGACTGCTGGCTTTGCTTTGTTCGTTGGCGGCGGCGGCAATCGAGCAAATTTGGTCACGGGTGCGGTGCACGCCATCGCGGATGCCCGCCAGCGACTGCGCGGCCTGTTGGGCGAGATGCACGCCGCGTTCTGCCTGGAGTCGGCTTTCATCCATGCGCAGCACAATGGCGTCGACCTCGGTACGGACAGCCTCGATCATCCGGCTGATTTCTGCCGTCGCGCCGCTGCTGCGCTCGGCGAGCCTTCTCACCTCATCGGCAACGACGGCAAAGCCGCGCCCTTGCTCGCCGGCCCGCGCCGCCTCGATGGCCGCGTTAAGCGCCAGCAGATTGGTCTGATCGGCAATGCCGCGTATCACGCCGACAATGCTGCCAATTTCACTGGAGCGCACCCCGAGGGAGCCGATCAGTTGCGAGAGATGCGAGACCGATTCACGCAAACCGTCCATTTCTGCGCCAGCCTGCCCGACCACGTCCGCCCCGTCCTGGACCAGCGACTCGGAATGATCGGCAATAAACTCGGTATCCTTGGCACTGGCGGCAACCGATTCGACACTGCACAGGATCTGCTCCATGGCACCGGCCGTGACACCGGATATTTCGCTTTGCGCGGCGGCGCCCTTCTGGACGTGGCCGGAAGCCGTCGCCAGCTCGGTGGCGGCACTGGCGACTTCCTCCGCCGCGCCGCGCACGTTCGCGATCAAGCGGCCATTTTCCCGCGCCATTTCATTGAGGCGCCTCGCCACTTTGGCCAGCTCGTCACGGCCATCCACCGCACTGCGCACCAGAAGATCTCCCTCCGCCAGACGCTGCACGGTTTGCAAAAGCTCGCGTACCGCGCCCGCGGTGGTGCAATAAAGGGCGAAGAACAGATAGAGCGCCAGAAGGCCGATGGCCCAGGACGCGGCCTCGAGCATGCCTGCCCAGAAGCCATTGCCCCAGCGCCCCGCGCCGGAGATCCCGACTTGCGACACACAGAACAGCAAGCCCACCAAAGCAAATTTTCCGCCCAGCTTCAGCCTATGCATCAGTGCTATTGCCGGATTGAGCATCAGGTTCATATTCGTCATACCTCCCAGTTGATATCGCAGCACAGAACGATAAGTTCGCTTCCCTGACGGAAAGCCATCGATAAAGTCACACACAACCGTGAATTGGCGACCGACAGATATGGCCGGCTGATCTGCGCCTCTCCCGCCTGGGAAAGCGCGCAGTAGTGATAGGGCCTGCGCGACCAGTTGATTCCTGCGGCATCCTCCAGGGGAGCGAAGCGGGAAATGGCAGGCTGCTTGCCTGCCGGTAAAACGCTGGCGCCGATCTGGATGCCGGCCTCGTTGATCAGGAAACACCGGTCAACGCGGTCCATGGATAACAGTTCCGCGCACGCATTCCGGAGCGCAAGACCGGCTTGCACAGCACGGGCGGCCTGGCGAAATACCGTCACATAGGATTCGAGAAAATTGCGCTTGCTGACCTCGGAGGATGCGAGATGCATGTCCGCAACGGAGGCGATTCCGCCGTCGCCCCGGTACAACGGAACAGGCGCGGGGCGAGCGAAATAAAACCCCTGCGCCAAATCGGCATCGCAATCCAGCGCGATCGCAGATTGCTGCGGGTTTTCCACACCCTCGACCAGGGCCAGGCTACCGGCTTCGTGAATCAACGCCACGATCGCGGGCAAGACGCGTCTGGCCTTGGGTGATTTCTCAGCGGCCGCGATCAGGCTACGGTCCAGCTTCACGATATCCGGCGAGGTGCGCCAGATGCGCTCGATATTCGAGGCTTGTGCGCCAAAATCATCCAGCGCAACCAGGCAGCCCAGGCTTTGGTACCACGCCACGGCTTCGCTCAACAAAACCAGATCGGGCACTGCGCCTTCCAGAATCTCCACGACAACCCGGCGAGCGGGAAACTGGGCGCGGTTCAACAGATCCGTAAAAAAAGAGCCAAAATCCTGCCGCTGGCTGACCACCGCCGTTGAAATGTTCAGGAACAGCCAGGTCATGCCGTCCGAATGCGCATCATGGGTCTGGTAATTGAACAGATGCAGCGCCCGGCATAGCCTGTCCACGAAGACCTGCTCAGTCTCGCCTTGTGCGGCGGCCAGGGCCTGCGGCGGAGGCACTGCAACACCATTGTTCAAGCTCGCGCGCAGCAATGCCTCATGCCCCACGATGCGTCGATGCGGCAAGCTATAGATCGGCTGAAAGCAGCCATCCATCCGCATGCCGCGAAAACTGCCCACCGCGCGGCCATTCTCATAGACGATTGCCTGCTCAACCTTGTCGAGCGCGGAAAGACACGGGGCCGGCTCAATTGCTGAAATCGTGCCGCCACGGTCTTGCCATAGGCGCGGCGGGCCAATTCGTTGCTCGCGTCTTAATCTGCTTTGCATGACAGGATTCCAAATTTCAAAAAAAGCGTCCCCTGCGCTCGCAAGCGCAGAGGACGCCGTTGTCCTCGAACGAATCGGATCGCCGTTGATCCGAACAGTTCTCATTCCCATTCAAGCAATATACATGCCCGGCATTTCCCGACCGACAACTGCAAATCCGTCAAACATCCTGGATTGCGCGCGCAGCACAGCTGCGCTGATCCGGAGTGCGCCATCCCGGCGACCCAATGAATTCAACGTATCCTGGTAAAAAGATGGGGATTCCTGCGACACCTGAGCAATCGGTTTGTCCGTCGACACGGCACTGATTCACTCATGCGGCAGAATGATCGTGGCGCAGAAGCGATACAAAACACCCGGAAGAGCGTCCCACCCGGAGACGGCAATCGATTCAATTCAGCAAAAATCGTCAGCAGATCGTGCCATTAACCTCAAGATGAGCCTGACAAGCTGCACCATTTGCTGGCGATGCGCACAATCCATGTGCAAGCCGGATGCAGGCCAAGGAAGGAAGACCGTTGTTCCTGCATCACGCCCCTCACGGGCGAGGCATGTCCGACGCGGACATGGCACCCCGCCCCCCTTGCCAAAGGAGCCGTTCGGAAGCGCTCGCTCAGCGTCCGTAGATCTGCAGAATGAACTCCGTGGTTTGCCGTGCCGAGTGAGCGTCGACCAAGGGCGGCCGGCCATCGCGTACCGCTGCTTCGAAATCGCGCAGGATGTCTTCGTGGCGTGCCGTATCCGTGACCGCGGCACTGCTGGCGCCCTCGCCGCGGTTGGTCGTGGTGGGCCTGGCCGGATTGGGCACCCCTTCGATATCCCAGAAGCTGATGGCATCGTCCAGCGTGATGAAGGCGCCTTTTTCGCTGTGCACTTCCAGCCGCGCCGGGAAGCCGGGCTTCGTCGCCGTGGAGGCGACGATGGTGCCGATCATGCCGTTGGCATATTTCAGCAGCGCCGCGCCGTGGTCCTCGACTTCGATAGCGTGCATGAACGTGCCATAGTGGCTGTTCACCTGTTCCGGCATGCCAAACAGCCACAGGTAAAAATCGATATTGTGGCAAGCTTGCTGCATGAACGGCCCGCCGCCATCGATTTCCCAGCCGCCACGGTAGGCACCGCTGTCGTAATACGCCTGGTCGCGCCAGAACTTGCACGATAGATCCGCGGCGTAGATGCGCCCGAACGCACCCTGATCGATGAGTTGCTTCAAAGCGAGATTGTCCGGGTTGGTGCGGCGCTGGTACGCCACCGCCAGCGTCACGTCGGCCGTTTCGCACGCGGCGATCATCCGGTCCATGGCGGCAAGGCTGATATCGAGCGGCTTTTCGGTCAGCACATGCTTGCCGAGCCGCGCCGCCTCGATTGCGCCTTCATGATGCAGGCCGTTGGGCGTGGTGATGATCACCGCATCGAACGGCGTTTCTATCTCGGCCAGCGTCGGCTTGCATTCGATCTGCGGCGCGGACTTGGGCCGGTTGCCGCTGCGCGAAACGCAGCCCACCACTTCGCAGCCGTCGATCTTGCCGATCGCTGCCACATAGGTATTGCTGATATTGCCGGTGCCGATCAAGACATAACGCATTGTTGTTTCTCCTTATTCATTAGTCGGCTGCGCCTTCGCATCTGGCAGTCGGGCGGTGCTCGGAATCCTCATGTACTCACATGTACATTCCGGTTCCTGCGCTCCGTCCTCCTGCCACCTGCTTTGGCTCGCTCGCCTACTGAGATGGCGCTGAATAGCGGTTCTGCCGACCGCAAAAACCTAGCCCGCCAGTTCCTTGGTAATTTGTTCCGCCGTCTGCCGCACACGTTCGATCAGTTCGGTTTTTCTCGCCGGACTCAAACTCGCGGTGGACACGGCCACCGACACCGCGTACTCCGCCTGCTGGCGGATATTGAAGATCGGCGCGGCGATGCACCACATCCCGAGGCCGTTTTCCTCGCGATCCAGCGCGTAACCCTGCTTGCGGATTTCGGCCAGTTCGTCGAGCATCGCCGGCTCGTCAGTAATCGTGCTCGGCGTCAGCGGCACGATGCTGTCCCGCTGTTCCTGCCAGTAACGCGCGACATGCGCCGGGTGATCGTAGGCGAGAAAAATCTTGCCCATCCCCGAGCAGTACATCGGCAGATGCTGGCCGATATAGGCGCGGGTGCGGATCATGCCGATCGTGGATTCCAGCTTGTAGATCAGGATCGCGTGATCGCCCTCGCGGAACGAGAGGTTCACCGTCTCGCCGGTTTCGATGTTCAGCGCTTCCAGATGG
>Ga0316604_10001292_pt1 | contig 22993 bp, 18 predicted proteins | sample OWC_soil_day20_C_FD_207650 | JGI IMG/M metagenome (GOLD analysis project Ga0316604, IMG submission 207650) | Wetland soil microbial communities from Old Woman Creek delta, Ohio, United States - OWC_soil_day20_CT | ecosystem: Environmental > Terrestrial > Soil > Wetlands | place: USA: Ohio...
GTTTTAAATCATTTAGCACTACTGTTTGAAGACCGCCATGTGATCTAATTGCTCCCCAAAATATAATTCCCCGGGCAGGTCGGGGCATTCATGCTAACGCGTGCATACCTCCGCCCTTCCCAGGGAAAACAGTTGCTAAGGGGCAATGGATAACCTTGCATTGCAGGCAGAGCCACCTAATTCTTGCCATGGGAATTCCTAATTACACAAAATTAGACGCGGCCCCAAGCTGGGACCAACGGCAGATAGCAGTTGACCTAGTATCACATCATTTAAATAGTTTTAGTTCTGATACACATCCATCACACGTGATAATAAATACGCAGAAATTTGTTGAGAGCAGCGATGTTGGCTACCTTTTTAGGCTTTCCTTCAGATTCTTTTCAGCATATAGCGGTAAACGGCGGCATCTTGAGACGGTTTTGTTGTATTGAGGCACATCATGACTTCATAGCCCAGCTTAACATTTTGGTAAATGTCAGGGAAATTTTAGTTTGGTGAGATTTTTGCACCATAACCAAGAAAAAGACTGGCTCTCGCCAATCTTTTGTATAACAAAACGCAACCGTCTCGCTTCTATGAATTTTACTGCTAAAATATCCTATTCAGATATCGTAAGAGCTGCATTTCGGTTTTCAATTTAGGCAAGTCTTTTTTGTGAAAACAATTTAGAAGGTATTATAAAAAAGTTGTCACTGATGCAAAAAGTTGTCAGTAAAAGTTTTCGAAATACCTGTACATTGAAAAAAACGATTGAAAATAAGGCCACAAAATGAAATGCCCCCAAAAAGTTAGACAAAATTGTTAAGCGGACTGAAGGGTCTGAAATCTGTGTTGAGCAGGTGTCAGGCCTTTTAGTTTTACTTTTATGCGACGATTGTTGTAATAATCTAGATAATTGATAAGTTCAGCCTTAAAATCCTCTATGGAATCGAACTCTTGCAACATTAGAAGAGCAATTAGCTGTGATGGAACATAAAACAGTACGTTGGCGCAATAATTGCATAGTAAGATAATTGAGTCCGGACCTCTATTAATTGAGAAAAAAATATAAGGAGGAAAGAAAGTTATGGCAGACAGTAGACTAGCACTTCACGCCCAAGGAAAGGTTTATATTGATGAAGTTTTTGATGCTGTTGCAGCTGTTGGGCAGGCAAAGGCAAAATATGGCCAAGAAAATGTAGTGGATGCAACGATTGGCTCACTTTGTGATGAAGATGAAAAACTGGTGCTTCTACCGACAGTGGAAAAGGTTTTTCGTGGATTGGGCAATAACGATATTAATGCTTATTCAAATTCGAGGGGGTTGCCGGAATATCACTCGGCAGCCATTACCCAGACCTTTGGAGATAACAAACCGGAAGCCTATATTGAGGCAGTAGCTACTCCCGGTGGCAGCGGAGCAGTACATAATTTAATTTGGAATTATGCGAATATAGGAGATGCGGTTTTAACGCATGATTGGTATTGGCAGCCTTATAGCGTATTATGCAGTGATAGCTTGCATCGGTTAGAAACTTTTTCTTTTTTTGATGAACAGCTTCAGTTTAATATTAAATCTTTTGAAAAAAAGGTTTATGAATTATTAGCGAAGCAGGAAACTCTCGTTGTTATTTTAAACACACCGAATCATAATCCAACGGGATATACTCTGACAGATGCCGAGTGGGATCAGGTGTTGCTAACAATTAATCAATGTGCGAAAGGCAATAAGACAATTACACTTTTGGTAGATATAGCATACATTGATTATTTGGCTGAGCCTAACAAAGGCAGGAAATTTATGAAAAAATTCAGCTCTTTGTCCAAAAATGTTTTTACTGCATTTTCATTTAGTATGTCAAAGGGGTTTACCTTGTATGGACAAAGAATGGGGGCTCTTATCGGCGTATCGCAAGACAAAAATGCTATTGAAGAGTTTGTTAATGCAACTAATATAACTTGCCGTTCTCGTTGGTCAAATCTGAGTCGTGCCGCTATGACGACGATGATAGGGATATATAAAGACCAAACCCTTTTAGATCAAGTTGGCCGGGAACGTTATCAATATGTCGAGATCATGAGGCAACGTGCAAAGGTTTTTGTGCAAGAAGCAAAGGATGCCAATTTAAAAATCTTACCCTATTGCGGAGGCTTTTTTATTACTGTGCCAGCGACAGATCCAGTGGCAACAAGTAATAGGTTGCGTCAAAGCAATATATATGTTGTGCCAGTTGCGAATGGAATGCGGATTGCTGTTTGTGCAGTACCGACCAAAAAGATGTATGGATTCGCAGGAAAAGTAGCTGAAGCTCTAGCTAATAGTTAATTGGAAGTAGAGACAAATTTCGTCGGTCAGAGCAAAAATACCGTGATTTAAAACTAAAATAATAGTACTCTACAGGGGAATTTTATGAAAAAGATATTAGTTATTAACCCGGGCGCGACATCTACAAAGTTTGGTGTCTTTAATGGCGAAAAGTTAATTTTTGAGGAGACGGTGCAGCATTTTGCACATGATTTGGGTCACTTTGAACGGATAGTTGATCAATTGCAATATCGGTTAGACTTAATTATACAGGTCATGATAAATGCTAATATAGCCTTGACTGCACTTGATTGTGTTGTTGCGCGAGGAGGTTTACTAAAGCCCTTAACTGGCGGAACCTATATTGTTAATGGAGACATGCTAACTGATCTTAGGGAAGCCAAGAGAGGAGAACATGCATCTAATTTGGGCGCACTGCTTGTGGATATTTTAGCGAAACAGCTCAATATTCCAGCATATATTGTTGATCCGGTTTCGGTAGACGAACTAGAACCGGAAGCGCGTATTTCGGGCTTGCCGGAACTGTCGCGCAATAGTATGGTTCATGCCCTGAACTCTAAGGCGGTTGCACGTAAGGTCGCCGCTAACATGGGGAAAAAATACGAAGATATTAATTTAGTGGTAGCTCATCTTGGTACAGGCATATCCGTTACGCCACATATAAAAGGCAGAATGATTGATGTAAACAACGCCTTGGAGGAAGGTCCGTTTTCACCTGACCGCTGTGGCGGATTGCCGGCAAGATCTTTGGTAAAGTTATGCTACAGCGGAAAATACAATGAACAAGAAATGCTGAAAAAGCTTTCAGGCTCAGGTGGTCTGTTTGCTTATCTTGGTACTAAGGATTTACGGGAAGCCGAAAAAATGGCATCTGAGGGCAATGAAAAGGCCGAACTAGTCTTAAAGGCCATGGCCTATCAGGTAGCAAAGGAAATCGGCGCTATGGCGACAGTGCTGTCAGGAGTGGTAGATTCTGTTGTTTTGACAGGCGGCATTGCCTATTCGGAAAAAATTGTACAAATCATTACCGACAAAGTGAAGTATATTGCACCAGTGATGGTATTTCCCGGTGAAGAAGAGTTGGAATCGCTGGCGGCGGGTGCATTGCGCGTGCTGCGGGGCGAGGAACAGCCGCAGGTCTATTAATGATGCTAAACTCAGCTAGGGTGTATCTGCATCGTGGTGACGTAGCTCTGGGCTTTTACGTAGTTTAAATACAAGGGAGGAATATCTATGCTGCGTGACTTTCATGATGTTCTGGAAAAAGCTAAGAATTGCGGTAAGATGACCATCGGCGTGGCTGTCGCCCAGGATCGGGATGTATTGAAGGCATTAAAGCTCGCCTATGATTTCGGCTTGGTTCAGCCCATTTTAGTTGGTGACGCTACTGCTATCAAACCGCTGCTAGCTGAAATCGGTTTGCCAATTGACACTGCCATCGTAGATGAACCGGATATAAAAAAAGCCGCGCTTACTACCGTTGCACTGGTACATAAAGGCGAAGCCAAAGTGTTGATGAAAGGGTTGATAAACACCAGCGATTTTCTAAAGGCGGTATTAAATGCCGAAGTGGGACTAAGAACCGGTCATCTCTTAAGCCACTTGGCTGCTTTCGAGGTGCCTGGTGAAGCTAAGTTGATTTTTCATTCGGATGGCGGCATGAATATAGCTCCGTCTTTAGCGGAGAAGAAAGACATTTTGACAAATGCAATGTTTGCTTTGCAGGCATTAGGGGTCGAACAGCCCAAGATTGCCGTGCTGACGGCCAACGAGCAGGTTAGTCCTAAGATGTCGGCTACTATTGATGCAAAGGCATTAGCTGATATGGCCGCAGCAGGAGAACTGCCGGCTGGGGTGGTGGAAGGACCTATCTCGCTAGATGTGGCTATAAGCCCTGAAGCTGCCATGCATAAGGGGCTTGCCAGCAAGATATCAGGACAGGTGGACCTTTTCCTTATGCCCAATATAGAAACCGGCAACACACTAAGCAAGTCGTTGATTTACTATGCCAAGGGCAAAATGGCCGGCATTGTGCTTGGTGCTACCAACCCTATTGTTCTGACTTCTCGTGCCGAGACCCCAGAAGGGAAACTTCATTCTATCGCACTTGCCTGTTTGGTAGCAGGGAAATAAAAAAGTGGTGAATGGCAATGCAAAGAGTAACTAGTTTATCTGAGTATTGCAAAAAAATGCGGTTCGGATTGGCAAAAGTATACGGATAGGACTTTATTAGAAAAAACATTGAGGGGGATTTTGACATGACTACAAATGCTAAAAAGTACATTGACGAACTCTATCGCCGCGTTGTTGAACGGAATGCGAACGAACCGGAGTTCCACCAAACAGTCCAGGAAGTGCTGGGGTCATTGGTGCCTGTTCTTGAGAAAAATCCTGAGTATATTGAGATGGGAATTGTTGAGCGGATCGTGGAGCCGGAGCGGCAATTTATATTTCGGGTGCCTTGGATGGATGACACCGGCAAGGTAAGAATGAACCGCGGATTTAGGGTGCAGTTCAACAGTGCAATTGGACCTTACAAAGGCGGCTTGCGTTTCCACCCGTCGGTTAACGTTAGCATCATTAAGTTCCTCGGTTTTGAACAGACCTTTAAAAATTCACTGACAAGTTTACCGATGGGCGGCGGCAAAGGCGGCTCCGATTTCAACCCGAAAGGAAAATCGGATGCAGAGGTAATGCGCTTCTGCCAGAGTTTCATGACGGAACTGAATCGTTTTATCGGGCCGAATACAGATGTGCCGGCCGGTGACCTTGGCGTTGGCGGCAGGGAGATTGGCTATCTTTTCGGACAATATAAGAGAATCAAAGGCTGCTATGAAAATGGCGTTTTGACTGGCAAAGGCCTTTCCTTTGGCGGCAGCCTGGCCCGCCCGGAAGCTACGGGCTTCGGGATTGTTTACTTCTGCCAGGAAATGTTGAAGTCCAAAGGCACATCTTTTAAAGGTAAAACTGTCGCTGTTTCCGGTTTCGGCAATGTTACCTGGGGAACAGTCAAAAAGGTTACTGAATTGGGAGGCAAGGTTGTTACTCTTTCCGGCCCTGACGGATACATTTATGATCCTGATGGCGTCAGTGACGAAAAAATTGAATATCTGCTCGAAATGCGAGCGTCCTGCCGTGACCAGGTAAAAGATTATGCTGATAAATATGGTGTTAAATTCTTCCGGGGTGAAAAACCGTGGGGTGTTAAAGTTGATGTTATCATCCCCTGTGCGACGCAGAACGAAATTCTTATTGACGATGCCAAAAAAATTGTTGCAAATGGCATAAAATTTGTTTGCGAAGGCGCAAATATGCCTAGTACGAACGAAGCAATTGAATACTTCTTAAAAAACGGCGTGTATCTTGGACCTTCCAAAGCTGCCAATGCCGGCGGCGTAGCTGTTTCCGGCCTTGAAATGTCGCAAAACAGCATGCGGCTAGCTTGGTCTTTTGAAGAGGTAGATGCTAAACTCAAAACGATTATGCTCAATATCTATAAAAACGCTAGCAAGTCGGCGGAAGAATATGGTTGTAAGGACAACTTGGTTGTTGGCGCTAACATCGCTGGCTTTATTAAAGTTGCTGAAGCAATGAAAGCACAAGGTTTGGTATAAGAGCAAGGAGAAAGACAAGGTTCCGGCTACAAACAAAAAAATGGCTACCGCCTAATTGTTGGCGGTGGCCATTTTTGTAAGTCGTGCGCCCGGCATGGGCGCAGTCTAACGGGTGAAAGTCCCGAGTGCGAGTTTAGTGCCAAGTACATAGCCTAAGGCAAGGGTGTCCATCGTGAGATGGATGAAATAGGCGAATTCCAAAGAAATTCGCCCCTTCCCGAACCGTACGGGCATCTTTCGATGCATACGGCTCTCCATTCCTATTAAGCTTTCGTTTGAGAAGATGTTAAAGAGATTTGAAGCACTGTTTGCAAACGGGGATTTGTCTGTGGTTTATTCGGATCATATGTTCAGTGATGGGTTTGCTTGGGCGTGATATTAAGCTCACAGGTTTTCGGTGGAACATGCAGATGCCATCGGTCTTTCCACATATCGTACATGGCTGTTTTGTAGGATTACGAAGATGATATGTTGGTTCGAACGGTGTTTTAGAAGTGGTCAGCAGGGTATAGAAGTGTTTCGGTCTACGTTTAAAATTGGGATATAGCGCGAGTTGAATCGTGCGTTCCTTGTTATTTTCGGTAAGATAGTCGACCTTAATAGATGTACCGAACTTTTTGAAGACCTTTTTCATGCTGATATCATATTTCCGCGCTAAGGTTTTGGCAACGGAAAACTGGACGATGTACTGGATGCGAGCACATTCGTGAAAGTTGCTACAACCAACAGCCTGATTGATTAGGCCGCGAAGGACTTGGTTTCCGTAATTGACGAGTTTCTCCGGATAATTCTGACCGCTTCTTGGAGAAGTTTGTCCTTGCCGTTTGGGAAGCCGAGTTTTCGCAATTTCCCGTTTTTCTTAGGGATTAGCTGGGTTTTATTGGGGAGAGGGTGATAGGATTCGTTTCTCAGACTAGAGATAATTTCTTGAACCCACTCCATGCAAAATCCATTTAGCGACGTACCATCCGCTCCTTTGGTTTCTGCTCCGTGGTTTGATTTGATTGCATTGTAGGCGATGATATAAATATTTTCATCGTAAAGCAATCTGTAGACGTCTTTATTGATGAAATCTGGGTTGGCGCTGTTGCGTTTACGAAAGCCTTCTAGTTTCTTAAGTAGTCTGGTTTGATTCATTCGAATCGACTCCTTTTGAAATAAGAAATCAGGAACTGACTCTGTTCACCGTGTGTAAGTCATTACAACTGACCATTTGGCTACTGTTGAGTCTCTCTGCCATATGCGGTGGTACCTGCACTTAGGCAAGTCACGTTTCGCGGGTTAAAATGGTGTGTATCCCGTATTTAGGTGCTCCATTCGCCGTTTTGCTGACGATGTCAGTTATGTCTGCCGGCCTACTTATGATAGATCAGACTCATACCTACCATACCGGCAGATACTACGAATCACTCGCAGCAGCCTTCCTGGGACCATTGACTAGAGTTCAACTAATTCAAGCTTCAATACGCATCGTAGGAGCGTATATTTCTTATGAAATTCATTTGAAGCGTTAACGTGCGCACAATCTGAAGGAAGCCGGCGGTAAATCTCTGGTCTGACGAACAGAAACCACATACAAGGCAGGAAGAAGCCGGGTAAGGTTGCGATCCAAACTGAAGCCCTAAACTATTCGAGGCCAATCCTGTAAATGTGGCAGATAGATGGAGAGAAAGACTGCGTTTTTACCCGGGGAGGTCTCACGGACATGTGGAAATGATTTTGAAGCATGGTTGAAACAAGATTTATCGTGAGAAGTCAGCCGAGGTCATAGTACCGAAAATTTATTTTCGGGAAGGACCGAACAATAATTGAGTTTCTGAGCAAAGGAAGGTGAAGTCATGTTAAGAGAGCAGAAAACCAATAAAATGGGCTGCCCCTGTAAGGATATGCTGGAAGCAAAGAGTAGCAAGGGAGCGCGGAGCATGGCGGCGCTGGAACCTGCAACAAGAAACCGCGTAGAATTGTTAGAACAAATTTTAGACCGTGACAATCTGAATGAAGCCTATTTCCGTGTGTTGCGTAAGAAAGGTGCCGCCGGAATAGATGGAATGCAGGTTGGTGAAATGAAAGACTGGCTGAAAGAGCACAAAGGTGAATTCCTTGAAGCTCTGAAAATCGGAAAATACAAGCCGCAACCGGTAAGACGGGTAGAAATTCCAAAACCTGATGGCGGCAAAAGAAAGCTGGGAATACCAACAGTGCTGGACAGGCTGGTACAGCAGGCCATAGCGCAGGTGCTCCAGACCATCTTTGAAAAGATATTTTCCGAGAACAGCTATGGCTTTCGACCGAGAAGAAACGCGCATCAGGCCATAAAGCAGGCAGAAGCCTATTATGAAGAAGGCTACACGAAAATTGTAGACCTTGACCTAGCGCGGTATTTCGATACGGTAAACCATGACATTCTCATTAACATGCTCCGAGAAGAAATACAAGATGAGCGTGTAATCACACTCATCTGAAAATACTTAAAGAGCGGCGTCATGGAAGGTGGCAGAGTGAGTCCGACCTCAGCGGGAACCCCGCAGGGAGGCAATCTGTCGCCGTTATTATCCAATAGCTATCTGACGAAATTTGACAAACTACTTGAAAGCCGCGGACATAAGTTTGTAAGATACGCCGATGATAGCAATATCTACGTAAGAACACCGCGAGCAGCAAAACGTGTAATGGAGAGTTGTGTAAACTTTCTTGAAGGAAAACTGAAATTAAAGGTAAACCGTAAGAAAAGCAAAGTAGGCAGTCCATTACGCGAGAAGTTTCTAGGATTTTCGTTGCATAAGACGCCGAGAAAGATAGGAATCCGACCACATGGCAAGGTATTGAAGCGATTCAAGCAGAAGGTCAAAGAAATAACTGGGCGCAGCTGCGGTCGGTCAATAGAGGCCATTTTGATGGAATTAAGAAGATACACAACCGGATGGCTGGGTTATTTCTCCATGGCGGACATGCGGAGTAAAATGCAAAATTTGCCTAAATTTGAGTCAGTGGATAAGACGAAGATTGAGGATGTATCTATGGAAACAGTAGAAGAAAATATCGGCAAAGTTTGCGAACCTGCAGAAATTAGGATTGGATAAAGGCAAAGCGTGGGAATATGCCAATACAAGATTGGGATATTGGTGCGTAGCCGGGAGCCCGATTCTTAAGAGGACGCTAACAGACAAATACCTCGAATCCCAAGGCTATATGAACATAGCGAAGAAATACGAGGTATTTCATTTACGTTAAGTTATTGAACCGCCGTGTACCGAACGGTACTCACGGTGGTGGTGTGCTGTGAAAGGCGCATCAGAGATGAGGGAAGGCCCCTCGGTGGGGACTGAATCAGGCAGACCCATCAAACAACCCTAAGCTGCTGCAATAAAGAGTTGCGGTAGTTAGCATCTAGGGAAAAAGGTTGTATTAAAGCAATCATGTAGGATATGCGAAGGTGAACGAAAGTGAACCGCTGAAGAAGTATCGATAGCGTGAAACTTTGTCAAAACCCGCTGTTCACCACTAGGCGGGGATAAGAGCAGTAGAAATCCTGAAATAGCTGACTGCTTGGCAAACGGTATTAAGGCGGCACGAGCGCATATTGGGCTCTGGTGCGAAACACAGGAACCTGCATGACGATGATAAGTGAAAAGATACAAGTCACCGAAAGACGAGGTCGAAATAGCAAAGCGCAATGTAGGGGCGGAGGCGTCCGTAGTAGTTAAGAAGTTGCTGTAATGGCAATGGAGCAAAGGGGTGCCATCATTCAGCTCGAAAACTGAGAACAACTGTGACGACAGGAGGATTTGATGGTAGAGAGCAAACCGTACGATATTCCCAAGACGGCTGTAATGTCAGCATTTAAGAGAGTCAAGGCTAACAGAGGAAGTGCAGGGATTGACGGTCAAGACCTAAAGGGCTTTGAAGATGATCTCAAAGGGAACCTGTACAAAATCTGGAACAGGATGAGTTCTGGAAGCTATTTTCCTCCGCCGGTAAAGCTGGTTGAAATACCTAAGAAATCTGGCGGAAGGCGAGGGCTTGGCATTCCAACAGTTGGCGACAGGGTTGCCAAAATGGTAGTAAAGATGTACTTGGAACCGAAGATAGAGCCCATCTTCCATGAAGACTCTTATGGATATCGACCCAATAAGTCAGCTATAGATGCAATTGGGCAAGCGAGGAAAAGATGCTGGCAATATGATTATGTCATAGAGTTTGACATCAAAGGCTTATTCGATAACATCGACCATACACTGCTGATGAAGGCGGTACGAAAGCACGCAAGAGAGCCATGGATACTGATGTACATAGAAAGATGGCTAAAAGCACCCTTTGTGGATTCCGAAGGACGCATGGTCGAACGGAAAAGCGGGACGCCACAAGGCGGGGTGATTAGTCCTGTGCTCGCAAATCTGTTCTTGCATTATGCATTTGACATGTGGATGGTAAGGACAAATCCACATGCACCGTTTGAACGCTATGCAGATGATGCAATTATCCACTGCGAGACGGAAATGGAAGCAGAAGAAATACTGGGGCAACTCAAGCAACGCCTAGGAGAATGCAGACTCGAATTGCATCCGCTGAAAACAAAAATTGTTTACTGCCAAGATAAAGACCGGAAAAAGGAATATCCAAACACGGAGTTTGACTTTTTAGGCTACACTTTCCGGAGGATATTCATAAAAGACCGACTGGGGAGATTAAAGTTCAATTTCTTGCCGTCTGTAAGCAAGAAGTCGGCAAAAGCCTTTAGAGATAAGATAAAAGCAATCCGAATACACAACTCTACAGGTAGTAAAATTGCAATGATAGCGGAAAGGATAAATCCGATTATTCGAGGATGGCTTAACTATTTCACAAAATATAATCCATCTGCTGTAAAATATGCACTCGACTGTCTAAACCGGCGATTGGTCAAATGGGCAATGTGCAAATACAAGAGGTTTAGAGGTCATCGCAAAAAGGCTGAAAAATGGCTGGCAGAACTTGCAAAAAGAGAGCCCAATATGTTTCCACATTGGACCCTCGGATATCGTCTATCTAACGGTTGAATGATAGGAGCCGTATGAATCGAGAGGTTCACGTACGGTTCCGTGAGAGCCCACAGGTGAAATTCCTGTGGGCTACTCGACTGAGAGGTCGGTCATTCAAATAATGGATGACCTCCTACTCGATTAATTGTTTTTATAACCTTTTTCAAAAGCATTGATATTAAGCGCCACCGCCTTTTCCGGCACTATTTCGGAAATTAGCTTTTTCCAGTCAATATGATCAAGCTTTAACATTTTAACAAGAGCGCCCAATAATACAACATTCATGCATTTAGTGTTGCCAAGTTCTTTGGCAATTTGAAAAGCATCAATAATAAGGACATCCTTTACCAAGGCCTTGTAGGTTTCCAACACATTTTCCGGATAGGAGGACATTCCTACGGCAACAGTATAAGGTTGAATCTCATAATTATTAATAACGAGGCTGCCACCTTTTTTCAAGTAGTCCACATATCGTAATGCCTCGCTTTTTTCAAAGGCAACGATAATATCTGCAGTTCCCTTTTCAATAACAGGCGAAAAGACTTTTTTTCCATATCTAATTTGAGTAGTCACAGTACCGCCTCTTTGGCTCATACCATGAATTTCTGCCATTTTTACATCATAACCATTTTCCAAAAAGCCTTTGGAAAGTATTTTAGAGGTTAAGATTGTTCCCTGTCCGCCTACGCCAATTAAAAAAATGTTTTTTACCTCTGACATATTATTCACCAACCTTTTCTATCGCATGAACTGGACAAATTTGCAAACAAACAGTGCAACCGTTACAGCTTTCTCCGTCAATAGAAACTTTTTCGCCTAACTGAAGTGCCGGACAACCGGATTTTAGACATTTTTTACAGGTTACGCACTTGTTTGGATTCACCTGGCATTTTAACTTTGCTCTTTGCTTAATAACAGGCTTCAATAAAGCACAAGGCCTTTTTGTAATGATAACAAAATGCTCTGTTGCTTCATAACCGCGTTTAATGGCTGCTTTGGAAGCCTCTAAATCATAAGGGTCAACAATAATAATATTTTCTTCTTTGATACCGCATGCGCGGCAAATGCAAGGGATATCCGCGGCAGGTGCAACCTCGCCTTTAATTGTTTTTCCGCTGCCCGGATTTTCCTGATGTCCTGTCATACCCGTGATGCTGTTATCCAAAATGACGGTGGTGAAAGGTACATTATTGTAAACGGAGTTGAGTAAGCCTGTAATCCCCGAATGGAAAAAAGTAGAATCACCAATAATACCAAAAACTTTTTGATAAGTAGTTGCCTTGCTCAGCATCGTAGCCTTCTGGAACCCGTGCGCAGCCGAAATAGAAGCACCCATACATATCAGGGAATCCAAAGCATTTAACGTACCGCCGGCGCCAAGGGAATAGCATCCGATATCGCCGTTGAAATATATCTTGTCCTTATATTTCCCAAGTTCGAAAAAGAAGCCTCTGTGAGGGCAACCGGCGCAAAGTACAGGGGGTCTTAAAGGTGCTTTAGCATCTGTCGTGTATGTTGGTTCGGCGGTAGCACCCAATATTTTTTCACGGATTAATTCTGGTGAAAATTCCCAGAAAGCAGGGAATAAATCTTTACCGATGCAATCAATGCCCATGGCTTTGATTTGGGTTTCCATAAAGGGGTCATTTTCTTCAATAACATAAAGTTTTTCCACTTTTGCGGCAAAATTTTTGATCATTTTGTCAGGTAATGGATTTGTCATCCCTAATTTTAAGTAAGAAGCGCCGTTGCCAAGTACTTCTTTCGCATATTGATACGACACCCCGTTGGCAATAATACCGATTTTTGTATCGTTGATTTCTACGGTGTTTAATAGGCAGGTATTAGAATATCTTCTTAATGCTGCAAGGCGCTGTTCCTCAATTATAGGATGTCGCATTTTAGAATTTGCAGGGACCATGAGGCGTTGTTTTAAGTCTTTTACAAATTCTTTCAGTGGGAAAACCTTTCTTTCCGCAATTTCCACAACAGATTTGGAATGACAGATTCTGGTCGTTACTCTGAATAAAACTGGGGTTTTAAAGGTTTCGCTGATTTCGAAGGCATATTTCATGTAATCAAGACATTCCTGAGAATTGGTTGGCTCAATTAAAGCTACTTTGCCAAAAAGGGCGTAATATCTGTTATCCTGTTCATTCTGTGAGGAATACATGCCTGGTTCGTCGGCAGTAATTATAACTATGCCGCCATTGGTTTCATGGTAAGCATAGGACATAAAGGCATCGGCTGCCACATTAAGGCCCACATGTTTCATAGCGGCGAAACTTCTTGCACCACGGATGGAAGCACCGGCAGCAACTTCACAGGCAACCTTTTCATTAACCGCCCACTCAGCATGAACACCGTCGAATTTCGAAAAATTCTCCATAATCTCGGTGCTGGGTGTTCCCGGATAAGCGGAAGCTACCAGTACGCCGGCTTCATAAGCGCCACGGGCAATTGCTTCGTTTCCAGACATTAAACTTTTCATAATGAATACCTCCTTAAATACATTCCAGTTAATATATAAGCAATTTGCGTGCCAAATGAAAAATCATGCGAAACTTGGCTGAAACAAAAAAAAAATCACCTTTCCGTTATAATATAGGTGTTCAAGTCAGAATTATAACGAAAGGAAAGGTGATTTAAATGGTCACAAAGGAAAACAGTTTATCTGACAGCGTCATCTGTCGGGTAAATCGTCTTGGTTTTGGTATACCTTGCGCAGCATTCGATAAAGCCCTCCAACGCGTTGGTTGATGGTATAAAACAAACCACACATTAGACACGGGTGGTGCTGATTAAAATTATTATCTAGTACCGCCTTATTATGCTGGGAAAACGATACCGTATTTCTTTATTTTTTTTAAGATGGTAGTATTCGAAACTCCCAGTACATTTCCTGCTTTTCGGGATGAAGAATTTTTTTGCATAACTTTAACAATGATTTGTTTTTCCACTTCGCGAATGATCTCTTTTAGCGGTGGCCAATTATCGTTAACGGGTGCCGGAATTTTTATGTCCGATATAACACTGTTGTTATTTATCAATGCAGTGCCTGGTTGCAAGTTGAGATTATCGGTAAAATGATTTAGCTGTATTTTTTCCGTTTGCTCAAGATTAACAGCCAATTCTAACATATTCTCCAACTGTCGCACATTACCAGGGTAATCAAAGGCTAATAGAAATGTAATGCTTTCTTTAGTCAAATATTTTTCCGGTTTGCCTAACTTTAAACAAAGTTTGCGTATAAGGTGTTGAGCAATTAATTGAATGTCTTCTTTTCGTTCGCGGAGAGGCGGAATATTCAACGGAATAACATTGAGTCGATAATAGAGATCTTCACGGAACAATCCCTGTCGCATCATATCTTCCAAGTTCCTATTCGTAGCGGCTATGATGCGTACGTCAACAGGAATGTCTTTATCGCCGCCGACTTTCCGGATAGTATGCTCTTGTAATACACGTAACAAACTTACTTGCATTTGTCGTGATACTTCTCCTATTTCATCAAGAAAAATAGTGCCGGTAGTTGCTTGTTCAAACAGTCCTTTTTTTCCGCTTTTAGTTGCTCCGGTAAAAGTGCCCGGCTCGTAGCCAAATAGTTCGCTTTCCAAAAGAGTGTCAGGTAACGCGCCGCAATTAATAGCAATAAACGGCGCGCTGCATCTGTTGCTTTCCGTGTGAATGGCCTTTGCGAACAATTCCTTACCTGTTCCACTGTCGCCGCGTATCAAGATAGACGAAGTTCCTTTGGCCACAACTTTAGCGGTTTCAATTAGTGCTTTCATTTTTGAATTTTGTTGAATAATGTTTTCAAAAGTAACGACGTTCTTTTTTTTAGTAAGCTTCAAAGTGATCTCTTCAACTTGTTGGTAGTCTTTAATTGTAGCTACAACACCAAAATTTGTTGTTCCTTCAAAATCAAGGATAGGTATACAACTGATAAAAAAGTGAATGCCTTTATTAGCGGTACAGATTCTCTGTTCTTTATTACTAAAGGGATGGCCAGACTTTAAGGTTGTAAATATTGGAGATTCCGGAGGGAATAATGCTTCAGCCGACCGATTGATAACCTCGTCATGAGAACAAGAAAATATACGACAAGCCATATCATTTATATGTTCCACGGTACCGTCTTCGTCAATGGCGATAACGCCTTCGCTGACTGAATTAAGGATGATCTGTAACCGGCGCTCTTTTTTTTCGTAAGGCATATAATCACGAGATGTGACAGAGACAACTCCCTTTACTGTAGCAAGTTCCGTTATTACTTGGTTAAATTGAATATCAGTACTACAATGAAACTTAACAGCTACAACCATCTTTCCTTTTTGGGGGAGTATTTCCAAGTTCGATTTATTAATCAGGTGTTTTTCAAAAGGTTCAAGTATTTCATACGCAAATCCGAGACGGTCCTTAAACTCGATTTCAATAATATGTTTCTTTAAACTCACCATAGTCCCTTCTTCCGTTTGAGTATAATTCAAGTAAAGCTGCATTTTTGGTAAATGATTAATATTATTTATTACAAAAGTTATCACTAATGCAAAAAGTTGTCAACAAAAGTTTTCAAGTGATGAAAAATATGTAGCTTGATAAAGTTGCAGCTTCGGAACTTGCCTCATTAATTGCTTCTTTCAAAGGACTAAAAATGCAATCAACATTAAGTTCTCCACCAAAGGATTGGCATAATAATTGCAGATAAAGTACAACAGGCTTGATTATAGTCTAAATAATCAAATGGGAGGAGATTTTATGATGGAAATTTTTAATCAATCTACAAAACTGAGGATGATGCTCTTACGGATGTTTTATGATTGTCACGCGGAATGACATACACAAACGCGGATGGTACTAAAGCAGTTATTTATGCTGGTTCTTAGAAAGACAAAAGCGAGGCATGGTTCCCTGAATGGATGCTTTAATACAGGGGGAACTTATTCTCAATAATTATCAGAATATTTTAAAAAAGCCATTGCTTTTTCCAAAAGATTTCGTCTAAGCTTCAGTTTTACTACCATTAAAACCGGAAGTCCTCTCGCGATTACAGGAGGACACGTAAGTTGCTATTTATCGAAACCGCTGATTTATCAGCATTAATAACAATGATGGGATTATGAAAGGGGGAAAACTAATGAACTTGTTTCGTACCAAAAACATCACAGATATGATTGCAGGAACCGAAAAGCATGGTTTAAAAAAGACCCTCGGAGCCGTGGATTTAGTCTTGCTAGGAATTGGGTGCGTCATTGGTACCGGGATTTTTGTACTTACAGGTGTTGCTGCGGCAAATTATGCCGGACCAGGGATTATGATTTCTTTCGTCTTATCGAGTATTGCCTGTGCGTTTGCCGCGCTGGCTTACGCCGAACTATCCGCCATGGTGCCGGTTGCTGGTAGCGCATATACTTTTGCCTATGCATCGCTGGGAGAAATTGTGGCATTCGTCGTAGGTTGGGCTCTGATTTGTGAATATACCATCGGTGCGGCAGCCGTTGCTGCAGGGTGGTCCGGTTATGTTGTCGGGTTGCTTAAGACTGCGGGAATAATACTTCCACAGGTTTGGACTGCTGTTCCTGCAGATGGCGGTATTCTTAATGTTCCAGCGATTATAATTGTTGTCTTTTTAACCTACTTACTTGTTTTAGGCACAAAAGAGAGCACAACGTTAAATCGAATCTTGGTATTTGTTAAACTTGCCTGTATTGCTATTTTTTTGTTTTTGGCAGCCCCCCATGTGAATACTGCCAACTGGAGTCCCTTCCTCCCTTTCGGATGGGGCGGTGTAACGAAAGGTGCGGCTATCGTATTCTTCGCTTACCTCGGGTTTGATACCGTTTCCACGGCGGCAGAGGAATGTAAAAATCCTAATCGTGATATTCCCATCGGAATTATCGTCTCTCTGATTATATGTACAATACTGTATATTGCGGTGGCTGCTGTTCTTACCGGAGTAGTCCCATATTCGTCTTTAAACAATAGCGAGCCGGTTGCTTTCGCTCTCCGTACGCTTGGCCTTAATTTTGGCAGTGCTTTGGTTGCGCTTGGCGCAATTTGTGGTATTACTACCGTTTTATTGGTCATGATTTATGGACAGACTCGTGTGTTTTTGGCAATGGCTCGTGATGGAATGATTTCAAATAAGCTGGTAAAAATACATTCAAAATATGGTACGCCCCATATAATTACTATGATAACCGGAGCTGTAATCTGTGTGATGACTGGTTTGTTGCCTATCAACATTATCGCTGAGCTTTGCAATCTGGGAACTTTAATTGCCTTTTCCATAGTGTCCATCGGGGTCTTGGTCCTTCGGAAAAGGCAACCGGATATCCATCGGCCTTTCCATTGTCCGGCAGTAGGCTTGATAGCCCCGCTTGCAGTGATTTTCTGTGTGTATCTGATGATTAGCCTGCCTTTAAGAACCTTTTTTTTCTGTGGAATTTGGTACGTCATCGGCATGGTGGTGTACTTCTCCTACAGTCGGCATCACAGCGCGTTGGCTGAAAAACCGGTTAACAGATGTATCTCCCAATAATATCAGCATTGGCAAGGTTCTTACAGTGAAACCCTGTCAGGCACTTTTACGTTTTAGTAGAAACTAGTGGATTTTTCAAAATAATCGGAAAAACATAATTTCGCGATGATTTTGAACGGAATCATGGCTTTCCTCGTAGGTAATTCTGGAGAGGACACCCCCTGTAATAGGGGGTGTCGCCGATGGGAAAGTCCCAAAGGGGAGATAATTAGTTGAAGTTAAAAACAAAATTACTATTAATTACATTTATTTCGGGTTTATCATTAATCATAGTCGCAGGGTTAGGATATTACTATGCTCAAAAACAAGTGAGAGAGAATATTCAATCGGAAATGTTTTCAGTTATAAATGCGTACAATAAGCAATTAGATGGTTGGCTATTAACGAAAGCTCAAACGATCATTACTACCGGTGAAACAATTCGAAGAGTAGTAGGAAATGAAGACGTGCCGCTTGCCTTTGTTCAAAGCTACAAAAATGATAAAGCACTCATGGATTTATATGTTGGTTTTGACGATGGAAAATTTGTGGAGGGGGAACAAATTGCACCTCCCGGTTACGATCCTCGAAATCGTGGTTGGTATAAGGATGCTAAAATAAAAGATTCCCTTATTTTTACGGACGCCTACGTTGCTGCAATTACCAACAATATTGTAGTTACGGCTGCGGTGCCGGTTACAATCAATAATGGGAAAACCGGAGTAGTAGGAATTGATATCGCTTTAGATGTTATGACCGAACAAGTAAAACAAATTAACTTGCATGGGCAGGGCTATGGTATGATTATTGATCAGAATGGTGTTGTTTTAGCCCATCCCGATAGTGAGCAAGTTTCAAAAAAGGCTAGTGAGCTTCCTGGCATAAAAGATGTTGTACAAGAAATGCTGTCAAAGGAAAGTGGCTCAACAAGTTACGTACTTGACGGAAATGAAACACAACTAATAATTTATAGCAAAATGCCCTCTACTGGTTGGGTTCTTGGCATGTCTGTTGGTGAAAATCAAGTGTATAAACAGCTTGCTAGTATGAAATATACATTCTTAATTATTGCATTAATAGGAATTTTAGCTTCCATGATATCCAGCTTGATGCTTACACGTAAAATTACAGCTCAGTTGGGAGTTTTAAAAGAAGCCATGGAAAAGATGGCACACGGAGAGCTAACTGCTGAAAAATTAGAAGTCACTTCTAAAGACGAAATAGGTCAGTTGGCACAATCCTTTAATACGATGAAAGACAGCATAAAAACGCTAATTAAAGAGGTTGTTCAAAATTCTGAGCAGGTAGCGGCATCTTCTGAAGAACTTACAGTAAGCTCGGAACAGTCGGCACAAGCGGCTAATCAGATAGCAACGTCGATTACTACGGTTGCGGTTGGTTCAGAAAAGCAGTTAGAGAAAGTAGATGAAACCCATAAGGTTGTAGAACAATTAACTGACGGGATACAGAAAATTGCCAATAATGCGAGCAATGTGGCGAGTGTCGCCGAAAAAGCAGCAAAGGCAGCCCAAGAAGGAAGCAATGCAATGACAGACGCAACAAACCAAATGGGAAACATAAAAAAATCAGTTGGCAGTTCGGCACAAGAAGTTAGCAAACTAGGAGAACGTTCTAAAGAAATTGGACAAATTGTTGATACTATTTCGGGCATTGCCGGACAAACCAATTTGCTTGCATTGAACGCAGCCATTGAAGCAGCTAGAGCAGGAGAACAAGGACGTGGTTTTGCTGTAGTAGCAGAAGAAGTCCGTAAACTTGCCGAACAATCACAAGATGCAGCCAAGAAGATTGCCTCATTAATCAATGAAATTCAAGTAGATACAGATAAGGCAGTTTTGACAATGAACGAGGGAACCGGGGATGTCCAAAAAGGGACCGAAGTAGTTAGTAAGGCAGGAGAAACATTTGGCGAAATAGTAATACTAGTGAAAGAAGTAGCAGTGCAAGTCGAAGATATTTCAGCCGAAATTCAGCAAGTGGCAAGTGGCAGTCAGCAAATTGTTGCTTATGTAAAACAAATTGATCGTATTAGCAAGGATAACGCAGGGGAAACACAAACCATTTCTGCAGCAACAGAAGAACAATCGGCATCAATGGAAGAAGTCGCATCAGCTAGTCAAGCTTTAGCAAGAATGGCGGAAAATTTACGTACAAGTGTAATGAATTTTAAGGTATAAAAAGAATATACGTTGTCACTAGTAATGCATAAAAAGAATCCAAATAAACAATACTTAAAAACAACGAAAAATCGCCCCAAATAGGTAAGTTTTCAGATTACCTGAATCCGTAACAAGGAATTAAAAAATAGGGAATTACCCGGCGAAAGTCAAATAAATACAAGAGACGCCGAGCATTACGATGGCATGGAAAACTTTCACCTGAGGGGTGATTCTGTGGCTTTCAGCCTTATCTTGAGCTTGACGAACACGTTCTGGATTAGGGTCAATAATGTGTGACGTACCATGCCGTCTTTGTTTTGGTCGGTCTCGGATTTTTACCTACGCGCCCTCGCCTAGGAGTTTCCTTGGTTTCTGAGTCTACTAGCGTTTTGCTATCGATCTAGGACGCAGGATAGGCATCTTCTTTGAGCTTACCAATGGGCAGCTATTTGTTTTGGGCATAGGCTTGTCGTTTGGCCTTATCGGATAATTTTTTATAAAAATTATCCGGACAACGAGACAGAAGAAACAATTGTTTTTCAGGTTGTACGAAATGCAGTAAATTAGGAGCTGTAATCGCCGTACTGTCTGCAGTATACACTTTATCTTGCAACGTATCTCCTAATATTGTTTGTAAACTCACAATTGTCTTTTGATTTCTCATACACAATCTGCTGTATTTCCGTCCAAGGTTTTGTAATACAGCAGAATCCCGAGTTCATTTACACACTACCCACCATGACTTGTTTTAAATCCGGTCGATGATCTTTACTGAATCCTTCCGTAATGCTAACGCCTTCATGCTCATCAAACTCACAATCGCTATAATCTCCATAAAGCGAAATTGATGTTGTGTCGGAGTGAAGATTATGAAACGGAATATCAAAGGTGCTATAGACATTGAGGGCAATTTTACTAAACAAGTAAATTTCATATTGGCGAGGCCTTATAGCTCAAAGCTTTTGAGGCTTAGAAAAAGGACTTCACCCCTAGTTCTGCCGAAATTATCAAGTGACCAAACAATCAAACCCGGCAGGGTGAAAGGATGAAGTCACTTATGAATATTCGGCATGAAGCGTTATTTCCCTTCGAGGAACTGTTAGAATATGAACCGCAAACCCGGTTAGCTAAAATCCTGGATACTTTAGATTTACATCGAATGAATCTTGGTCTATCTCGGTCTTGGTCTCGCGGGCCGATAGGATACAATAAACTCTGCCTATTGCGAGCGTTAATCGCCAAATATGTGTACGGAATTCCGAACACCGCGAAATTAGTGGAACGATTGCAAAGTGATATTGGGTTGCGTTATGATTCTGGCTTTGCTCTCTATGGTGGAGTTTCTTCCGCACCAACCCTTAGCCGCTTTATGCAAGTGATCGCCACGGAACCTGCCTTGCAAAACATTTTTGACACGATAGTTCAAAAAGCGATTGCCGCTGGTGTTATGGATGGATCTCACATTGCGATTGATGCTTCCAAAATCGATGCTTATGAAAAAATAATTCCACGCAAAAAAGTAATAAAAGATGGTGAACACGCCGACTGGGGCTCAAAACAAGATACAAACGGCAACCAAATTACTTGGTTTGGCTACAAAATCCATGCGGCGATTGATACTCACAGCGAACTTCCTATAGCCATTACGGTCACTCCTGCGAATAAAAATGATGCGACACAAGCCATTCCGCTCATGGATCTTGCCGAAAAACAACATGCAGATATCAGCTATTTTATGATGGATAAAGGGTATGACTGCAAGGAAATTTACCAGACTGCTTGGGAACGTGGAGCACAAGCCATCATTCCTTTAAATCTTAGAGGTGAACAAACCCCTCCGGCAGGCGTAGACGAGACCAGAACCCCCATTTGTTCGATGGGTTACCCGATGGTATATTGGGGGTGCAATAAAAAAACTGGTGAGTTAAAGTTTCGTTGTCCTCATGTCTGTGGTAAAGTGAATTGCCCTATGGGTAGTGATTGGTGTTCTTCTTCGAATTACAGCTATGTGGTAAAGAAACACGTTAAGGAAGACCCACGCAGTTTTTGCATGCCACACCGAGGAACAACAACTTGGACGGCGCTTTACAATGAACGTACCAGCGTCGAACGCTTTTTCTCCCGTATTAAAGAGAGCATTTAATGGCAGATGATCTTAAGGTTGGTGGCATCAAGAAGGTTAAGGCCCATTTGTTACTTTTCTGTATCACATTGATTGCCGCTACTTTGGCTGTCAATCCACAAAAGGGTTCACAACTAGCCGCCTAACTCTCGCTATCTACAGCAGTTGCATTGTGCAGGATACGTCTACCCTTTTTTAGAAACGGCTGGAATTTGGCAATGCCTCTGGTCAATAACAAGGATCTTTTAACAAAAAAATTTCAATTTTTTTTGTTTTATCAAGGTTGTAGATACCATATTGATTAATTATGAAATTCTCTCACTTTACTGAATTCATTTAATTCGAGTACTTTTTTAGGATAAAATTCTACACAAATGTCACATCCCTACAACTTGAAGCGGTCAATTTCAAACAGATACACCTCACCTTCTGCAGAATATAAAAATCTATTATATTTTTTATAGGCATAATACAGTATACAGCATTTAATATATTGTATTATGCTTATAAGAAATATAGGTACCCTCCCGTAACCATACTTGTTACTCTACTGGTTCTGAAGAGTTGTAATTTCCGGATTATAAGTTCAGAATTTTCAACTGTTGATATATTGGCACCACTTCAATAATTCCATCCTTAGCCCATTCGGCAAGACTTGTTACGAATCGCTGGACAAGTATATTAATTTCGACAGAAATCTCACTGTCAAAATCAATTACCATTCCCTGATCTCCAGCAACCAACACTTTAACCTTACCTACATAATCGTCCATCACAGGTAAACTGTACCACTTATCATCAACAATAAATTCCACTATTAAAAACCTTGATAATATTTAGAAATTTTAAAATAGACTCTTTTCTTTGGGTAATTATCAACTTTTGTAGAATAGTACTGCTCTAAACATCTTTCGATACTTATAATATCATTAATAGAGATATTGGTAAAATTGAAAAAATAAAGAAAAAATAAATACGCATATTCTATTTTATTGAAGGCAGGGATAGCGTGGAAGTTCGTCTAAAAACGAACATCGTAAAATTAGAAAACCTTTCTCATGCCGCACAGTTTTCGGGATATACGCAATCTACAGTGACTACTCATATATACTGATAGTAAGGTTTGCTGAGATTATTTCAAGGAATAGGAGAAGTGCTATGAAGAAATTCGGTGATATGAAAGCACGTTTTTCAGGTATTCATGACCTGATGAAATTCAGGGTTACAGAAA
>Ga0316604_10001293_pt1 | contig 22982 bp, 16 predicted proteins | sample OWC_soil_day20_C_FD_207650 | JGI IMG/M metagenome (GOLD analysis project Ga0316604, IMG submission 207650) | Wetland soil microbial communities from Old Woman Creek delta, Ohio, United States - OWC_soil_day20_CT | ecosystem: Environmental > Terrestrial > Soil > Wetlands | place: USA: Ohio...
TGCGCCCGACCGTTATGCAGAGAGACAAGCGCTGTTAGGGTGTGCATCTGTTTTTTTACTTATATATGCTTGAATAATGACGCTGCATTAGGAAATAGTGTATAATAATAAAGGCATTTTTAAGAATTTTAAATCGCATATACCACTCATATTGCTATTTGAGCGACAGAGCAGCGATCCTCTCTTCATCGACGATGAAAGGACGAAAAACTTTTGGATTTTGTGATTTTTTCTACAGCAGATTGGGACCATCCATCATGGACAAATAAGCAGCATGTTGCAGCTTGCTTGGCTGATATGGGACATAGAGTATTATATATCGAATCGCTGGGTATGCGTTGTCCCTCTGCGACAACACGCGATATGGGACGAATTTGCAAGCGATTTAAAAAGCTGTTTGCCGACGTAAGATGTGCTCGAAAGAATATTTGGGTTTTATCTCCTTTTAGCATTCCTTTCCAGAATAATTATATTGTTCGTGCTTTTAATTTTTGGATATTGCGATGGAAGATTCGTAAATATTTATGTAAATTAAATATGAAAAAACCATTTTTTTGGACCTATAATCCATTGATTGGCGAACTTTTAGATAAGAAATATTGGGGAAAATCTATATATCATTGTGTTGATGAGATTAGCGAGCAACCTGGTATGCCGGCACGGCTAATCCAACAAAAAGAAAAAGAATTGTTATCTAAAGTCGACTACGTTTTCGTAACATCGATACGATTATATGAGGAAAAAAGAGACTATAATTCAGCAACTTATTACTTTCCTAACGCGGTTGATTTTGATCATTTTTATCAAGCGATAACGAAAGAAAAAGTGAAATTACCGGAAGAGCTTGAGGCAATACCAGAGCCGCGAATTGGGTTCGTTGGCGCCATAAGCTCGTATAAACTTGATTTTGAATTACTCTATCAGATAGCTTGTCTACGCCCTACTTACAACTTCATATTGATTGGTGATATTGGCGAAGGTGACCCGCATACAGATGTGGGGAAACTAAAAGAATTAAACAATGTTTTTTTTCTGGGCCATCGGCCATATCAGCAATTACCAGATTATTTGCGGGGCTTTCAAGTATGCTTGTTGCCCTTTAAATTAAATAAATACACGGAATACATGTTTCCTATGAAGTTTTTTGAATACCTTGCTGCTGGTCGTCCAACGGTGGGAATTGAATTACCATCATTGAAAAAATACAAAGAAAACTACGTAGTGGCTTCAACACCCGAGGAATTTATTGCAGGAATAGATCAATGCATTATAAGTCCCGACCTTTGTGAAAGGCTAAAAGTGTCAGGGATTGAATTAGCAAAAAATAATACGTATAGACAACGAACCCAAGCTATGCTGGATATTATTGTAGGTATTTCTAATGAGTGAGTCCTGTATCGAAGTAATGGAGAATTCAAGTTATGACTACTAACTTTTCCAGAATATATCGTGATGTCGTGAGTTTAACAAGAGGTCTAACAGGGGCGTATATTGCATACCCGATCGCTGAACGATTTGAAAAACGGGATATTCGTTCGAAGATCAAAGAACTTAAAAAATACTATGCGCTTTCGCTGGAAGAGCGAAAGTTAGTTATGGTCGAGCAATTAATTTCAACCCTTCACTTTGCCGGAAATAATGTTCCCTATTACAAAGAACTGTTTGCCGCAAAAAACTTTGATCCTGAACTACTGCGCAGGGATGTCGCTTATCTACAGGAAATTCCCTATCTCACCAAAGATACTATCCGTGAGCAAGGAACGCGGCTTTTAGCCCATCCGTTACATGAAGTGCGTCATTACGTCCGCAAAACAGGTGGATCAACCGGACCTTCAGCAGTAATTTATTACGATCAAGATGCGCTTGATTACACAGCTGCGATTACCCTGTATTGCCGGGAAAGAATCGGCGCAGTTCATCATAAACCGGAGGTCCATTTTGCTGCCAGTTTTGCAAAGCCTCAAAGCCATAAATTCCCTGGAAAAGATGATATTAAAAATATAACGTTGAATCGTCATAATATATTTTTTGATAGGCTTGATGATTTAGGTTTGGCTGAAATTATAAAATCTATCGGAAAATATGGCCCGTATCTTGTTCACGCTCATCCATCAACTCTTTATGCATTAGCGATGTATATTGAAAAAAAGTATGGGGCTAAAAAGTTTTTTGAGGTTTTTGAATCGAGCGGCGAATTGCTTACCGCTAATATGCGTTCGAAAATTGAAACGGTTTTTTCCACTCGAGTGATTGATCGTTATGGTTTGGCAGAGTTTGGTGTTGTTGGGTATGAGTTGGATGGACATGAGCGCGGTTTGCAAATTCTTGACTCGGAAGGATGGGCTGAAGACCGTGAAACCGCTGACGGTTATGAGTATGTATTTACTGGGTTTAGAAATAGGTTAATGCCATTAATCCGTTATGCTACAGGGGATATGGCAAAAGTTGAAGTTAGAAATAATAGCATGGTTATGACTAATGTTTTTGGGCGTGTTCATGATGTGGTTCACATCAATGGCGCATTATATCCTACCCACAACATCATGGACGTAATGGATCATGTTATTGGTGGGGTTCAAGAGTTTCAAATTGATACACGGACACTCCCCCCAATATTACGTATAACAATAGAACCTAATGCAAATGCAGATGAAATCAAAAATAAAATAGATAATTACTGGGGAAATGCGTTTGACATAAAAATTGGCGGCCCTGAGGAGTTTATTCGCGTTGGGAGTCATGCTAAATTTCGGCACGCTATACCCAGATCATTACCGGATAATAAAAAAAGATTGTTTATTGATATTTCATCACTAATGGACTTTGCAGGAACTTTAACCGGCATTTCAAGATTGATGATTAATTTGATTTATCAAATCAGGATGAATCACCCTGAATTTTCAGTATATGGGATATCATTTCGCGATAAAATAAAATTTGAGTTATATAAACTTGAAGCAAATATTCAGCTTCAAGTTAGTAGCATGTTGAAATCGGAACAAGATTTGAAACTCGAAGATGATGACATCATACTACTTCTTGGTGAACAATGGTTATTTGAAGCATGTCAAAAACATCTGGATGATATTAAAAAAAATAAACGTGTAGTTATAATTAACCTTATATACGACTTAGTGCCTTTCTTTATGCCTGAACTTTACTGGGATGGTTTTCCGCAACAATATATATCTACCATTACAAAAAGCATCAATATTAGTGACCGAATTATTGTAATTTCGGAAAACACCAGAAAAGATCTTGTCCGCCTTTTTCCTCACATAGCTGCTAATAGAATTGATAAGGTACGTTTAGGGGATGATTTCAGCTCAACACTTGACAGACTCAATAATGACAAAGCCAAAACGACGATTCATATTGATGGAGAATTCGTTTTGTGTGTTGGAACGATTCAACCACGCAAGAATCACGCATTGTTGTTGACTGTTTGGCGAAGGCTATTGTTAGAGCGGAAAATGAAATGTCCCAAATTGGTGATAGTGGGCAAGATAGGCTGGAACGTAGAAAACTTGCTATATTATGTCGATAATAATCCTGAGCTTAAGGAACACATAATTGTTTTGGACAATGTTGATGATTTTAACTTAGTACAACTTTATTCCAAGTGCCTTTTTACCGTGTATCCTTCTCTTTATGAAGGATGGGGACTGCCTATCGGTGAAAGTTTGTCCTTGGGGAAACTTTGTTTAGTATCGGAGACCTCTTCAATGACTGAAATTGCTGGGGAACTTGTTGATTATTTTTCCCCCTATGATTCTGGCATGCTTTATGATTTGGTTTGTAGGTATTATGATGATCGGGAATTATTGAGGCGCAAAGAGCTCCGCATTAGAAACGAATATAATTCGATTCTGTGGACTCAAACGGCTTCTGAAATATTGCAGAAAATTTTTGTAAGCGAGGATTATAATGCAGAGACTAGGTAATGGCGTTAACAGGAGTTTTACCCAATTGTGTATTGGGCCAATGAGTAAAAATTGTGTGGATGCAGCCATAGAGCTGGCATATCAATATGATATTCAAATGGTACTTATCGCAAGTAGAAGACAAATCGAGTGTGAAGAGCTAGGTGGCGGCTATGTAAATAATTGGACCACCAAAAGTTTTGCAGACTATGTGCGATCTAAGGATCCCGCCAGAAAGATTATTTTGGCTCGTGATCATGGAGGTCCCTGGCAACATCCATACGAGGTAGATCACTACACCGATTCCAATGATGCGCTATTAAGCGCAAAATTATCATTTCGTAGAGATATTGAAGCGGGATTTGATATTTTGCATCTGGATCCTGTCTTTTTGGATAATTTTGCTTCGCCCGAAGAAAAACAAAAAGCAGTTTTGAATACTATTTTTGACCTATATGAATATTGTATTGGCGTATCAAACGCCTTGGGAAAAACCGTTGATTTTGAGATTGGAACAGAAGAACAATCCATAAGTCCATTATCTGATTTTGCTTTTTTTGAAAATACAATTGATCGCGTTCTTGAATTCTGTGATAGAAAAAAATTCCCTGCCCCACTTTTTTTTGTTGTTCAGACCGGAACCAAAATTTTAGAGATGGAAAACATAGGTGAATTTCCCTCTGCAAAAGAGGAAATCAAAGAATATTTTCGCAAGTACCGGCTCGCAGACATCGTAGCATTTTGTGAAAAAAGAGGGATCGCTATTAAAGAGCATAATACTGATTACCTGTCCAACAGTGCCTTGCAGACCCACCCGGAGCTAGGGATTCATGCTGCAAATGTTGCGCCGGAATTTGGTGTAGTAGAAACTGAGAAATTATTGTCCATCATGAAAGAGCTCGACTTACATGAAGAATTATCCAGCTTTATCAAGAGGTGTGTTGACTCTAACAAATGGTACAAATGGGTAGAAGACGAACAGGCGATTACTGATGTGGATAAAACGAAGCTTTGCGGGCATTATCTTTTCGCTGATATTCAAGTAACCGAAATAATTGATCGAGTCAGAGCGGCATATGCGAAAAAAGGAAAAGATGTTGACCATGAATTGAAAGATGCTGTAAAAAAATCAATTTTGCGTTATTTAATAAATTTCAATATGATTTGATGGGAATTCAAAATAAAAAAGAAAAAATGTGTGGAAAATATGCTTGAAGTTTTTAAAAGGTGGTGAATTATGCGTAACAGAACACCAATAATGAGTGATTGCCCTAATATGTTCCAAATATTTATTAATAGTTCCTGTAATTTGAGGTGCAGCTTTTGCGTTCCAAGGCAAGAGGCTTGGCATAAAAATAAAGTTTCGGTGAACTGTGATTCCCCAGATAGCAATATTGACGCATCAATATTAGATCGGATTGCCCCCTTCTATGATTCGACAGAATGTCTATATTTAACAGGTGCGGGGGAACCACTTCTTTCAAACTCATTTTGGGATTTTATTGAAGGAAGGCGCTACTCTAACAGTTTGTTTTTTAATACAAATGGGACACTTCTTACAGATGAAAATATAACCCGTCTTTTGCAATACAAAAAAAAGATGCTGATTAGTATCAGTATTAATGCTGCAAAACCTGCAACGTATAAAAAAATTGTTGGCAAGGATTATTTCGAAAAAATTATTGATAATTGCTATCGATTGTCCAAAAGGAATGAAGAAATTGGAGAAACTTGCTCTATAGGGTATTCCATGGTGGTAATTAAGGAAAATTTAAATGAGATGGTGGATTTTGTTAAGCTTGTTTCTCAATTAAAAGGAACCTTTGCAACGATACAATTCGCAATATTTCCATATGATTATGTTTGGCCATATAACAAAAAGTTCATCTCAAAAGAGCAGGATATTGTATCCCACCCCAATTTAGTAAAAAAATATAACAAGAACTATTCCGCAGCTCAGTGTGAGGCGAAAAAGAATGGCATTGATTTGGCTGGAAGGGGTGGCGATGATAGTCAATTTGAAGGATATTGCAGAGAATTATTTGACTTCTTGCGCATTGATCAAGAAGGGAACACCTCTGCATGCTGCCATTCTTGGGAAATAAATACAGGAAATATATTTGATTACCCAACTATCAAGAAGGCTTGGAATAATCCACAACGTATAGCAATGCGAGAGCAAATTCTTAATGGAGATTTCCCTGAGCAATGTAAGACAATGGACTGCGGTTATTATAGAAATGCTATCTATCGTAAAAACAGGGGATTACCCAAGGCGGATTATTTCCTTGACCAAAAATTTTTAGGATGTAAGACAGAGATAACTCTGCTGAACCCAAACGACATTGTGCAACAATGCGCTGAGGGAAAAACAATTCTTGCTATATGCCATGTAAAAAATACAGGTACTCGGACATGGTATGCACAACAATTAGAGGGGGTTTTTGCTTGGGGAGGGAGGATCTTCCGTTTTGCAAATGAGAAAGCGTCTGTTGCCATTAAAGAATTTAGATCAAAACTCCAGAAAAATATAATGCCAGGCGATGAAGTTGCTATTGAAATTACGGGAGATATCACGGATCTTGAACCAGGAAACTATATTCTATGTTTAAATATGCTTATCGAAGGCGAAGTGTGGTTTCAGGATGTGGGGAGCAAGGAGCTTTGTATTCCTTTTAATATAGAGGGCAAGGCTTGACGTTACCCAATCTTTAGTATACATAGTTCGAGAAAAGAAATAATTGATCGAGTCAGAACGCATATGCGAAAAAAGGAAAAGATGTTGACCATGAATTGAAAGATGCCATAAAAAAATCAATTTTGCGTTATTTAATAAATTTCAATATGATTTGATGGGGGTGATTAACATGCGGACACTTGGAGGCATGAATATCAATGAACTAAATTTTTCAAAAGGTAATGCCTGCCCGGATACTATTCAATTAGGAAAAACTCCATATAACTATGAATTATTATATCTTCACAGTGAGCAGGAATATATTGTTAAGGAACCAACACGATGTTGTCTATTCAATATTGGGGATAACAATGCCAAACTTTGTCTCAACGGGAACTGGATTGATTCGAATCAATATGTTTTAGGCAACCTGAAAGCAATTAAACTATCTGCATCAGTGCCAACAGCAGTACTAATTGCATATTACTACACCGAAATTGATAAGGAAAATTATGGTGTTTACCCTTTGACTGACGCAAAAAAAGTTAACAAACCTTGGGGATATGAGATGTGGCTCACTGGCGAGCCATCAAATTTGTTTGCGTTTAAGAAAATATATATTAAGGCTGGTAACAGGACAAGCCTTCAATATCATAAAATTAAAAGGGAAACGAACTTCATTATTAGTGGCTCTGTAAAACTTTCATATAATGAAAATGTGAAGCCCATTGAAAGTGATGAGTATTCTATCCAGACTAGTTGTATTGACGCACCGTTTGTAATTGATGTGTTTCCCAATACCATTCATCGCATAGAGGCTCTTACCGACTTGTTATTATATGAAGTCTCAACTCCGGAACTCGATGATGTTGTTCGACTACAGGATGATGCTGGTCGTACAGATGGAAAAGTCCAACAGGAACATGAAGCCAATAATGGATAAGCATGCAAACCAAAAATTTTATGCAATAGCCGCCAGACAAAGTACCAATGGTGTTTACTTTTTTAATCAATTATTTAAGCAGTTGAATATCAATGCTGAATATATCAGTTCGCCAACAAACAATTTAGACGAACTGCTTGGCAGGGGGATCCCGGAGGATTTAAACGGTGCGTCTGTTGCTGCACCCTTTAAACAATGTATCCTAAAGTATGTTGATATAATGACTGAAGTTGCGCAAAAAGCAAACTCTGTGAATTGCATCAAAAAAGTTGGAAATCAAATTCTGGGACATAATACCGACCAAGTTGGGCTGGAAAAAATGTTTATCAAAAATCAAAATGTTTTTGGGCAAACGCCTAAAATTCTAATATACGGCAGCGGTGGTGTTGTGCCGTCGGTCATTTTAGCTATAAAGAACATTGTTTTAAACCCAATCATTTATCTTTCTGCTCGAAATAAAAATACTGCCATGGCGATATGTGAAAAACACGGTATCACTTACATTGATACAAGTGAAACCGTGATGACTGACCTTTGGATTAATGCAACCCCAGCTTGTGCACAGGAGCTAGACAACATATTACTATTGTCCCAAAACTCGCAGAGCGTTTTCGACTTAAATCCCATTCAAGAAAAATATCCATTTGAATTGCATGTTATCGGTAGAAGACAGAATTTTTTGCGAGGATTTGAATTTTATAAAGAACAATTTTTGGCTCAATTTGAGTTCTTTACCGAGTGCAAAGTCCAAGAAACCGCCTTTGACGCATTGGCGTCATTACGCTTAGGGAGAGTAAACTAATATGACGCATATTTTTTTTGATTTAGATGGGACAATCTGGGATGCTTCCGCTACAACGGCTGCTGCATGGAGTGACGTATTGGGGCGGCGCGGAATCAAGCACGTAATTACGGACAATGATATACGTTCGGTTGCAGGGAGACCGTATCTCGAATGCTTACGGCGTATCGTGCCTGCAGTGTTGGAGCATGATGATTTTCCTGAAATTTTAGATGAGCTTGCTGTAGCCGAACAAAAATATATGAGAGAAATGGGTGGAGACCTTTTTCCTGATGCTATCGAATCAATTGGGCGCCTTGCCAACAACAATCAACTTTACTTGGTAAGTAATTGTAATGGGTGGTATTTGGATGCTTTTTTTGCAACGTCTAATTTAAATAATTATTTTCAGGATTCAATTTGTTTTACCTCGATGAATCAAGATAAAACAGCCAATATTCGGTACCTGATGGATAAGCATAAAATTGAGTCCGGCTTTTTTATAGGTGATACCATGGGTGATAAAATTTCTGCAGAAGTCAATGGATTGAAATTTGGACACGCGAAATTTGGTTTTGATAGTGCATTAGCGTCTAAATTGTCCTTTGCAAGTTTTAGAGAGATCACTCTGTATTTTGAGTCTATTAAAGGAAAAAACCAATTATGAACATACTATTTGGTACTTATCCGTGGGCATTTGACTGCCCGGGCGGCGGTGAACGACAATTATTGGTATATAAAGAGCATCTTGCGAAAAATGATGTTTGTGTTGAGCTTTTTGATCCCTGGCATCCGAAAATCAATGATTATGATATATTCCATTTTTTTTCTGTTCAGCCCGGGTCAAGTCACTTTTGTAACTACATAAAAAAAGAAAAAGGATTAAAGCTTGTTATCAGTCCTAACCTTTGGATTACTCATGAAACCAAAAATCAATATCCTTTTGATGAGATTTGGAATTTGTATGAAATCGCGGATCGCATTGTTGTTAATTCCGATATGGAAGGGAATTACATGAGTGACGTTTTTGCGATGGCTAGAGAAAAATTCGTTACTGTTTATAATGGAGTTGAAGAAGATTTTTTAATTAGCGAAAGTCCAATTAGCTTCCAGGAAAAGTATAATTTGCAGCGGCCCTATGTTTTGAGTATTGCGAATGTTGAACCCAGAAAAAACATGGCTGCTTTTCTGGAGGCCTTACAAAAATTCCCTGAATATGATTTTGTTGTAATCGGCTATATCCGCGACAAAGAGTATGCGCGAAAATGTAAAAGTGTGGGTGGAGATCGTTTCAAAGTTATTGGGCCTTTGGATTACAACTCGGGGCTAATACGATCTGCAATTGCAGGATGCGCTTTTTTTGCCATGCCCAGTATTATAGAAACCCCAAGCATCGCAGCGCTTGAGGCTGCATGTATAGGGGCAAAAATTTTGATTACTGAAGGAGGATCAACCAAGGAATATTTTGGCGACTCTGTCATATATGTTAATCCCCATTCAAGAGAGTCAATGGTTGAAGGAATCTCGAAAGCGCAAAACTGGACCAACGAGCATTCGCAATGGCTTGTTCGAGAGCGGTATATGTGGCCAAAGTGCATTGTTTCTTTAAAAAAAATATACAATGAATTAATGCATGAAGGGAAGTCTCTATGAAAATTCTCATAGATATACAGGGATGTCAATCGGCAAGCCGCTTTAGAGGCATTGGGCGATATACGCGATCATTTGTTAACGCAATCATTGGGAATAGAGACAATGATGATGTGTATTTGTTATACAATGCGAGATTTACTGAAGCGGTGCAAGAGATTCAAGATCTTTTTCCGAACCAATTACCACCTGGGCATATTTTGTCATTCCGATTCAATGGCGATGTTGCAGAGATGAATTCGGAGAATTATTCTTATACACGCAATGCTGAAAAATGCCGCGAAGAATATCTTTGTGAAATTGAACCGGATATTGTTGTTTTAACGAGTTTGTTTGAAGGTTTTCTTGATAATGCTGTTACCTCGATTGGGCAGTTTTCCGTGCCCAAATATAAAACGGCGGTTATCTTGTATGATTTAATTCCTTATATCAATCCCAATGTGATTTTACTAGACCATTATAGAAATCACTATTGCCGAAAAATCGAATCATTCCAACAGGCCGACATTTTTTTAGCGATTTCAGAATACGCACATCAAGAGGCAGCAGGAGCATTTCCTGAACTGAAGGATAAAATTGTTACAATATCTTCGGCGTGTGATATGCAGTTTGAACCAAGAGAATATGATGAAACGACAAAACAGAAGAAACTTTCGCAACTGGGTATTTCTCGAAAATTTATCATGTCCTCGGGAACATTAGAACCGAGAAAGAACTTTTTGCAGTTAATTTTTGCATTTGCCTTATTGCCAGAGAAACTCAAAACGGAATACCAACTAGTCATAGTCGGGCAAGGTGAAGAAGAATATGCTGCAAAAATGAAGGAAGTTGCACAGACTAAAGGCTTAAATTCGTCTTTGCTTCTTCCGGGACATGTTGAAGAAGAAGACCTCATTTTTCTTTATAATCAATGTAGTTTATTTGTTTTTCCGTCGTTACTTGAAGGATTTGGACTGCCGCCGCTGGAAGCGATGTCTTGTGGCAAACCAACACTGGTTTCCAATATGACAAGCTTACCGGAAGTAATCAATCTGGAGGATGCACTTTTTGATCCCAATAATCCTGATGACATAGCGGAGAAAATCACGAAGGTGTTGACTAATGACGAGATTTCTTCGTCTTTATCACAACATGCTTTCTGTCAATCTCAAAAATTTTCTTGGGATCTTACCGCCCAAAAGGCTTTGTCTGCAATTCGAAGTGCAAATACGCATAAAGAAAATCAAAAAGCAAAGAATAAGAGAATAAAGAAAAAACCGATTTTGGCATTCGTGTCGCCTCTCCCACCAGAGCATACGGGGATTGCCGATTATTCGGCAGAATTATTGCCGGCATTGGCAACATACTATGAACTAGTTTGCATTGTTGATCAAGTAGAAGTGACCGATCCTTGGACACTGGAGCATTGCACGATTCATTCGCCGGATTGGCTAAGAATACATTCTGATAAAGTGGATAGAGTTCTTTACCAAATTGGCAATTCGCATTTTCATTGCTTCATGCACTCATTGCTTCAAGAAATTCGGGGTATTGCTGTACTCCATGATTTTTTTAGCAGTAATGTCTTTATGCATATGGAAAAAAACATGCATATAAAATATGCGTGGCTCAGAGAACTTTACGATGTTCACGGATATCAAGCTATGCTAGATTACTTTAAAGATCAGGAATATGCTAAGCTGACATACCCGGTCAGCCGGAATGTTATTGATAATGCTATAGGCATTATTGTGCACTCGGTACATTCCAAAAACCTTGCCAACCAATGGTATGGTGAAGAGAGCTCATCTGCATGGCGAGTTGTGCCCCTCTTACGAAAATCTTCGACGGATCGTAAGAAAAATAAAGCGCGAGAAGCTCTTGGATTAAGTCCTACCGATTTTATTGTGGGTAGTTTTGGACTGGTGGACCCGACCAAACTGAATCATGTGGCATTAGACGCTTGGATCGATTCCAAATTGTCAGAATCAAAAAACTCACAGCTTTTCTTTATAGGTGAAAATTTTAACAGTGAATATTATAAAAATATGGTGGCAATTGCTCAAAAAAGACATGTTGGCGATAGAGTCAAATTTACAGGCCGCTGTGAAATGAAAATGTTCAAGCTTTATATTGAAGCTGTCGATCTTGCCATTCAATTAAGAACAAATTCACGCGGAGAGACATCGGCTTCAGTGCTCGACTGTATGAATTATGGTGTGCCGACCATTGTGAACGCTTGCGGCTCTTTGGCCGAACACGATCCGGCTTCTGTTGCCATGCTACCGGAAAATTTTTCGGTTTCAGATCTTTCGGCGTTACTCGAAGCGCTTTTTTATGATGAGGCATTGTGCCAAAAAATATCACATAATGCTCGACATAATGTTAAAACATTGCATAATCCTCTGCGATGCGGAAAACTGTATTATGACGCTATAGAAAATTTCTATATAGATCCACATGCAAAAAAAATGAAGCATCAAAAACGAATCTTTTTGGATATTACTGCTACACAGAAAAATGGGTTACATACTGGAATAGAAAGAGTAGCAAGGGCACTGGTCAAAGAATTAGTATCGCTGAGCTTCCGAGATTATCGCGTAGAACCAGTATATTTATGTTGTGAAAATGACCGGTGGCACTATAGGTTTGCACGGAAATACACATTGGATTTGCTGGGCATAGCTTCGAATATGATGGATGATACCGTTGTGAAAGTTGAACCCGGTGATGTGGTTTTAGGATTAGATTTCAGCGACGATATGGTTAAAGCAAGTTGTCAAGGCTTTTTTGAAGATCTCAACAAAGCAGGAATAAAAAAATTCCATATGGTTTATGACTTGCTACCTATTAAAATGCCCCAATTCTTCCCTGCTGGGGCAGATATATTTCATGCCCAGTGGTTAAAAACACTTGCAATCTTTGACGGCTTAATTGCTATATCAAAATCTGTTGCTGATGAATTAAAGGTTTGGTTAGCAGAAAACATAGCAGTGCCTGCGCCTAATTTGAATATTTCTTACATACATCTTGGCGCTGATATTTGTAATTCAGTTCCCTCAACTGGCTTGCCTAATAATGCCCTAGCAGTAATTGAGACCTTAACCGGCAAACCCACATTTCTAATGGTTGGTACTATTGAACCCCGTAAAGGATACCTGCAAACTATCATGGCTTTTTCAAAATTATGGAATCAAGGTGTTGATGTTAACCTTGTTATCATTGGCAGTGAAGGATGGAAGCCGGTACCGGATTCTATGCGGCGCAATATTCCGGAAATAATTGCCTTGATAGAAACGCATTCCGAGCGGAATAAACGATTGTTTTGGTTGGAGGGGATAAGTGACGAGTTCCTTGAAAAAATCTACTCAAGTGGATGTTGTCTTATTGTATCTAGTGAAGGGGAAGGGTTTGGTTTACCACTTATTGAGGCTGCTCAACACAAATTGCCTATTATTGTACGTGATATTCCCATCTTTCGCGAAGTAGCCGACCAGCATGCATATTATTTTGCCAATAACAATGATCCGGATGCGTTAGCTCGAGCTGTTAATGATTGGCTCCGGCTCTATAAGAAGGATGCGCATCCGAAGTCAGACAATATGCGGTGGCTGACTTGGAAAGAGAGCGCCCAAAAATTGTTGACTTGCATTGGAATTAAAGAAAAATGACCATGTGGTGCAAAATAAGAAGATGGGATAGCGTATTTGATGGGGGCAGAAATTGTGTTTTTTATTTCACTAAACAGGAATAAGTTTGATTTGCTTGTGGAGTTAATTAAAAAAGAAATAAAAATCCGTTATAAAAATAGCTATTTAGGTTATCTTTGGTCAGTGGCGAATCCACTCTTTACAGCGATTGTTTTTTATTTTGTTTTTAAAGCAGTTATGAGGATTGATGTACCTCATTACGCGCTTTTTTTAGTGACAGGACTCTTTGTTTGGCAATGGATATCGAACAGCTTTTTGTTGGGTACGATGCTGTTTGTCGGCAATGCAGGCTTGATAAAAAAGGTTAATTTTGACCGCCGTCTGCTTGCGGTTGCTATGATTTTTAGCGAAGGATTTAATTTTGTTTTTTCGATACCGGTAATAATTGCTTTTATGTTATTTTATGGTATTGTTCCCTCAGCTATATGGATTATTGGATTTCCTTTGCTATTTGTAATTACTGCTACATTTATTTATGGATGGGGACTTTTCCTGGGATCAATAAACCTTTTCTTTCGTGACATGGAACGTATCATCGGAATAATCTTGATGCTCATGTTTTATGCGACGCCAATATTTTACCCAGCCGATAAAATCCCTGCTGGTTATGCTTTTTTGCTTGATTGGAACCCATTTTCATCATACATATTAATGTGGAGAGATCTTTTTTTATTGGGTACCCTTAATACCGAATATATCATAAGAGCTTCGGTATTTTCAGTAATTTTCTTTTTTATTGGAACTGCAACCTATAACAAATTAAAATTCAAATTTGCGGAGCTTATATGATTAGAGTCAGATTTGAGAACGTTTCAAAATCATATTCACTTATAAATACTGGTGGGATAAAAACCTTTTTGTTCAATCTGTTCAAGCAAATCAATATTTATAAGAAGCAGAAATTTATTGCTTTGGAAAACATCAGTTTTTCAATTTTTGATGGAGAAGTTATTGGGATTATTGGTCGCAACGGAGCGGGAAAAAGTACAATACTTGCTCTAATCGCCGGTGTACTGGAACCTACTTCTGGCTCGGTTGAAGTATCCGGCCGTATTGCACCATTACTTGAACTTGGCGCAGGATTCCATCCTGACTTGACGGGGCGAGAGAACATTATACTGAATGGCATATTGTTGGGGATGACGAAAAAAGAAATTGTTGCAAAACTTGATGAAATCATTGCTTTTTCAGAACTCGGCGAGTTTATTGATCAACCGATTCGTATGTATTCTTCTGGAATGTTGGCAAGACTAGGTTTTTCCGTTGCCATCCAAGTAAACCCAGAGATATTACTCATCGATGAAGTATTATCGGTGGGGGATCAGGCATTTAGCAAAAAATCAGAACAGGCGATTTTTGATTTTAAACAGAAAAAGACGACTATCATACTTGTTTCTCATGCGGTTGAATCAGTCAAGAAGCTATGTGATAAAGTGATTTGGATAGAGAACCATAGAGTGAAAATGATGGGTGATACTGAAACAGTAATACGCGAATATGTAAAAAGTTATGCGTAGCTTTTTGGTATAGGATGCAAGGGGCACAGAAAATCTACTGGCTTCGACTTTTTAGATAGGCAGGGTGCTCGAAGACTGTTTTAAGAAGAGGTGGTCAAATGCTTTTTAGCAGTAATCTATTTCTTTATACATTTTTTCCATTGACTGTAGTGTTGTATTTCGCGCTTCGAAGGGTTACTGCATCTGTCAGGGTCAGCAATTTATTTCTCCTTGTGGTCAGTTGCTTTTTTTATTACTGGGGAAGTGGCAGTTTTATTCTAGTATTCTTTCTTTCAATTCTTCTTAATTATTTGACGAGCAGACAGCTCCATGCAACAAAAAAAAGACGTTGTCGTCAGTTAATCTTATTTGCGGGAATTGCATTGAACCTTTTGATTTTAGGGTACTATAAGTATTATGCTTTTCTTCATTCACTGATATCCAAATTGCTTTCGGCTAGATGGGAGACACCCTCCCCCATTTTTCTACCTATTGGGATTTCATTTTATACTTTTATGGCTATTTCTTATTTAGTGGAAGTTTATCGGGAAGAGCAATACACAGACAGCTTGGTCGAGTTTGGAACATATATGACGTTGTTTCCTCACTTGGTAGCGGGTCCAATTGTCCGGTATTCGGATATTAGTTCAGAAATATATGCGCGTCAATCTTCTGTGGAAATGATTTTTAACGGACTTTATCGTTTCTCATTGGGGTTGGCCAAAAAGGTTGTTATTGCAAATAATCTAGGAGTTGTTTCGGATAAAATTTTTATGGTTCCATTCCCAGAACTGACAACGCCCGTTGCTTGGTTGGGTATGGTTTGCTATACTTTACAGATTTATTTTGATTTTGCGGGTTATTCAGATATGGCGATTGGATTGGCCATGATTTTTGGGTTTCATTTTCCCGAGAATTTTAAACTGCCATATCAGTCGTCCAGTATTACGGAGTTTTGGAAACGTTGGCATGTTTCATTATCCACTTGGTTTCGTGATTTTCTTTATATTCCGTTAGGCGGAAATCGACGGGGGCTTTTTGCAACTTGCAGAAATTTACTATTGGTCTTTTTTTTCTGTGGCCTTTGGCATGGCGCGGGATGGACATTTATTGTATGGGGGTTATACCATGGAATCATGCTGGCAGGTGAGCGTGTTTGGACGAGACGCTTTGGAAGGCTTCCTGCAGGCATCGTGGGCTGGACTTTTTCTATGATTTTGATTATGGTTGGTTGGGTGTTTTTTCGCTCCACATCCTTTCCTAACGCTCTTCAATACCTAACGGTTGTTTTCTCACCATTTGCTCTACAACCAACGCCAATTTTTGGACTTTATTATTACCTTACTTCAAATATAATAATCTATATGGCTGCGGGTGTTGCTTTTGCATTGTTTTCCAGGCAAGAACAACTGCTTGGCCCAGAATCCGTAAGGTTGCGCAGTATCTTCACAGTTTCATTTTTGTTTCTATCAATGGTTTATCTTTCAAAAGCGACATTTTCTCCATTTATATATTTCCAATTTTAGTTTGGAAGTCGGGTGATATTACAGTATGGATCGATTGAAAAAGGGGATCATTGGGCTCTGTTTTATAGTATTGTTTTTACCCTTGCTGCAACAAATGTTGCATTTTATTAACGTAGAAAAATTGCAGGAAAACAGAAATATGCGCAGAATGCCTACTGGAATCGTATTTATCCAACTATATCTAAAAGGAACCGATTATTCGCGGGCTTTTGAGCAATATTACAATGATAATTTTGGATTCCGGGATTTTTTAATTAGAGTAAAAAATCAACTTGATTATAGTGTCTGGGGCTTGAAAGAAGGCTACTCCGATGAATTGCTGATCGGCAAGGAAGGGTATTTGTATTATCGTGGTGAATTGGAGGTTGAGCAGGCAATATCTGACCGAATGAGTGATGCGCAAATTGAAAAAGCGGTTGGTCATTTTAAAAAATTGCAAAGCTCTCTTCGGCAAAAGGGAACACAACTGGTTGTTCTTCCTATTGAAATAAAAAACCAAATATATCCGGAATATTTGCCTTCTAATAGTATTGTCCGCAAAAATCCCAATTCATATGAGCGTTTAATGACAAGATTAAGACAGGTTCCAGAGTTGGTTGTTGTTGAAGCAACCCCAATTTTGCTGGAGTCTAAAAAAATACAGCCAGTGTATTATAAGACAGATTCTCATTGGAATGATTTTGGCGCTTATTCAGTAGGGAAAGCCCTTGTCAGTCAATTACAAAAGTTAGCGAGACAAAAAGAATCTGATAATTATCAAATTACTTTCAAACAACAGGAATTTAGTGGGGGCCAAAATAATAATCTGGCCATTTTTTTTCCACCGACAGAAAACGCATGGGTTGTAGATAAAATCCTTATGCAGGATTCTGCTATACTTAACGATGACAAGAGATTCAATGGACATTGGAAGGCAAATCGCCCAGATGATGCTGATAAAATTCCATTAACGGTTATGGTGGGAAATTCCTTCACTGGAACTTTTACTGGGATTGGATTTTTCAATAATTTTTCCGAAGCATATTGGCTCCATAGCGATAAAAAAAGTAAAGTACTGGAATATTTGCCTTCAGGTACGAAATTTGTGGTATATCAGTTTCTTGACGCGGATATCGCTTTTCGCGTGGCTGGTGATCAATTCTGGCCGTAAGCCGAAAAAAGAGAGCTAAAGAAAAAACTTTTCTGAGATGTTGCATGAATGAGATGACTATTCTGACGGAAAATTTTTCTAGAATTATTATATAAAAAATACTTTAAAGCATTATAGTACGAGCTTAAACGTGAGGAGTGGTATTTTATGTTGACTAATGAAGATGTTATATGGGCTTATCGTTTTTACCTTGATAGAGATCCTGAAAACAATATCGTTATTGAAGATCACTTGTCGAGAAGTGTAAACCGTGAAATGCTAATTGAGAGAATAATGAATAGTTCTGAATATCAACAGAAGAAAAAAACAAAACAAGACTTGGCTAAAAATCCTTTTTGGCATTATCACACAACCTTTGGTGCCGTTGAAATTATTTTGAAGTATGCAAAAAAACAAATTACAGCATCCCCGCTCCATGTAACCAATTTTTTGGGTGTTAAGATTCGGCCTGAGTTTTTCCCCGGCCTGCTTGATGGGTGTGCTGGAGAAGTGAATCCTATACCAATTCCGCAAACATGGCATGCCGATATGGCAGAGTGGGCTAGTTGCTTACGCGCAGTAGATTTGTCAGGTGATACATTTTCGATGTTGGAAATTGGTTGCGGTTGGGGTTGTTGGATGAACAATCTTGGAATGGCTGCAAAATCAAGTGGAAAGACAATTAAGTTGTATGGAATTGAAGCGAATTTGGGGCATTTGGATTTTGCCAGAAAGGCCTTTGCCGACAACGAAATAAGTGAAGAAGAATATGTGTTGTCTCATGGCATAGCAGGAAACATCCAAGGAGAAGCATGGTTTCCTAAAATCCATAGTGGAGTAGATTGGGGAGGCGAAGCCGTTTTTAATCCGCAACCACAACAACTGGACGGCTTACGGGAGTCATATCAAAAAGTGCCAATTGTGGATATCCGTGAACTAATAAAGAACGAAAAATGGTTGGATTTTTTACATGTTGATATACAAGGCGCCGAATTAAGTGTGTTAGTCGATATTTATGAGCTGATTTGTGAAAAAGTAAGATATGTTTTTATTGGAACCCACTCCAAGCAAATAGAAGGGGGGCTCTTTGAACTGTTTTTACAAGGGAACGACTGGAGTCTGGAAATGGAACGTCCAGCTTTTTTTAATCTCATTGATGGGCATCCTGTCGTAAGCGTTGATGGCGTACAGGCATATCGGAACAACAAACTCGTTGATAAGCGATGACTTAATGTAAGTCTGATTTAGCGGTTTTGAGGGGGCATTCCACCATATGCGCTTGAACGATGATAATGAAAGAATGTGCATTGCTGTTCTGGCTCGGCCAGAAGAAGAATATGCAGAAACGATAGTATATGCGGCTCTATTAAGGTCCTTTTCGAAGGCACAAGTTTGCAGGTTAACGAATGAATGCGATTTGCCATCGGCTCTCCGCTGCATTTTTTTGATCAACCCAAGTAATGAAATGTACCTGCAATTCACTAAAATAAAACGCCGGAGGATAAAAATTGTTCTATTGGGATCTTTGGATTCCATGTGGGCTGATTTGGTGGGGGCCAAAGTGACTCCTATCCTATCTTCTTGGAATCAAGGAGAGCATATTACCACAGAGAAATCGGGATATTTTGGACATTCTGATTGGCGAATCCTTTATGCGACTCATGAGTTAACACAAAAAATACCGTATGCCCCAAGATACCTTGCCAGATTCGATTTTACGGATGAGTGGAACAATCATGGTTATGGACGAATAGGGACTCTAGCCGAGACCCCCTTTGCATTATCCAACTCAGTAATTTGTGGGACAGGTGCCATTGAATTGGGGTGGGTGTCAGATGAACAAGGAGCACGAGTATCCAGCTATTCAATACTGTGTGATGACTCTGACTTTTCCATTTTGTGGTTTAATCGTGCGGTCGGTCCGGTAGACAGTCTTGAATGGTCTCTTGTGGAGGCTTTTCTGAGCGACTATCGCAGCAAAGAGTTAGTGTGTTTTCCGCACTTGTTGGAAATTCCAGCAGGAGTTACCGGGATTTGTACTATGCGTTTAGACTGTGACCAGGCAGTTGCTTCTGCCCGCGCATTATTTGAATTATATCAACAAGAAGGAATTCCATTTTCTTTGGCAATTTTGACAGGGTTACCCATGGATTCTACCGACAGGAAATTGATTCAGGACGTGATTGTGAGTGGAGGTGGAATCTTGTCTCACTCGGTTAATCATTTGCCTGAGTGGGGGGGAAACTATGAAGTCGCTTTGCTAGAAGCGCTTGAATCGAAGAAGTGGTTGATACAGAACTATTCCTTACACGGCAGCAAATACTTGGTTTCTCCCTTTCATCAAAATCATCGTTATGCTGTCAAAGCCATGGTGGATGCAGGCTATGCAGGATTTATCAGCGGGATTATCCATAACGATCCGGAATACTTGTTTGCTAGGTCAGGGGCCGTTCCTTATCATGAAGAAGATGATTTTTTTTCCTTGAGCCAGCAATGTATGTTACATGGTGACTGCTTTCACCAATATGGAAACTCAATTCACCCTTATTTGGAGGCACTTAGGTATCAAATGGGTAACGAGGGGATTTTCGGTTTTCTGGATCATCCTTTTTCATCGGAATACCAATATGGGTGGCTGGATGAGGAGGAAAGACTTAAGGCGCATTATGAACTGATTCAACAGATGAAAGCGTATTCTGGAGTAAAATTTTGTAATCTGCATGAAACCATGGAGTTTTGCAGGAAACGAAGTCAAACGAAAATATGGATTAATTCGAACGACCAACTTTGTTTCCGGTTGCCCGCTTCCGTGTTAAATACTGAGTTTGCTATACAGGCGGATTGGAAGAAGAAACGGTATTTACTAGGGTGAAAATGAAGAATAGTTTCATTTTCTTTTGCGTTGTGGTTTGAATCACGGACATCAATGATAGGAGTGAAAATGTTGTTGGAAAAACCACCTCATTATCCCGAATTGCAGAAGTATTCATTTCTTTCTGGAATATTGCTACTGTTTATTGCGATATTGATTCGCAATATTGGCCTTTACCCCACTATATTTGGCGATGAATATTTTTATAGTAAATTTTCCAGACTCGTTCCCCTAGCAGATTCTCCTGATGCCGGCTATATTTATCTTGCAATATATCGTCTCACTAGAATATGCGGAGATGGCTTTCTTGAAGGCGCGAGAATATTGAACAGCGTTTTTTTTGTAGCTGCTGCTCCATTTATTTACATGACAGCAAAGCGTGTATGTACGAATAAGATTGCCTCAATAATTACATTATTGGCGCTGGTAGGTCCGATCAATGTTTATACAGTGTATTATATGGCAGAATCGCTATATTTTTTTTCATTCTGGGTACTTACTTGGTTCATTCTACAACTTGATGATTCATCCAATTCAAAGGCATGGTGCTGTTTCGGAGTATTATGGGGCATAGCATCACTAATAAAACCACATGCTTTGCTTCTTTGTCCCGCTCTATTGATCTATATTATATGCGCTACACAAAAGAATGGCGATAAATGGGTTTTTCGGGCATTTATAAATTTTGGATTAGCTTTTTTCTTTATGTTTTTTATAAAATTTTTATTAGGATATCTTATTGCTGGTAGGGCAGGAATTACACTTTTTGGTTCTCGCTATGGGTTTATTACTGCAAACGCTTCGTCTGCAAGTCTACAGAGGGTTGTGGAATTGCTTACGCTATCAATAGAGAACTTTCAAGGCCATGTATTGGGACTCTGCTTAATGTTTGGCTTGCCGATTGCCGTTGCATTTGCGACTTTAAAAAAAACATTTTTATCCAAAGCAGAAATATCTTCAGATCAAAAATTGTGTTTTTACACCCTTGCAATATTGCTTAATTTATTGATAACATCAGCTATTTTTGCAGCTCCTGCCGCAACTTCTGGTCCATATGAATCTATTTTGCGTCTCGCCATGCGCTACTACAATTTTTCCTTCCCGTTATTGTTCATGATTGCGGGAGCCCAATTGTCTGCAGAACCAATTTGCAGCAAACTAAAATGCCGGGCAATTGTGGCATGCCCCATTAGTTTAGCTATTATTTTTGTTGCTGCTACACGGTTTGCACCATATAAACCGTCACTTGTTGATTGCCCAGAACTACGGGGTATAACAGTAGGCACGAGTACTTTTTATTTGCTATGTGGAATATCGTTAGTAGCGCTTATTGCCTGGGTTTTCCAGACAAGGATTGGTGCTAAAGTTTATATTTATTTATTAATGCCCCTGATGGTTATATTTTCAGCGTTTTATGTCAACCAGGAGCTCCGGCCATTGCTTGTACCGGATAAATTTGTGAAAGCAGGTATTTTCACCAAACAGTATCTTCCTAAAGAAGATTTAGCTAAAGTAGTCGTTGTTGACTCAGAGCCGGCAGGTGCACTAAAATCTTTGTTTTATATTGATCATCCCCAATCCATATATATCCAGATTCCTCAAGCGGAGAGATATGATCTGACCAAGGATTTGCAGGGATACAAATGGGTTTTAGTTGTTGGTGATCATAAATTGCTTGAAAATAATTATCATAAACAAGCCATGGAAGGGTTTACTCTTGTTCGTATGCCGGAGACAATAACCATTGATTTTAACCAATCTTCGTGGCCTGAAACGGTTTCTGGTGTGAATGGCTTGTCAGCCGCAGAAGAGTGGGGCGCATGGTCTTTAAATAAGCATATAATATTCGAATTTGCTAAGCCTCTTCCTGCCAAATTTACTGTTCATCTCACTGCCTATGCATTTGGCCCTAATGCGGGGAAAGAGATTGTTGCCCATGTTGGTGACAGTGAAGTGAGATTTACATTGGATGCGTTACCTAAGAACCGCATCGTTGAATTTGATAATCCTCAAAGATCTAACACAATAAAAATTGAAGTTCCAATTCCAACTTCACCCAAAATGTTAGGCAAGAGTGCTGATGAAAGGACTTTGGGTATAGCATTCACTAAATTGAACATTGTTCCGCGATGAATGAAGGCTATACTAACAAAGACGCGCCTTGCACGGCTGTTTTTGCAAATTGTGATGTAAAATACGGCGGATTTAGAGTAAACGGGATAATGTGGAGGAAGTCTTGTGCCTAATGCACTAATTAAAAAACATATGACCGTATATGGAGAAGCTTTTCGTTATG
>Ga0316604_10001294_pt1 | contig 22976 bp, 22 predicted proteins | sample OWC_soil_day20_C_FD_207650 | JGI IMG/M metagenome (GOLD analysis project Ga0316604, IMG submission 207650) | Wetland soil microbial communities from Old Woman Creek delta, Ohio, United States - OWC_soil_day20_CT | ecosystem: Environmental > Terrestrial > Soil > Wetlands | place: USA: Ohio...
TCCTTGCACTTATTATACTACATTTCTTTCGTAAGCTCAGGTTTGGCAAGGTTTTACGATTCATTCAGTACTCATTAAATAGAGTATAGTAATTGGAGGAGGAAGGCGTGCCGCTTTCCTCCTTTGTAGTTATATTTGCCCAAAGAGTTGTATACAGTTCTTGTTTAAGACGTTATGGTAATCAAACGAAAGATTAGTTGCTTATTAATTTGGTAATTTATACCTAATTGGGTATAACAGATAGATGATTAAAGTATTTCTTAAATGAAAGTTTTCAAAGTATTATTTAAGTGACGATTAGTATAAGTATGCTCCCGGCAAGGGAGACGTGGGGTGAAGGCGTGGAAATATTAGAGCAGTGTATTGAGGAAGCTGTAGAAGAATTTATGTACGGCGGCTTATATTGTAGTGAGGCTATTCTAAAAGCGTTTAGCGAAAACTTAGATTTAGGTTTACCTCCTGAATTGTATAAAATTGCCTCCGGTTTTGCAGTAGGATTAGGCGGTGCTAAGTGTTGCTGTGGCTGTATTACAGGCAGCGCTATGGTGCTTAGTCTGGCAACTGGCCGGAATAGTGCGGATGAATCAGAAGAATTGGTCTTTAGTATGACAAAACAGTTGCATGATGAGTTTAAAAAAAGATTTAAAGCAACGTGTTGCCGGGTGTTGACTAAAAAAGGGGAAAACGTACCGGAAGACCATATTGCCTTATGTGCTAAATATGTTCGGGGTGCTGCTGAAATAACCGCAAATCTGCTGAAAAATCAGTTGAAACAATGCCCGAAGGGAAATGAAAGCCCTGGATAAGGATGCAAAAGATTCGCGCATTCATATCCAGGGTTACAATAGAAGTTTGAGAGAATATTATTTTCGCTTACTAAAGAGTCTCTTAGATTTGCACAGTCGCACAAAAAGCACTTGAGATTGCTTTTTCCACAATCGCTGGACGAACACAGTCGCCTATCGCAACAAATCTTTTAGCGAATGCGCGGAAGGATTCGGTTTCTTGTTCATTGGCTTTCATGCCCACAGCAACTAGGACGGTATCGGCTGCAAGCATTTGTTTTGTATTGTCATGGGCATCATAAAAGATGCCTGTATCGGTAATTGAGGTACACTGCGATGAGGTAATGGAATGCAGGTTTTTCTCTTCGTCGAGTTTCAGCAATAGCTCAGTACGGTGAGTGGGAGAGGCATCAATAGCCAGCTCAGGCTGCATCTCTACAATAGTTACTTTTTTACCTAGTTTCGCTAGATGTAAACCGGTTTCACAGCCGACTTGACCTCCGCCAATAATAGTAATACTTTGTCCGAGTTCGCTCTCCTTACCATAGCAGTCCACTGCCAGTAAAACATTTTTAGCGTCTATTCCTGGAATATTGGGTATGACTGGTGATGCGCCAAGTGCTGCAATAATAACATCCGCATTTTCAGTTTGTAAAAGGTCGGGGGTTGCTTGAGTGTTTAGTTTTACTTGGATACTCGACTTTTCTACTTGGTGAACGAGGTACTCTTTAAAGCGGTTTAAATCATATTTGAAGGCGACAAATTCTGCGAAGGATAATGCCCCGCCCAGAACATTGTTTTTTTCATATAAAGTAACTTCGTGACCACGCTCTGCTGCAAGTAAGGCGCTTTTCATACCGGCGGGGCCGCCGCCGATGACAACAACTTTTTTCTTTGCGGTAGCCGGTTGAACTAAAACGGGTAGTTTATGTTCCAAGCCTATTTCCGGATTGACTGAGCAAACGAAGTGATATTCCCATACGGCGCTATCTAAGCAGCGCATGCACTTAATGCAGGGGGTGATGTCATCCCCGTGTCCACTATAGGCTTTTTCACCCAAGTTGGGGTCGGCTATAAACCCTCTGGCCATAGTAACAATATCGGCTTTTCCGTCTGCCAGAATGTTTTCGGCACCACCTAGATCCTGAATGCCGCCGATCGTGACAACGGGAATTTTCACATTGGCCTTTTTTACAGCTTCTGCAAGAAATACATTGGGAGTGGGTGGCAGAAATCCGCACGGATGCGTTACTGTCATCCATTTTGGATTATGCATACCGGCGGAAACATGAACAAGATCAATTTTATCCTGAATCAGTTTAGTAAAGGCAATGGATTCTTCGATGGTAATTCCGCCTGGTTCAAATTCTGCGCCGCTTATGCGAACTTCCAGGAGTAAATCCCGTCCGACTTTTTCGCGAATCCGGTCGATAATCATAAGCGGAAAACGGGCTCGATTTTCGAGACTGCCGCCATATTTGTCTGTACGTTTGTTGGTTAGCGGGGAGAGAAATTGTCCTACGAGAAGAGCATGTCCAAAATGGAGTAATACCATATCGAACCCAACGCTTTTTAATGCTTCAGCGGCATATGCATAGCCGTTGGCGATACGTTCCATTTCTTCTTCCGGCATTTCTTTTCCTAGTCCGCCGGTCATTAACGGCGCTCCGTCACTAACGGCATATTTTCCCCCGACTACGCCGCCAACTCCCAGTTCCATGGATGCTTTGGCTCCGTAAAAGTGGATACGGTCTGCCAGTTGAGCGAGATAGTGTCGGGGAGCTTTGTTGTATACATCATAGTTGAGATGATCTTCATTGGTTACCGGGAAAATACTTACGCCTGAGCAAGTGACGCAGGCTGCGCCGCCTTTTGCTTTGTTAGCAAAATGGGTAATTACTGCTTCGGTGGGATAAGGCTCATTGGCTTGCAAGGAATGCAAGGTGATCGGAGCGGTAAAAATGCGGTTACGAAAGGTTGTGTTGCCGACTTTGAGCGGCGTTAAGAGATGCGGATATTGCACAGAAATGGCCTCCTTAAAAAGACAAGTTTGAATTTCTTGAGATACTTAGGTTTAGCTGTGAAATATATTTCATAACAAAACGATATTGAAAGGATCTAACTGAAACTTATTGCATTTAATAATAACGTATAATCTTAAGTTTGTGAAATAAAAAACTATTCTTACTCTTATAAATTAATTATAATAAAATTGTCGGAATTAAATTGATATTTTTGATTTGGAATTAAATAAATATTGACAAAGAAGAAGGAGAATACTATATTATAAGTGAAATATGTTTCATAATATGAGGTGTTTAATGGGAAGGCCACGTAAAGAACGTCGGATAGAATTGTTACCTACGGTTACGAACTTTAAACCGGCGGGAGTTCCCATGCGGAACCTCGATGAAATTGTACTTGCCTTAGAAGAAATGGAAGCTATGAGACTCTTTGATATGGAAGGGCTGGACCAAGGCGAGTCTGCGGAAAAAATGGGTATATCCCGGCCAACTTTTCATAGGCTAATTACTAGAGCCCATCGAAAAGTGGCAACGGCGTTGTGGCAGGGAAAGGCACTTACTATTGAAGGTGGTTCTTATCGGATTAACCATCCACATAAAGAGGAAATGCGGCAATTTATTTGCCGGCAGTGCAGTCATGAGTGGGAGGTTCCACACGGCAATGGTCAAAGTGGCAGGGATATGCAGTGCCCGGAATGTAACTCGGATACAGTGATGCGGCAGCGATAAAATGATATTTGACATACTTCGTTGTGCGGTATGTATTTGCGTTGATTGTGAAATATATTTCATAAGTTGAAACGCTTTTTGAGAAAGCGTATAAGGGGGAGAATAAAATGTATTCGGAAAAGGTTATGGAACATTTTATGATGCCTCAAAACGTTGGATTCCTATTAGAACCGGATGGTATGGGAATCGCAGGAGAAAGCTGCAGTGATAATGTCAAGATGTATATCCAGGTTCGAGGTGGCATTATTACCCAAATACGGTTTCTTGTTTTTGGCTGCTGTGCAGCTATCGCCTGTGCTAGTATGACGACAGTTCTTGCCCAAGGAAAAAGTATTGATAACGCATTACAGATTACAGAACAAGAGGTTGTTAGTGCGTTGGAAGGATTACCGGAAGAAAAGCAGCATTGTTCTAATATGGGTGTTGCGGCTCTAAAAGCGGCGATTCAGGATTACTTAACAAGGACATACGGTATCTAACCTAAGATAGAATAGATCTAAGTAAAAAATTTGCAGGAATTATGAAATATATTTCGTAAAGGAGGCTTCTTTGTGCGTATCAGCATTGCCAGTGGCAAGGGGGGTACCGGAAAAACATCATTGGCGTTACTATTAGCATCGGAACGTCCTGGAATTACAGTAATTGATAGTGATGTTGAAGAACCGAATTGTCACTTATTTTTAAAGACTGAACAAAAGCAAGAAAAAGTTGTCACCATTATGGTTCCAGGGATTGATAATGAAAAGTGCAGTGGTTGTGAGGTGTGTGCTGAAGCCTGTTTTTTTAACGCGATTGCCGTGGTGGGAGGTAAAGCCATGGTTTTTGACGAGTTGTGCCATAGTTGCGGCGGTTGTTTGTTGAAGTGCCCGCAAGGAGCAATTAGTGAAGCGGAAAAACCTATTGGAATAGTCTCCTCCGGCTATTCAACAACTGTTGCGGGAACACGGCTTATGAGTGGGTTACTTAACATCGGAGTTCCAAGCGGGGTGCCGCTTATCAAAGCACTGCTTAAAGAGGCGCGTACTATCGAGGGAGAGGTTATTGTTGATTGTCCTCCGGGAACTTCGTGTTCAATGGTTAGTGCAGTCAAGGACAGTGATTATTGTCTTTTGGTGACAGAACCAACACCCTTTGGCCGGCATGATTTGGCTTTAGCCATAAATATTACGCAGTTACTAAACCTTCGTACCGGAGTTGTTATCAATAAGAACGATGGTGGCGATGGCGATGAAGCTATTGAAGAGTTATGCCATAGCCGTGGCATTTCTGTAGTAGCAAAGATTCCCTACAGTCATTCGTTTGCCAGGGAATACTCTAACGGTAAGATCTCCCTTGAAAATCGAACAATTGCTGAAGATATTTGGCGGCAAATACAATGTGTAGGGAGGGAGAGAAAGGCATGAAGGAACTTGTAATTGTCAGTGGCAAAGGCGGGACAGGAAAGACAAGTATAAGCGCTGCTCTTGCGTATCTTGCTCCAAGAAAAGTTCTTGTGGATTGTGATGTAGATGCGGCAAATTTCCATTTGATAAGCGGGGCCGTTGTAAGCAAAACGCATAGTTTCACGGCTGGTTTTGAGCCGGTTGTTGATGAAAAGGTTTGCACGCAATGCGGTACATGCAGCGAACTATGCCGATTTAAAGCGATTGATAATGGTGTAATTACTGCCCCGTTGAATTGTGAGGGGTGCGGGGTATGTGCACTTAATTGTCCAAAGCGTGCCATAAATATGAAAGAGAAAGAAGCCGGTCAATGGTATGTTTCCAAGACTCGCTTTGGTAAGTTAATTCACGCTGAACTGGGATTAGCGATTGAAAACTCCGGTAAATTGGTAAGCAAAGTAAGACAAGAGGCGAAGCAGCTTGCTGAAACTAAAAAATTACCGTTGGTAATTATCGACGGTCCTCCGGGAATTGGTTGTCCAGCGATAGCTGCTATGTCAGGAGCTAGTTTGGCTTTGGCAGTAGTGGAACCGTCATTATCCGGCCTGCATGATTTACAGCGTTTGTGGGAATTAACAAGGCACTTTCAATTGCCGCTTGCGGTGTGTATTAATAAAGCAACAATCAATACTACCAATACGCACACAATCATTGCTTGGTGTAATAAAAATGAAATTCCGATTGTCGGTAAAATACCTTACAATGATGTATTTAGAACTGCATTGCAAAAAGGAAAAACGGTAATGGAGATTTCTGAAAATGAGGTTCAAGAAAAAATATTAGAGTTGTGGTATAACCTTTCTAAGTTACTAAACATAGCGCCGACTGCTTCCATTATTGACCGCCTTTTTGATAAAGTAAATTCTATAAAAAAATAAAAAAGCGAGGGATACTATTATGAAAATCGCAATTACAGCTCATGATAATGACAAGACGGCAGCCATTGACTCTCGGTTTGGTCGCGCCGATTACTTTGTGATCTATGACCAGGAAACAGATACATGGGAGGCGTTGGCGAACACGCAGAATGTGGAAGCTGCTCATGGAGCTGGAATCCAAGCGGGACAGAACCTAATAAAAACAGGAGCAGAGGTGCTCCTTACCGGCCATGTCGGGCCAAAAGCGTTTAAGGTTCTTGATGCGGGACATGTTAAAATGTACTCGTTTGGTGAAATGGCAGGTACAGTGAAAGAGGCTTTAGCGGCTTATCTTGCTGGTAAACTATTGCCTATAACTGTTTCTAATGCAATAGAAGTTAAAAGATAATAAGGAGATGTATGTAACGTGGGGTGCAAAACGCAAGATACTGAATTTGATCAGCAAAGTGAGAAAATTAGTGAGTTTTTACAAAATGTTAAGTACAAAATAGTGGTTATGAGTGGTAAAGGGGGGGTTGGTAAAAGCACGGTTGCCACTAACCTGGCTCTGTTTTTGAGTAGCCAGGGTTATAAAGTGGGTCTATTGGATGTCGATGTCCACGGCCCAAGTATTGCCGGATTATTAGGACTTACTGGTCTTAGAATCAATGTAATAGGAGAAAGCATTCTGCCATACCAATATACGGATAACCTGAAAGTCATGACTATTCAAGGCATGTTGGAGCAGCCGGATGACCCGTTGATTTGGCGCGGACCGGTAAAAATCGGCATTATTAGGCAGTTCCTAGCCGATGTCGCCTGGGGGCCTTTGGACTTTCTCATTATTGACAGTCCGCCAGGAACAGGCGATGAACCTCTAACAGTAGCGCAGACGGTTACCGGCTGTCAGGCTGTTGTTGTAACTACGCCGCAGGAAATTGCTCTGGCCGATGTGCGTAAATCTATTAAATTCTGTCAGCAGGTTAATATGCCAATTCTCGGGATGATTGAAAACATGAGTGGTTTTATTTGTCCGGACTGCGGTAAGAAACATGAAATATTTAAAAGCGGAGGTGGTGAGAAAACCGCTGCTGCCAGTAATATTGCCTTCCTTGGCCGTTTGCCTATTGACCCGGGGGTTGTTGACGCCGGTGATGCCGGGCGAGGTATAGACAGCTTAACTGGTCATACTAAAGAGGATATGCAGCATATTGTAGATAATATGCTCAATCAACTGAACTCAAATAACCAAAATAAGAAAGGTGATGACTTAACTATGAAAATTGCGATTCCTTTAGCTGGTGGAAAACTATGTGCTCATTTCGGTCATTGTGAACAATTTGCGATGGTTACTGTAAATGACGGAAAAATTACGGCGCAGGAAAAATTGACTCCGCCGCCTCATGCTCCAGGTGTTATTCCTAATTGGGTAGCTGACAAGGGTTGTACCGATATTATTGTTGGTGGCATGGGGGAAGCGGCTCAGGCGATTTTTGAGCAACGCGGTATCAAAGTTTTGGGCGGTGCGCCGTCCGATACTCCAGAAAATTTGGTTGAACTATATTTGCATGGTAGGCTTATCGATGCTGGAACTACTTGTAATCACGATCATGAAGGGCATGACTGCAATCACTAAATAAAAGAATCGATGCGGGTTAAAAATAGCCTGCATCGATTTAATTGTATCCAAACAGATATTGGATTTAATCTTACCTAATCAACGAAAGAATGGTAAAATTTAGTGAAAGGAGGTTTTTGTATGATTCTGGAACGTATTTATGAATTGGCTTTGCCAAAACTTTCGGGGAAAAGAATACGAGAAGTTAGAGTTGGGCTGAATTTACTGATGGTTGAGTTGGACGACGGTTCGCTAGGGGTAACCTATGTGTTAAGAGACGACATTGGTCATGGCTGCACTGCAATTCCAGAGGCTGGTCAACTTTTGGGAAAGGATGCTAAGGAAATTGCCGAATGGGCTTTAAAAGGGAAAAATGTGTTGCCGGTTGCCATAGGTTTAGCGATATTAAATTCTGTTGCTGAATTTGATAAGTTGGAGCAAATTGATAATCTGCAAGATGCTGACGCAATGTTTGCGGTGGAAACTAAACCTACAGATACCGTGGGAATGATTGGTTATATCGGTCCTCTTATTACTAATCTTAAAGGAAAGGTTAAAAATTTGTTGGTATTTGAACGGGGAGAATGTTCTGAAGGGGTGTATCCGGAAACGAGAGAGCCAGATCTTCTACCTGAATGTCAGGTAGTGTACATTAGTAGTACGTCACTAATTAATGGTACGCTGGAAAAGTTGTTAACGTATTGTAGTAGAGCACGTGATGTGGTTATGGTGGGTTCCAGCACACCGATGTATCCAGAAGCTTTTCAGGGTTCTGGGGTTACCGTTCTCTCGGGTACAAGATGGCTTTCGGCAAACAGGGAGGCTATCTTCCAAGGGGTAAGTCAGTGTGCGGGTATGTGGCAACTCATTAAGAATGGTCAGAAGATGTCGGTAAGAGTAAAATAAGACTATAGACTAAAATTATGTAATGACTGGAGTAAGGAGGATGAGGCGTATTATGACTCTACTGGAAGAGGCCAGAAAACAACTTAGTCAAATAGTAAAGAATAGTGGGTGGCCGGACAATGAAACGGTTTCTATTGTTTCTGCCCGCGATCTTGCCCCGGAAGAGGCTATTGGTAGACCTGACCGGGATGATTATCCTTTATTAACGGGAAAAGAAGTAATGATGGAGGCTCGCTTTAGAGACGGAATTGGCCAAGCTTTTACCGACCAAGCCGGGAGATTTACCGGAAGTATAGGTGAAGTGCTGCAAATGCCTCTCGATACAAATTTCCGGCGGGCGGTATTTGTGGCCACCCTCAATGCTGTTATGAGAAGCCTGGGACAAGTAGCAGCAACGGTTCACTGTAAAGATAAAGAACCGGCTATGTGTGCGAAACAATTACCGGAGTATATCAAAACCCGGTATAAACAGCCGAAGATAGCCTTTATCGGCCTGCAACCCGGCCTTATTCAGGCGCTGGCAGATGCAGCTTTTGAATTGCGTGTAACCGATCTCAATCCAGATAATATAGGACAAATCCGTTGTGGGGTACGGATTGAGAGTGCTGTTCAAAATGTAGAAAATGCTCGTTGGGCCGATATCGTATTGTCAACAGGAAGTGTATTGGTTAATGATACTTACCGGGAATTAGAGCAAGGAAAACCGATCATATATTATGGTGTAACTGCTGCCGGTTTAGCTAAGATGTTTGATTTACCTCGAATTTGTTTTTGTGGGCGATGATACTTTGGTATGTATCATACATATAGAATTTTAAGGGAGAGAGTTCTATGCAATGTGCATCATGTAAAGAAAAAAAATGCCGCTTCGGCCAAAACTGCACTCAATTAACCTTTGAACAAGTGGAAGCGGTTTATACGGAAAAAGATAAGCAAATTATTCTTGCTGCCGCCAAAGGGGAAGGGGAGCTATTGACGAGGTTAGAAGAAAGCGTCAAGTTTTGCCAGGCCATGGGGTGTGAAAACATAGGAGTAGCTTTTTGTATGGGATTGGCGGATGAAGCCAAATATATTGTGCAGTACTTCCAAAAATATTTCACTGTACATTCGGTGTGCTGTAAAGTCTGTGGCGTTGGCAAGCAGCAGTTTAACCCAGAACACTATAAAAACAAAAAAGCCGATGTCATGTGTAATCCGACTATTCAGGCCCAAATACTAAACGATGCGGCTACGGAAATCAATTTTACCGTTGGTCTTTGTGTAGGTCACGATATGATATTTGGTCTTCATTCTAAGGCACCGGTTTCCACTTTGGCTGTTAAAGACCGTGTGCTGGCTAATAATCCGCTGGGAGCTATCTATAGTGGCTTCTCGCGTAAACGCTTAGGGTTAGTTGATTAATAGGGCAATGAAATTGAAGCTATGCGGGTGGTTATCCCTGTATAGCTTCAATTCCATTGCCCATTCTTCTTTGTTTACTCCAAGATGATGATATAAGTTGTCTAATCAGTGTAAGGTTGGGGTGCCTGTATACATTTCTGGGAGTCAGGGATTATAAAAACGCTATCGGCTCTTTGCGAAATTACCTTTACTTTATCCTATCAGCTTAGAAACCTTTCATGCGAAAGGTTTACATTGTATGAGTCTTTGAACTCTGGAAAACCTTGGGGGGGTTCTGACCCAGAGCAAATAAGCAACCAAGAATTCCAATGATAATTACGATGTTGATTGGCATCTGATACGCGTTAGTCATATGCAGAGCAGTTGCACCAGCTGCGACACCTGCTGTGCCTCCGAACATGCTCAGCCCTTGTGCTAACCCACCCAGCTTACCGGTAATGTGTTCTGGATAATTCTTGGCAATAAATGCCATTGACACTGGAGTAAGCATTGCAAGGAAGAACCCTGTCACAACCAGGCAAACTAGTAATGTTGATCCACTGGCAGTTATAGGATCAAGCTTAATCGCGAAATTAAGTACCGCAAAGACGATAAAGGAAATGAAGACCACCATTTTCGAACTGCCTTTGAACAATTTTTCCACAATAAAGCCACTCGCGATTGCACCTACCATGGAAGCAATCTGCACCGTTCCCATGAAGCTGCCAGCTGTCATTGGACCCATACCAAGACCAGTGGGCGGATCAATCGCAATATAGCTTGGCACGATGTCATTGAACGCTTGATATATCCAACCGGACAGAAATACGCAAGCAATTACCATCCAAGTAGCTGGCATTTTCAACGCCGATATAAAGGCACTCTCGGAGCCAGTAGCCGTCTTTACTTCTTCGACCTCTACCTTTGGAGCCTTCGGTCCAAAGGCAATAACAAAGGTAAGTATCAATGCAACAACGCCTACAATGCTGACGCACGCCATCGTCATTGCCCAGTCATTAGTAAGTTGCATAAACCCAGGTGCAAGCATAAAACCAAGCGCTATTCCCAGTCCCATGGCTACACCTTGAATCCCCGTTACGAAACCGCGCTCATGTTTTGGGAACCAGTCTGCCGCAAGTCTAGCTGTAGAACCCATGATTGGGCCGCCGCCGATGCTTTGGATAGATCTCAGCACGGCCAATCCCGTAATACTAGTGCCTAAAACCGGCATCAGCACTGAACTAATGACCATCAATAACAGACATACAATCCATGTCCGCGTAACTCCGAACCGATCAAGAAACCACCCACCAGCAATACAGGCAATAGCACCGAAGAAGTTATAAGTTCCCATTGTTGCGCCAAGAGTTTCACCCAAGCTAACTCCCAGTGCTTTGGAGATTGGACCTATCAATGTCGTGGGCGCAATTAAACAAACTGCATTTGTCGCTGTCGCTATGCATAGTGCGATGAAGACAAACCAACGAAACTTTGGATAAACTACCTGATTCTCATTCATTATTTTTCCCCCTTTTCCCTAATCTTTCTACCATATGAAATGCACTGAACAACTGCCTTCACTCATTAGGATAATCAGAAAGGCTAGAAATTTATAAGGCCGTAAGACCTGTTTAAAGAAAAAGTCTAGTTGCTTCCAGAAAAGGTTTCTTTTGTCTGAGTCTTTTCATAACCTTCACTTCATTTGGTGCCATTATTTAGTAGTCCCCTATATGCGCAGATTCACTACACGGCCTCAGAGTTGACCATAAAACTGAACATTCCGATATTTTCGTCAACTTTTAAGCTGAACCCCTGCCTCTCAGTCCTAGCGTATACTTCACCTCCTTAATTCAAGTGATTTACGGCTTCTAGTTGCTTTCTCATCTTTTCCTAAAAGAGTTATTTATATATGATAGCTGTCCATTTGTAACTTAAGTTTTTTTACCTTTATTGCGAATTCAGATTAGCAAATATTCAGTTATTTATTGATAAACCAAATTACCTCCTTTTAAATAACTATTATTTCTCCGCTTTTTATAGAAATTTTTCATCGGTTTCATATTACATCTTCTGTTCTATCTCGTCAATATTACCATTAATCACAAAAACTAATAAGACTTATCAGTACTTTCTTAATTTAGTTTTAGTCACCGCCAAGCAGGCCTGAGCAGAAGCCGGAAGCAGTACGCAAGTGGCTGAATGAAGAGTATCCTAAAGTTGTTAAACAATCCAAACAAGAATGGGCTGAAATCTATTGGGGTGATGAGACTGGTATTCAAAATGATGCATATCAGGTAAAAGGCTTTTCACCAAAAGGTAAGACCCCAGTGATTCGGCTCAATGTCAATAAACCTCGCATTAACATGATCGCAGTCATTTCCAACCAGGGGACCAGTGGAAAACGGGGGCAACACATTTCTTGTGGTTAACTTCTCTGAGAGGAGAACGCGTAGTTTGAAATCTTAGATATTGTTAGAGGAAAGATTGGCTGGCGGCGGTCTTATTTTCTTTCGGCTTCAATAGCCTATAAAATGGCTCACACCAATACAAATATGAGTCCCTTAACAAATTTGCTTAGTTTAATGATAGTCCAAAGTTGTAAGATAAAGTGGACTATTAACAGATTGAAATATAATTAAATACAATGATTCATAATCAATTAGATATAACTGAATGATAGATTTACGTATTTCTAAAATTGAATTTTTAGAGTTATCATAAAATTAAAAGAATTGAATGTTCAATTGGAAAGTAATAAGAGTGTATAACAATAATAAGTCACTACAAAGTGTATTAGATTTTAGGTTTAATTCGTCGTGTGGTTGCTTTTATTTTACTGAATTGTAGTAGACATTTGAAATAGAAGAAGCAGAGCAGTATGGAATATAAAACTATTTTTTGAATATTTATAGAAATAAAAGTGTAGTTTAAAAGGTGCCTTGAAAAAATGGTATTTAATCTGCGTTAGTTATGAAATATATTTTATAACCATGTGTTTTAAAAGTTTCACTGACTATAGAACTTGCAACTAAGTTAGTTAAGGTGAAAAGCCTTTAATTAAAGTAACGCAAAATAGGGAGGTAATTAAATGGATCAGAAAACAATGGAAAACAAAATACTCAAAGGTGAGGCATATACCAAAATTCAAAATATCATGGGCACCTATGCATATATGCTCACAGCGGGAAAGTATGTAGATATTTGTGAGCTGTTCACCAAAAACGAGGCTGATGTCAGAGTCGAAATGAACTGGGGGGTTTATGACGGATATGAAGGCATACTGAGATGCTATGCTAAATATCATAACGACTGTGTTTCAGGTCCTGGCATTATGGCTGTACATGCGCTTACCACGGCTGTTATCGAGGTTGCCGATGATCTGAAATCTGCTCAAGCTGTCTGGATTTCTCCAGGCCATATTACAGGTGGAATGTTTACAAAGGACAAGTCTGTAAAAGCTCATTGGGCATGGATGAGATATGGTGCCGACTTCATTAACGAAAATGGCGAATGGAAGATTTGGCATCTGCACGTGTTTGGAATGCTCATGACTCCTTATGAAAAGAGTTGGGTTGAAGTGGGCGACGCTCATGATATGGAAGCTTTACCTCCCGAATACGCTCCTGACAGAGCTCCTACATATTCATGGGCATATAGCCCCACAGGCACGACCGAATATGTTCCGGCTCCTCCACAGCCTTACAAAACATTCGATCATAAAAATGCATTTTAAGGGAGAAATAAAAAAATGCAGACAAAATATGCTGTTGTAGAACATGGAAAGGTCTATTTGGCTGAAAAAGACCTGCCGAAACCAGGTCCTGGTGAACTGCTTTTGAAAGCGGAATATAGTACATTGAGCCCTGGCACTGAGTGGGCTCTTATGAATGGCTTCATTGTTCCCTTGCCAACAAACATCGGTTATAGCATGGCTGCCCACGTAGTCGAGATCGGAGAAGGTGTGATCGATTTTAAGGTGGGCGATGCTGTGGTCACCACTGGCGAACATGCACAGTATCTTATCATGCATGAATACAACTGTACTCCGGCTCCTAATGACATCGATATGGAGCAGGCCGCTTTCTTCAATCTGGCTCATACCGGTATGTATGCTCTGCGTCGCTCCGGTATCCAAATGGGGGAGCCGGCAGTTGTAATGGGCCAAGGCTTTGTTGGCGCTATGACCGCTCAGGTTGCAAGATGCGCTGGGGCTCTTCCGGTAATCGTTACCGATCTGGATGATAGCCGGCTTGAAAAAGCGAAAAGAATGGGTGTGCACTATGCCATTAACCCGAAAAAAGAACCGGGTAAGCTGGAAGAAGTTGTGGCAAGCTTGAATCGAGGCGGAGTACCGGTTGTATTTGAGGCTACCGGTGCGCGTCAGCCCCTGGAACAAGCTTTTGAGATTGTTTCCGAACGTGGCCGCGTTGTAATGATATCCCAAGTACATGGCGAAGATATGCCTCATTATGATGATAACCTTATGCAGAAAGGCGCAAGCCTTATCGGCACCTATGTTAACTCTAAACCATTCTCGTTGCGCCGTGCCGATTTGCAAATCAAGGGAACCTGGCCTCCGGTTATGAGTGACAAGCTCAACCGCTATGTCAACTCTGATGTTTGGACTTGTGACGAAGACATTCGCGTATTTCTGGATCTCGTCAAATACGGTTCCCTCAACATCAAACCACTGATTACTCATCGCTTCGACTACGAGAAAATTTCCGATGCCTATGAGCTGGTTTGGAAACAGGATTCCAGCTTGATGGGCGGAGTAATTAAGTGGAAATAGGCCAGTAGCCTTATATTGGCTATTTACTTGAAAAAACGTGGCTATGAATGACTAACGCTTAAACTGTATTCGTTAGTCATTCCCTATAAATCCACTGGGGTCTGTTTATGGTGGTTTCTCGCGTAAGCGCTTAAGGGTTAATTGGTTAATAAGGGAAATGAAAAAGAAGCTATACAGAGTTATCTTTGTATAGCTTCTATATATATATTCTTTTTATATCCCAAATTGAGACTAAGGTGCTACTTATGTATTCCAGGGGGCAGAGATTATAAAAAAATTACTGGCTCTTTGCGAAGCTGATAGCTTTGACTTAGTTGGATTGCATGATTTTTAACTATACCATCTTTTATCGTTCGTGCTTTTTTTGGACACTTTTTAATACAGGCACAGCATTGGATACAGGTATTTGTATCCATGAAAGTATTATTTTTAAAATTGATAGCTCCAACCGGACAGGCTATTGCACAAATCCCACAGTGGGAACAACTTGTGCCAATTTCAATAAAATCTATCGAAGCATTTTTTGAGGTAGCATCTGGCAATTTGATATAAGGGTAGTTCCCGGGTACCGTTATATCCGTGATGTCATTGAGGGATGAAATAGTCAGTAATTTATCCTTTATTTTTTCTCCAAATGATTTTGCATGGATTAGATCCTTTGCATCCGGGCGTGCTGATGCAATAGGGGTCTCAGAATTAGAAAAGGAATGTTCTCCAATATATGCTGCGTAGGCAATTGGCTTGCAACCGCTTTCTAGTACTGTGTTTTTAAGTTCAAGCAGAGCATCGTCATATTCACGATTACCATAGACGACTATACATACGGTAGGAGTATTATGAACTTTAAACTTTTGCAGCCATTCAAGTGCAAGCGTTGGGATTCTGCCACCGTAAACAGGTACACCAATTACAAGTAATTGATTTGATGATGGTTGTATTTGCTGTTGTCTTATTTCTTTTTTAGTAATATCTACTATTTCTACTGTACTACACTCAATTCCCCGGGCAATGCTTTCAATAATTTTTTTGGTAGCGTCCGTGGGTGAGAAATAAATAAGCTTGAGTGAATCTATTTTCACTAGATTCCCCTCCATTCCAGTTATAGTCCAAGGATAAGCCTTCTAAACACTATATATTTAATTCCTTATTCCCCTCAAAATACCTTGGAGAAGAGAGCTAATTTTAGCTTTATTGTAAAGTTCAGTTGAATTATCGGCAATAACAGTGTCAGGATTCATTTCGCTGGCGAAGCCTGCGCCTCCTTGGGAGTACTTCGCTGGTACTGGATTGACACTGTTCTCAGTGGCATAATGGGCCTGTCTAATTTACGCGGCACAGTTATCATACTAATTGCAAAATACAACAAAGCTATACGGGATGTGTAATCCTGTATAGCTTCCTTCTACTTAACAAGCTGAATATTGTCGCCAATCTGAATCGATCCGCCCTTCAAGACAATGCAAAACCGACCTTCCCGGCTAACTATATATGGACGTCCAAACTCCTTGAACTCATCCTTGCCGATATGCTTGACTTGCAGCAAAACCTCTTTGCCGATTTTGACAACGCTATGTACTGTGAAATCTTCCAAGGCCAAGCCTGAAACAGTAATATTTTCAGTATAACCGCCGCTAGTTACTTCTTCATACTTTTCCGGGGGGACCTTTTCCATAGCTTCAACAGGAAAAATGCTTACCTGTCGATCCCAGTTTCCGCCATGTCCGTCGTTTTCTAATCCCCAACCTTCAATCACTTGCGCTTTAGCAACACTGGTTTTTTCGGTACCTTTGGTTGGACTTATATTAATAGCCAGAACCGTGCCCATGCTATACCTCCATTTCTATTACTCTTTTTTAAGTGATTCTTTATGAAACTGCGTAACCCTTGTTGCTCAGGAGTAAATAGGTGTAAAATAAAGAAAATTACCAATGCCTTCTAGGGAGGGAGAGATATGACTGAATCGGCCCAGTGTATAAAAAATTTCCCTGTTACCCTGTTTACCAGTGCAATGGGAACTGGGGGGCTGGCAATCGCGTATCAAAGGTACGCAGAGATTTCCGCGCTGCCAGCCATTTTAGGAATTGTGTTGCTGCTATTAGCGTATGGTTGTTTTATTACTGTTGCTTCGGTTTATGCATATAAACTTATGAAGTATAGGGAGGCGGTTTTGTCTGAATTCAATCATCCAGTACAAGCTAATTTTTTCCCCGCTATCTCTATTGGCTTACTGCTACTCGCTGTTGGGACGAATGGTTTTGATACGACCATCGCAACCGGACTATGGACGATTGGTGCCGGTACGCAACTGTTATTTACTATAAGGATTGTTTCTCGCTGGTTATTTCAAAGCTATGAGATTCCTCATGCGAATCCTGCGTGGTTCATACCGGTTGTCGGCAATATTATAGTGCCTATCCTTGGCGTTGATTTGGGACACAAGGAGATATCTTGGTTCTTTTTTAGCATTGGTTTATCATTTTGGATGCTTGTTTTTCCGATTATTATGTACCGGCTAATTTTTCATCAGCAGGTTGCTGAAAAGTTGATGCCAACGTTGTTTATTATGATTGCGCCGCCTGCGGTTGCTTTTATTTCGTATATGAAGCTCGATGGCCATTTTGATACCTTTTCCCGTGCTTTACTCTATTTGGGTGTTTTTCTATTTATACTTCTTTTTTCTATGCTCTCGCATTTTTGGCGTATACGTTTTTTTGTTTCATGGTGGGCGTATACGTTTCCCCTTTGTGCGTTAACTATTGCCTTAATTTTTGCATTCAAAAGCACGGGTTATTACATTTTTTTCGAAATGGCTACGGTATTATTGCTGTTATCCTTTATAGCGGTTGCGACGGTTTTGTTACGGACAATGAATGCTGTTCGATGCAAAACATTATGTTTGCCGGAAAAGCAGGCAGGCTGAAAAGGGAACGCGGCTTTCTACTGAACTTCAGTAAATCCATATTTTTTGAAAACCTTCATTCCTTCCGGACTAGTAAGGTAATCTAAAAAATCTTGGGCAGCTTCAGGATGTTTGGAATTTGTTAATACGACTCCGGGAAATACAATGGGTTCATGAGAGTCTTTAGGGGCTGTAGCCACGATTTTTACTTTATCGCTGGTGGCTGCAACCGTGGAAAATACAATTCCAGCCTCGGCATCACCGGTTTCCACGTAGGAGAGAATTGCGCGTACATCCTTGGCGAGGACCGCTTTATTTTGCACCTTTTCCCAAATACCAAGTTTTTTTAGTACCTCTACCCCGTATTGGCCTGCCGGGACTGTTTGCGGTTCGCCCAGGCCATAATGGATGACACCCGGTTTATCAAGATCTTGAAACCCGTTTATTTCAAGTGGGGAGTTTTTGGGGATAATCAACACTAGTTCGTTGCTTACCAAACTTCTGCGGGAAGCAGGATTGACTAAATTCTTTTTGGCTAGGGCGTCGACTTGATTGTTGGCTGCGGAAATAAAAACATCTGCCGGAGCACCTTGCTCAATTTGGGACTGCAATACTCCGGCGGCAGCCAGATTATATACCAGTTTTACATTAGGGTGATTGCTCTCATAATCCTTTTGGATATCCAGTAAGGCTTCTTTTAGACCTAAGGCGGCTGAAATGTTTAGTTCAATGGGAGCATTGGATGGCTTGTTCGTTTCATTTGGTGTTTGGTTCATGCAGGCGCTTGCCAGAAGAAGGATGGTAGCTGCCGCAACGTAGGTTACTATCTTTTTGAGCATAATATCAACTCCTCGTTTAATTTTTGGACTATAGGAATAGTCGATGTTGATCACTTTATAAAAAAGTATCAGCTATTTTAAAGGTTTAACCGATTAGCTGATACAACGTTGTATTTTTTATAAAGAAGATGTTTAGGAGTTTAGAAATATAAATTCTACTATTACAGTTTCTATATTCTTACTATAATTATAGCATAATCCTATATAAATTTATCTAGTTGATAACTCGTTGAATATAATTTTGAAAGTGGTGACAAGCATGTCGCATAAATTTAACCCGGACAATAGACATAAGTTAGATAACCCGGAACGACGTAAACTTCTGCCTCCGGCGGAAACCTTGTGCCGTTTAGGATTACAAGCTGGAGACGTTATGGCTGATATAGGTTGTGGAATAGGGTATTTTACATTACCAGCCGCTAAGATTGTCGGTAGTCAAGGAAAGGTATATGCATTAGATATTTCAGTTGAAATGCTTAATGAGCTACGAAATAACACGAGCAATTTGGCCAATATAGAATTAATCCAGGTGCGTGAAAATGACTTTATTTTAGACAATGAAAGTGTAAACTTTGCTTTAGTTTGTCTTGTCGCTCACGAAGTAGAAGATTGCCTGGCTTTTTTTCAAGAGACCGCAAGGCTTCTGAAGCCCAAAGGTAAGATTGTGATAATTGAATGGATTAATAAACAGAGTATGATGGGACTGCCGATGGAACATAGATTGGATGAGGATGAAGTTATTGCTTTATTAAAACAGTGCACATTCATGAATGTGCAGAGGATTGCAGTAAACTCCGAGATGTATGCAGTAATTGGGGAGAAAATATAGAGTTGTGGTATAACATGACTTTAGCTTTTAGTGATAAAGTACATATATATGATAAGTCCAGAAACCAGAGTAATATTTGTGGTTTCTGGACTTTATTTTTATGCAGGAGGACTATTTTGTGAAAGGGCTTCATATATTGTTATCAATATTGGGCATGTCCAATTTGATCTATGCTTTAGATTAGAACTGAGGAGGGGAGCCGATGAGAATATTTGGAGTTCATGCCGGAAGGCGAATGGGGAACAGTGAAATTTTGTTGCGTGAAGCTTTTATGGCAGCCCAGGAAATGGGAGCCGAAGTGGAAATGGTCAATCTTCATGACATGAAAATCTTACCCTGTTGCGGTTGTGAGAGCTGTATGATGAAAATCATCCGGGATGGGAAAAGGCCGGAATGTATTTATAAAGGCAAAGATGATGTGGAATTAATCATGGATAAAATTCTAAAAGCCGATGGGATTATTATCAGCATTCCTTCGTTCATTCTCCAGCCACAGGGACTTTACAAAATCTTTGTAGACCGATGGTTGCCCTACGAAATTGCATTTTTATTGGAAGTGAACATTATCGAAACAACACCGCAACGGGTGGCAGGACTCATTACTGCAGGCGGGTCGACCCCAAATTGGATGTCGTTAACTCTTCCGGCATTACAGATGTCCATGTTTACACAATCAATCAAGGTTGTAGATCAGATGATGGCAACTCAGGTGGCAAGGCCGGGACATGTAGTGCTGAAATCTGAATTGATAGCAAGGGCAAGATTGTTGGGCCAAAATGTAGCCAAAGCCACGATGACTCCGTACGAGGAAGTGAAATGGTTAGGCGATGAAAACCAAGGGTGGTGTCCTATTTGCCACTCAAACCTTCTGATGCAGGGAACTCCGCATTGGGATGGATTGGTTTATGATGTGGAGTGCGCGATGTGTGGTGCAGGCGGAACACTTTGCAGTGAAGAGGGAAGAACAGTTTTTGTGTTGGCTGAAAATGCGTTGAAACACTGCCGGGTATTTTCGGAAGGACGAAGAAATCATTTTTATGAACTTAGGCAGGTTCATGAAGAAGCTTTTCAAAACCAAGAGAAAATTAAAGCCGGGAGTGAGAAGTACCGCAATCACGATGTCACTATTCTTAAATCTCAAGAAAAAATTAAATGATGGTAAAAATCAATGTTAACGTTAGTGGTTAATACTTGGTAGAAAAAAGTAAATAAAGGAGGCTAAGAGTATGAGTAAAACACTTGAAGCGCGGATGCAGAGGTATGAAGATAAAGACGAAATACAAAAGGTGATGTCAAAGCATGCATACTATTTTTCAGCGGGGATGCATAAGGAAGAAATTGAAGAATTATGGGCGCAAAAAACTCCGGGCGTTACTTTTGCCCAGAATGAGTGCGAATGGGAAGGGCTTGAATTAGTAAAAGAGTGCTATGTGAATGTATTTGAACGTCAACGGAAAAGAAATCTCGAAATGCTATGTAAGATATATCCAGATATTGAAAATGTGGAGGAAAATCTAGGTGTTGGCACGCTGACCATGCATACTTTGACAACCCCGGTTATTGAAGTGGCGGGCGATGGGAAGACTGCCAAGGGAGTTTGGATGTCACCGGGTCAAATGACTGAACTGGTAAAGGGAAAGCCGATGGCCATGTGGATGTGGGAGAAATACGGAGTTGATTTTGTCAAAGAAGACGGTATGTGGAAAATTTGGCACTTTCATGTTTATACTGATTTTATGACTCCTTATGAAATGAGTTGGGTTGAAAATTCAATGAATTCTCTCGGGAATAAACTGTTTTTGGATAGTCCGCCGGACGTACCGCAACCGACCAGACAAGTAGATTTTTATAAGGAATATAGTCTTAGGTCTGTACCTCAATTGGTACCCAAACCTCCCGTTCCTTATGAAAACTTTGATGAAACGTTTAGATATTAGTAGATAGCAACCTTGATTTTGCGATGTTACTAATAAAAGTGGCAATAGGTAGCATTGATAACCGGGTTTCCCAAAAGACTCATCTTAAAATATAGCATCTAGGATGTTTGAAAAAAATTAAGTGTACGGATTATCGAGAGACTATATGGATATGAGAGGAGAAAGGTCATGAAGAAAATCTGCATTGAAGAACACTGGGGGACCGAGGCGCTGGGAAGACTGCGGAGAGAATGGACTAATCAGAATGGTTTTCCTGAAGTGTTGCCGCTGGAGCATGTCGCATCTGTGATGCCAAGGCTGGCTGATTTTGATAAATTTCGTCTGCCAGAAATGGACCAATATAATATTGCTCTCCAGGTACTATCTCTCCCTCCGGTGCCTCAGGGATATGATACTGCGCTGGCCAGGGAACTCAACGATTTTCAGGCTGAGGTTGTGAAGAAACATCCTAACCGCTTTGCTGGCTTTGCTATTTTGCCTATGCACAATCCAAAAGCTGCCGCCGATGAATTGGAGCGGGCCGTGAAGAAGCTTGGTTTTAAAGGTGCAATGGTAGGTGGACACATTAACGGTGAATATCTGGATGAGAAACAGTATTGGGTTATTTGGGAACGGGCAGAAGGATTGGGGGTTCCCCTTTATCTGCATCCCAATGAACCTCTTCCCGATCAAATCAAGATTTATAAGGATCACCATGAGCTTTTAGGTCCCACTTGGAACTGGGGTGTCGAAACAGCGACGATTGCTCTGCGCATTGTTTTTAGTGGCGTGTTCGATGCTTTCCCAAAAGCTACACTAATTTTAGGACATCTCGGCGAGATGCTGCCTTATGTCCTTTGCCGGCTTGACGGGCGTTGGAGAGTTGCCAAACACGGTAAGAGCCTCCAGAAGAATCCCTCTGAGTATGTTAAGGAGAATATGCTGATCACAACCAGCGGTCATTTTTCGCCAGAATCGCTGAAATGCGCTATAAGCGTGATGGGATCTGACCGGATTCTTTTTTCGGTGGATTATCCCATGGAGAGCATTCAAGAGGCGGTGAAGTTCATCGAAACAGCGCCGATCAGTGAGGAAGATAGAAGTAAAATATGCTACCAAAACGCGGAACGATTATTTGGCTTATAAGGTTATAGCATAAGTTTTGTTTTCAACCGAGAGGGTTAACGATTTGTTATTTGTGCGGCTATTTCGGCAGCTATGGTCGGATTTTCTGCTAATGAGCTAATACTGATTAAGGTGAGTTAAAATAAATGCATCCAAGATTTGTTGAAGATCTGGGGGAAATCCGTATCCTCCGAAAAGCCAGTTTATATCCTCTATAAGAGCCGCTCTAACATTAGGTGCTAACAATACTTCAGGGTGTGGCGAAACCATTGCACTAAGAGGATTATACAAAAACACTTCGACCCTGTCTTTAAGACCTTTTTTGTGACTTTTGGGGTCTATGCCCGTTTGTATAATGTTTAATAATTTTGGCTTGTATTTCTGTTATTGTCCATGGAACACTTTTAACATCGAATTGTTACTAAAATTCAGTATATGTAATAAGTAAATCGACTGACACAAGTTTGTGGAGACAAATAGGAATATATTCTTTTCATATATGTGGAATGAAAAAACAGAGGGTCATTTAAGGCTAGGAAGCCGATTCCTTGGAAAGAAAAGATATTCTCCTTAACGTTCTGACTGTTCTATATTAAAAGAGCCATCGGGAAGGATTCAGAAGGATTCCCCGATGGTTCTTTTTGTTATTTCACATTATACATACCCTGACTATTCATGTAGTTGAAAATTCCTTCCCCGTGCTGCTGCTCTTCCTTCTGTATATGGTTTAAGGCTTGGCGAACGTTGGAATCCGTGAATTCAAATATTGCCGTGTTGTAAGCACTAGAAACATACTTTTCGGTCATTAACATATCGTTGCAGAGCATTGCGTCGG
>Ga0316604_10001295_pt1 | contig 22937 bp, 17 predicted proteins | sample OWC_soil_day20_C_FD_207650 | JGI IMG/M metagenome (GOLD analysis project Ga0316604, IMG submission 207650) | Wetland soil microbial communities from Old Woman Creek delta, Ohio, United States - OWC_soil_day20_CT | ecosystem: Environmental > Terrestrial > Soil > Wetlands | place: USA: Ohio...
ACCTACTGCCAGCAATGCATTGGCAGTATTATTCATGACTACATAATTTGTGATACTGTGAACCAGCGGGGATTGTTGCCGAACAGCCAGGATCTGTTCCCTGATAAACTCCTTCATAATGCCATATAAATTTTAAGTATAATGGCCAGGAGTACGCATGCGCTAAGCTGCTGCTTTTCCCTACGCCGGTACTAGCCGGATCAGGTTCGAAGAGTAATTCTCAGTCCCAGTGAAGGAACACCCCTAAAGCCTGCTCAAATTTAGCAAACAACGGGAGAAAATGACATAATTATTTTTTATACTTGTGTCTATGCGGTTAATTGTATCAATGGCGGCCATCGCCTGCCTTTTCCACGGAAGTGTTTCTGCCCAAACATCAGACCTTCTACGTTATGTTCAGCCACTTTCTGGCACAGCAGCCAGCACTACGGCTTCTTCCCGGAAACATGGCAGCGGCACTGAATCTTATGCCAATACCATTCCGGCAGTTGGACTGCCTTTTGGTATGACGCAATGGACTCCACAAACAAATACGACCGAAAACAAATGTTTTCCGCCATATACTTACAGAGACAGCCTGTTGACCGGGTTTAGAGGTACACACTGGCTGAGTGGATCCTGTACCCAGGATTATGGTAGTTTCACCATTATGCCTATCACCGGGCACATTACAACTAACTATGCAACACCGTTTTCCCACGACAAGGAAATCAGTACCCCTGCTTATTACAAATTAACCCTACCTGCTGTTAGTACGGAGATCACAGCCACTTTAAGATGTAGCATGATCCAGTTCACTATGGAAAAGACGGATAGTCTGTACCTGTTGCTGACAGCAAATAGTGACCGGCAGGAAGGTATTGTGAAGATTAACGCATACAGACATGAGATTACAGGTTACAATCCTGTGCATCGTATTTACCAGGGATGGGGAGAACCGGCAGGTTTTTGTGGCTTCTTTGTGATGCAGATAGAGACAGTGACTACCATAGATAAATCTGGCTATGCGGCTTATTACCTGCAAAAAGGTGAACAGGTAAGGGTACGTATTGGAACCTCTTTTACCAGTATTGATAATGCCCGTAAAAACCTGGAAGCTGAAATACCCGATTGGGATTTTGCTGCCTTGAAAGCGAAGAATGAAGCTGTCTGGAACAAAGCACTGAGCCAGATACAGGTGGAAACAACCAGGGAAAAAGACAAACGTATTTTCTATACGGCGTTATACCATGCTATGCAGCACCCAAGGTTGTTCAATGATGTAGATGGCAAGTATCCGCGATTTGCAGGAGATTATCAGAATGAGCGTGTCAGCAAAGGGAATTATTATGATGATTTCTCTATGTGGGATATTTACAGGGCGCAATTACCCTTGTTTGAAATATTACAGCCAACCCTGGTGAATGACTTTGTCAACTCTTTAGTGTTGAAAGGACAGCAAGGTGGATGGCTACCTATATTTCCCTGCTGGAATAGTTATACAGCTGCAATGATCGGGGACCACGCTACGGCTTTTATTGCTTCTGCTTTCAATAAAGGGATCAGGGATTATGATGTGAATGCAGCTTATGAACTGATGCGGAAGAACGCTTTTGAAATGAGCAAAGGCGATGATTACTTAAATGGGAAAGGCAGAAGAGCACTGGATAGTTATATAAAGTATGGATATATTCCGATGGAAGATAGTGTACCCATTGCATTTCATAAGAAGGAACAGGTGAGCCGTACACTGGAATATGCGTATGATGATTATGCATTGTCTACAGTGGCGATAGCTTTGGGCAAAACAGCAGATTATGAAATATTGACTAAGCGTGCGCAGAATTATAATAATGTCATTGATCCGAAGGTAGGCATGGCAAGAGGTAAGTATGCAGATGGTAGCTGGTATAGTCCATTCAATGCTGATAAGAAGGAACCTTATATTACTGAAGGAACACCCAGACAGTACACATTCTACGTTCCACAGGATGTAACTGGACTGGCTAAAATAATAAACCTGAAAGCTTCACTGGATAGTTTGTTTGGAAAGAATGAATACTGGCATGGGAATGAGCCGGGGCACCAGATCCCTTTTATGTACAACTTCACTACTGCACCTGAGAAGACTAGTAAAACCGTACATAAAATTCTGGCAGAAGAATATTCTGACGGACCGGGTGGTCTGAGTGGGAATGACGATGCAGGACAGATGTCTGCCTGGTACCTGTTTGCTGCGATGGGTTTTTACCCTGTAGATCCGGTAAGTAACAACTATGAATTGTCTGTACCTATTTTTGATAAGATCACTATTTTATTGCCTGATAATAAAAAATTCCAGTTGAAAGCTGTTCAGAGAGGCGGCAGGAAGAGTATGCTTTATAATGGAAAAGAACTGAAAGGACATGCGATTACATATGAACAAATAATGCAGGGTGGCGAATTGGTTTTCTTTTTTTAAAAAGCAAAACCAATGAGTTAGGTGATTACGTAAACTTATTATGCCAGGCATTTTTGAGTCTGGCATAATTATGGATTTTCTTCCAGTACGTATTTTTTTGAATCACCTAAAACCATATCAACATGAATGCACGTTTCAAATTCCTGCTAACGGCAGGCGCTATGTTCTTTAGCTATGCAGGTTTCTCCCAGGTAAATTTAGGTGTTACATCTGCTACCAGCAGTTCTGTAGCTGCTAAGACCAATGCAGCTGTTGTCAATAAAACGACCAGCAAAGTAGCAAATGCAACCCAATCGACTGTGAGCAAAACCACGACAGCTACCAGTAATACAGCGGCGAATACGACTGCTGCTGTGCAACGCGCGAAAGGTACGACTGGCGTAAGTGTTACTTCAAACACAACTACGGCAGCAACAGGTACAAATGTAGCTACTACTTCTGCTACAACTGCAAATGCAAATGTAGATACAAAGGCAGCGACCAGTGAGGTGAAGAGTACTGCAAATAAAGCAGCGACTACAACAAAGACAGCGGCGACTAACACGGCTAATGATGTAAAGGCAGCAACTACGACAACTACCAATGGTGTAAAGGCAACCACTACTACCACTGCCGCCAACGTGAAGTCTACTGCCACCGCTGCTAAACCGTCTGCCAGCGCAAGCGCCAACGTATCCGGTCATGTAAATGCCAACAATTAATCTCGCACCCCTTTAGTAACCATCATTTATTAAATCATGATTGCCCGCATACAATTCCTTTTGCTGGCTGGTATTGCCATGCCCTTACTCCTGCGTGCACAGGACTCAACACAAACGACTAAGACAGACACACGCAGGAATGTATTTACCGCTGACCTGGATTTCCAGTCAAGGATCTCCTATTACGGTCGCACCGACAGTCTAAAAAGTAGTCTGCTCAACCCCAGCATCGGCTACCAGCTGAAAATGGGATTGTATGCGAAGGCAAGCATGATCTTCATTAACAACCCGGTCAATACACTGGATTATACTGCGACTATCCTGGAAGGTGGTTATCGATTTGGTCAAAACAAAAAAGTATCCGGCAATATCTTTTACAATCAATACCTGTATGAAAAAGATACCCGCCTCATTCAATCTGTTGTAAAATCACAAACTGGTTTTAATGTTGCTTACGAAACAAAGGTGATCACTTTCAACATCAATGGCAACCTGAAGTTCAGCAACAAAACAGACGTAGGTGCAGCCGCAGGATTAGATCATCTCTTCCTGATCCGCCTTCCCAAAAAACACGCTGCGATTGGTATTAATCCATCCGCATACGCTTACTTCGGCACACAGAATTTCAGCAATACTTATTACGAACAAAAGAAGCTTTTTAACCTCATTCCTACCCAACCGGAAGCCGTTACTAAAAGCAGTGAACAATTCAATGTACTCTCGTATGAATTCTCATTGCCCGTTGTATTTGTCTACAAGAAATTCAACTGTTCTTTATCGGGTAGTTATGTGCTGCCACAGCACCTGATCACGGGGGTTGAAACAGGTTATAATATGTTCTATATCTCTGCCGGAATAGGCCTGCGCATATAAGCTTACAACCCCAGTTGTTTCAGAAAATTGTCTTTGTAATTGCTGCCTATAGGGATCTCTGTGGTATTGATAAATGCCCGGTTACCCTCTATATGTGTAATGCTGCCCTTGTTGATGATAAATGAACGATGTACCCTGATGAATAAATGAGCAGGTAATAACTCTTCAAAACCAGAGAAGGTAATAGTAGGGAGAATGGTACGTTGCTTAGTGACTACCTTGGTATAATTACCACTGGCCTCTGCATAGTAAATATCTTCGTACAGTATTTTATAGATCTTTCCATCTGCCTTGATGAAGATGAAGTTTTCCTTTTTGCTGGCGGTGAATTCAGGTTCTGTTAATTTCTCCAATGCCTTATCCACTGCTATAATGAACCTTTCCAATGAAAAAGGTTTTAACAGGTAATCTGTAGCCGCCAGGTCAAAGGCTTCTACTGCATACTCTTTGTAAGCAGTGGTAAAGATCACCTGTGGCTGGTACTTGAGTGTTTTTAAAAATGCCAGTCCATTCAGCACCGGCATGTTGATATCGAGAAATATAAGTTCGATGTCTTCCTGTTGTGCAATAGCTTTTGCTTCCAGCGCATTGCCGCAGGAGGCGATGATGTTCAACATCGGGAAGTGACTACAATACGTTTGTATTATCTGCCTCGCTATTGGCTCATCGTCTACTATCAGACAATTGATCTTTCTCATGATTCTTAATTTTTAGCTGCAACTGTACCGTGAAATATTTATCTCCATCATCTATGTTCAGGTCATACTGATTGGGATACAGTAAAGATAAGCGCTTTCTTACATTTTCCAGTCCCAGGCCACCACTGTGTTCTGGTACTTCTCCTTTGGAGTTTTTTACGGAGAAGAGGATGCTATCACTCCAACGCCTGATCATGATTTCGATATAGATCTTGTCATTGGTGGTATTTTTAGAATGCTTAAAAGCATTTTCTATAAATACGATCAGGAGCATCGGTGCGATCATATCACTTGTATCGTCAAAAGGCTCTATTACCGTGTTCAGGTGCAGGCGCTCTCCTACCCTGATCTTCTCAAACTCCATGTAGTTGTTGATGTATGTCAGCTCATCTTTTAAAGGTACAAACATTTCCTTGGCATCGTATACGGAGTATCGCAGCAGGTCGGACAATTGCAACAGCAGTGCCGGTACTTTGTCCGGTGCTGTAATAGAAAGACCATACATATTATTGAGGGTATTGAATAGAAAATGCGGGCTTAACTGTGATTGCAGATTTTGCAGCTCACTCTGGCTGTTGGCCGCCAGGATCTGCGCCTCATGTAAGTGTGCGAAGATCCGGGTACGGAATAGTTTGATGAGCATGCCCAGGGTCAGGCTCATGATCAGGAACGACATAGGGAACAGGAAATCGTGGAAGAAATCCTGCCGCTGAAGGGCCTTTCCTATAAAGAGACAAGTAAAACAGCTGGATAATAAAAATATAATGGAAAGAATAATAAGGGAAAAGTATGATACCTCCCTTTTTTCATTAATGAATAAGAAAGATAAAAACCGTCCTGTATATACTGCCCCCAGAAAGCCTACGGTCAATGCAAAGGCAATCTCCTCATCGTCCATGACGGTAATGGTATGTACAAATTGTCTTATCAGAATAAACAACACCACCCCTGAACTCACGGCGGCTATAAGATGTATCCTCAAATTTCCCACTGTTTTCATATCGATTGTATTTCTGGGTACAAATATGAGTAACAACCCCCATTTTGCAACCTAATAATGATGAACCTGTGAAAATGACTGACGAACCTTGAAAATAAGGTTTTCGTCACGGATATGGCCAGTTACATCACTAAAATTTCGCTTCCCCCTGCTGCTGGCCAATCTTTGCTAAAAATAACACAGCAATGAAACCCATAATCGCCATCTTTATCAGCCTATTTTCTATTATCCAGGCATCTGCACAGGATACCACCAAACCTAAACAGGTACAGCTTAAGAGTATAGAAGTCACTGGCAAAAAACCATTGCTGGAACAAAGTATTGACAGAACTGTCGTGAATGTAGATGCGATGATCAGTGCCGCCAGCAGCAACACCCTGGAAGTGCTGAATAAAACACCGGGGGTGACTGTAGATCATAATGGTACCATCCAACTAAATGGAAAAGGAGTATTGGTATTGATCAATGGCAGAGCCACCTATATGTCTGGCCAGGATCTGGCGAACTACCTGAAAGGATTACCCGGTAGCACCCTCGATAAGATAGAACTGATGGATGCGCCACCAGCTAAATATGATGCAGGTGGGGGTGCTGTGATCAATTTAAGATTGAAGAAAAACACCATTCTTGGGCTGACAGGCAATGTTTCGCTCAGTACCAGTCAGGGTATTTATAACAGATCCAACAATTCTTTGAATATCAACTACAATTATAAAAAGATGAACTGGTTTGCCAGTTTCAGTTATAACAAAGATGCAGCGTATGATGATGATAAAACAAACAGGGATTACTTTGCAGATAGCCTGAGTGTTTATTTGCATACACATGTAAAAGGTAGGTCCAATACCAAGGGGATCAGGCTGGGTATGGATTATAATTTAAATGCAAAAAATGTAATCGGGTTTGAAGTAAATGCACAGCAAAGACCCAGTATTTATACCAGGGGATATACCAGTGATGCTAACAATGATAGCATCAGCAAAGGATTTACTTATAGTGATGCCAACTGGAAGAATTTTAGCGGCAACCTGAACTTCCTGCATAGATTCAATAATAAAGGACACGAACTTTCTGCCGATGCCAGTTATATTTCTTATAACAATCACGATGAACAAAACCTGAATAATGACGATGATTTCTTCCATTATCGGTTATGGTCTGATATGCAGATCTTCGCGGTGAAGGCTGATTATGTACATCCTATTGGTATTGAAGCAGGCGCAAAATCCAGTTTTGTTAAAAACGATTATGACTCCAGGTATTATAATGAGAAATGGGTGCAGGTGGATAGTAATTCCAATCATTTTATTTATGATGAGAATATCAATGCAGCATATATCAGTGCAAAGAAGAAATGGAAACGCTGGGGTGCACAGGCTGGTTTGCGTGTAGAGAATACAAACATTACAGGCAGACAACCAGGGAATTCCGCGTATGCAACATCTGTGTTTAAGCGGAATTATACACAGGCATTTCCGACTGTGTTCCTGAGTTACAAATTAGATAGCGCAGGTAATCAAACACTGACCTGGAACATAGGCAGAAGAGTGAACAGACCGAATTATCAACAATTAAATCCCTTTGTGGCTTTTGCGAATAGTTATACTTATGAAACGGGTAATCCTAATCTGCGCCCACAGACGAATTACAGGACTGAGTTAAAGTACCAGTATAAACAATGGCTGGGATTAGGTTTGCAATACAACTGGTTTAGGGATATCATCTTTACGATGAGTGACGTGGTGGATAATATTTACATTACCAAACCCGATAATGTGGCGAAGGGATATATTGCCATGCTACTTGTCAATCTGAATTTACACCCTGCGAAATGGTGGGACATGAATGCAAATATAATGGCGGGAAAAATGCAGCTGCATGGAGAAGCATTCTCCACAGCGCTAAATTCAGGTACTTTTTCCGTGAGGGTACGATTGTATAACCAGTTTGATCTGACACATGGATGGAGTGCGGAAGCAAGTGGCGATTATTCAGGTAAGAATATCAATGGACAGGAAGTCATCAATCCCCGGTATATTATATATGCAGCTGTGCAGAAGAAACTGTGGCACAACAAGGCAACATTGAAACTGAATATGGATGATATTTTCCGTTCATCAGGACAGAACGATCATTCAGCCGGGGTGAAGGATAGTTATTATACACATAGAGGCCTGTATGATTCTCAGAAAGTAGGAATAGCTTTTACATATCGCTTTGGTAAAGATACCTTTGCGCGGAAGCGGAATCACAGTGATAATACGGCTGATCAGGAACAGGAAAGGGCGAAGTGATGAAAAGTTGAAGATACTGGTATATTATAAGAGGAAGAAAACGACATTTATAGAATAAAATTCCAACAAAAAATCCTTTTGCCTTCAGCAAAAGGATTTTTTGTTGGCGGCGTGGCCTGCAGCCGGCTGGAAAGAACTGGAAAGAGCCTGAAAGAAAAGCCTGCAACCAGCTTAAAAAAAATTATGGATGTTGTGCGTAAGCAATAATAGAAGCCTTACCCAGCATTGTCATATTTAAATTGAACCCTACATACGCCGCAGTCGCGCCCTTATCTAACGTTAACGGTGCTTTCAAAGCATATACTGTGATCAGGTACATATGTGGCAAACCCGGCGTAGGTGCAGGACCACCATAACCTGGCTGACCGAAATCGGTTACTCCCTGAATAGCTCCTGCAGGCAATAATTGCTTCGCAGCATTACCGGCACCCGCTTTTATTTCCTTTACATCTGCAGGAATATTGTACACCACCCAATGCCAGAAACCACTACCGGTTGGAGCATCAAAATCATACATAGTTACAGCAAAAGCTTTGGTACCAGCAGGGGCATTTTCCCATGATAGTGCCGGTGATTGGTTTTCACCGGTATACCCCATAATACTATTATATTGTTTGTTGGAGAACTGACCACCCAGGTCACTACTTTTCAAGGTAAAGGTCTGTGCATGTACGTTGATAGCGAAGATGGCTATCATTCCTAATAAGGCGCTTAATTTCTTCATAGTTCCTCGTATTTTGTTTGTGATACAAAAGTACGACGCGCCATAGGAGCGGGTTTACAGCTAACAGGTCAAAAGCTATTGTAAAACGGTCAATTTCTGTTGCTGGTATTCACTGGGGGTGAGACCGAATACCTGTTTGAAGGATTGGGTGAAGCTTGAATGGTTTTCGTACCCTACTTTATGATATACATCACTGGGTTTTTCACGGTTGTTTAATAATAAGGTCGCCGCTATTTCCATCCTTTTTTGTAAATACCATTTACTGGGCGCTACACCATAGATCTTTGCAAAACGACGCTTAAAAGTAGAGGTGCTCATATTGCAGAGGAAAGCCAGTTCATCGACGGTGATATTGTTTTCGATATGTGCTTCTACCGCCTGCCGGAAGTCATGCTCGTCTTTGTTGGCAGTACGGAGACTCATTACCTGTTGAGGGTACTTGTCCAGCATATACAACATCAGCTCTTCGAACTTGAGCACCCGCATCGCTCTTGAAATGGGTTTGCCGGTAGCCAGCATCAGCTCCAGGGAGTGTAGGAAATTCTGTAAAAAAGGATCCAGCCGGAAGGTAACAAAAGGTTGTTCCGCTATGCTCATAGCCTGTTCAACATGAACCTGGGGTGGGCCGGGGTATTTGATAAAGAAATCTGAGAGGATCTTATTATCGAAGAAAAACAGGATACTCTTGTAAATGCCATTTTCAGGGGCATTTTTTTCGCTCATCATACAATTGCCACAAGATAACAGGATGAACTGAGATGGGTCAATCCGGGCGCTCTTTTCTGCATAAAACGTTGTTTTTACGCCAGCCAGCAGGAAACTAAACAGGTTGGTGTTCATGGTGATCTTATTCTTCACCAGATTTGCTGAAGACTGATAACCGATGATGTGCACATTGTCATTTTCCTGTACCAGATCCATTGGCAGATTGAACGTATCCATGTGACAAAGATAGGAACCTACCAGAATTATGATACTATTATCAATAATTTAAACAAGGACAAACAGGTCCTATACACTACTTAAACAAGTACAATTTCGTTTAAGTAAATGTTACAAAATAAAAAGTCAACTTAATTTTCTAATTTCCAAACGGACACTACCCAAACTAAACCATTATCCATTTATACTGTATGCTATTTAACTCCATAGAGTTTGCAATATTTCTTCCAATAGTATTTTTTCTTTATTGGTTCGTAGGAAAAGGAAATACTAAAGTACAAAATATTATAATATTAGTTTCCAGCCTCTTCTTCTATGGATGCTGGGATTACCGTTTCCTTTTCTTATTATCGTTTTCGATCTTACTGGACTTTTACAGTGGTATCAAAATTAGTGAAGCAGCTACTCCCCGGTCGAAAAAGCTATGGTTGATTACAAGTATTACCATCAACCTGGGATTTTTACTCTTCTTCAAATATTACAATTTCTTTGTGCTGTCCTTCGCTGATCTGCTCACCAACTTTGGCTTGCAGGCAAACGTCTGGACACTTAAAATCATCCTTCCGGTAGGGATCTCATTCTATACTTTTCATGGCCTCTCGTATGTAATTGATATATACAAAGGTAGAAGTGAACCAACCCGGAACCTTATTGACTACTCTGTATTTGTTAGCTTCTTTCCTTTACTGGTGGCTGGTCCTATTGAACGTGCTTCCCATTTATTACCACAGGTTCAGCATCCCAGGCACTTTTCATCCGAAAGAGCCAGCGACGGTTTAAGACAAATTCTCTGGGGGCTTTTCAAGAAGATTGTGATTGCAGACGTCAGTGCGATGTACGCCAATGAAATTTTTTCATCCAATGCGCACCTCCATGCAAGCACATTGGTGCTAGGTGCTGTCCTTTTTGCCTTCCAGATATATGGAGATTTCTCCGGTTATTCAGACATTGCATTAGGAACAGCCCGGTTGTTAGGTTTTGAACTGTTAAGAAACTTCTCCTATCCATACTTTTCGAGAGATATCGCTGAATTTTGGAGAAGATGGCACATATCATTGTCTTCCTGGTTTAAAGATTATGTATACATTCCGCTTGGAGGTAGCCGTGGAGGAAAGCTGAACGCAGTTCGCAATACCTTTATTATATTTTTGCTGAGCGGGTTCTGGCATGGGGCCAACTGGACCTTTATATTCTGGGGTGGATTAAATGCGATCTATTTTTTACCCCTGTTGCTTTTTAACAGGAACAGAAATAACATAGAAATCGCCGCTAAAGGAAAAGTATTACCCTCATTCAGAGAACTGGTCGCTATTCTCATCACCTTTGCGCAGGTGACCTTTGCATGGATCTTTTTCAGAGCAGAGAGTCTCCGTTATGCATTTAACTACATAAAAGGAATATTTAGCCGATCCCTGTTTAGCACACCAGAAGTTTTTCCTAAAACACAGTTAGTGCTGATAGCCTTATTCCTGGTCATTGAATGGTTGGGGAGGGAACAACCATATGCTATTGCAGGTATTAATTTACAATGGTCCAGACCTGTACGGTGGTCGTTTTACTTCATGATCATTTTTACTATCGCCATCTTTAAAGGTTCTCCTCAACAGTTCATTTATTTCCAGTTTTAGTATGAAAAAGTTTATTGCCAGATTTATATTATTCTCAGCAATCGTTGCATTGTTAATAGCTGCTCTAAGCGCAAATTATGCAAGGTCAGCAGAAGGTAATTTTGTGAGTGCGATCCGGTTCAAACATGAAAGACTGAACAGTTTTAAAGGCCCAAGGGTCATATTTGCCGGTGGATCCAATGTTGCCTATGGGATAGACAGCAGGGAAATTGAAGATTCTATCAAATTACCAGTTACAAATCTTGCAATCCACGCCGGATTGGGGTTAGACTTTATGCTTTCTGAACTGAAGCACAGTGCGCGAAGAGGTGACTTCATTTTTCTTTCTCCGGAATATTATCTGGATGAAGGTCGTTATAAGTTGGATGAAGAAGCGGCTGACAGTTATCCCGAGGCTAAGAAATACCTTAGAACCCTTGCTATCAAAGATTTTCCGACCTTTACTGATAACATCATTGAACAGTTAAAGACCAACAAGGATTACTTATTTGATAAGATCTCTAAAAAATTATTTGGCGCTAAAAAAGAGACAACGATCGCCTCCATTACTTCATTTAATGAATATGGTGATGTTGTTGCACACCTGAATCGTCCGGCACCTGCTACCATTAAGGACAAAAAAGCATTTGTATATAAATATTGGGATGGTATTCAAAAAATAAACGAATTGGCTCAATATGCCAGTGAAAATGGCATACATCTTTATTTCGTGTTTCCTACTTATTCCAGGAACGCTTATAATATCAATAAAGCCGTCATTAAAAAGTACCAGAACGACCTGGTGCAAAATCTGAAGGTGAAAGTCATCAACTCTCCGGAAGATTTTGTTTATGATGACAGTGAATATTATGACACGGTATATCACCTGAGAAAAAATGCCAGAGAGTGGCGGACACAGAAGCTGATATCTATTATCAAGCCATATACAACGCTGTAATAGCTGCGATATGCTGGTAGTATCAATTTTCTTTAAAAAATCACCCGAATCACCTGTGCAATTGCCAACGGCAATTGCACAGGTGATTCGGCAAGGGCCTGCGGCCGGCCAGACTAAATCCAAAATGATACACTACTGCTATTTCCTGTATTGATAAAAGATTCCTTTGTCAAAAGGCGTCCAGAGACAGGCACGTTGACCACAGGCTTTGAGGCCGCTGTTCGCCCAGGTATTGCAGGTATGGAACAGGCTGTAACTTCCTTTAGCTTCGTAGAATGCATCAGTGCGGCCATAGTTCGCATTCGTAACAATGTTCATAATCTGCCCCTTGTCATCTCTCCTGAAACTTTGCTGGATGTAGGCAACCAGTCTTGCGTATCTGGCGCTGTCAATGCTGGTGCGGATACAATCTTTTCCTTCACGCAGACTTTTGTAAAAGGTAGCATGAATGGCAGCGGTGCTTAGCCCGGTAGCGGCTTTGAAGGCCGTACTGAACTTCAGGTCTGCCCAGGTAGGCGTTTCGAGGTAAAAGCCTTTATCTCCCCAGCCAAAAGCGATCCATTCAGCAGTGGTGTCTTTGCCAATGGTATTGGCGAAGAGTACACTTTTGCTCCAGTCGATCTGTTCGTTTCTGACAGGGATAACAAGGTCAGTATGTACACCGTTTGTGAGGATGTACATCGGTATATTGTTATGCTCTGATGGCTCGGCTGCAACCGTGATGCGGGAAAGCCCCCAGGCCGATAAGAGATAGATGCAAACGAGTACAATAGGTGTAAGGATCGTAAATAATGCTATTCTCAGTACTTTCTTTATCATAATTTGGAGTTGTCTTCCAATATTTTCCTCTCTTTTTTGGTGAGACTGCGGAGGCCATTTCTATGGATCTTTTCCAGTAGACCATCTATTTCCTGTTCTCTTATTACCTTGGCAGAGTTGTACCTATCCTCGATGGTGAGGTCACCTTTGTGATGACGTTTGAAATACAGGTTATCCACCAGCAGCAGGTGCGGATGCCTGATAACCATGTAGATAAAAAATATGCCCGGCAGGAGTATTAATAATATAGTACCGTAATTATATATTACTGCCAGTGGCTGGAACAACAAGGCGGTGAGCATGCCGACCATGGCGCCGCCAAGGTGTGCATCGTGCCCGATATTGTCACGCTGGGAACGGATACCGTAGATGGAATACAATACGTAGCAAATGCCAAAGAGCCAGCCAGGTACATGAAAAGGAAGGAATAACAATCCTATGTGTACGCCGGGTTCAATGGCGATGGAGGCGAAGATGATGCCGCTGACAGCACCGGAGGCACCAATGGCGGTATAATCGCCGTGGTGACGGTGGAGGAAGAGCGAAAGTAGATTCCCTCCTATCAGACTGGCTAAATATATGGTAAGGTATGCCTCATTGCTGAGAAAGTATTCTAAACTGGTACTGAAGAAAAATAAGGCCAGCATGTTCAGGAAAAGATGCGTTTTATTGGCGTGGAGGAAACCAGCGCTGATAATACGGTCGTATTGTCTGTAAAGAAGGATGCCGTCTACATCGAAGGCGTAGCGGGCAAAGAAGGAAGGGTCCCTGAATCCTTTGAACGAGACGATGATATTAACAATGATAATTAACAAACAGGTAAGTCCGATTGTCCCCATTTTTGCGGTATTGAGATAATGATAAAATTACGAAATTTTCGGGAAAAGACACGGATGCCACAGGCAACAACGTCTTTTTCCGGTGGGAGCCCTGCGGCCGGCCGTCGAAGAGGTTTATGTTTGCTACCGCCGGAGAAGTTTATACTTGCTACAGCCGAAGAGGTTTATGTTTGCTTCGGCTGGCGAAGAATTATTTTTGTATTATTAACCTAAATTTACCGCCATGATAACTACCCAACCACAACCAGGAGAATTCGTTGATTATCAAATGAATTATATTAAACAGGTGGGCGATGCACCTATACAGCAGGTAATACTTGAACTGAAAGACAAGGGATATGAGTTTTATACCAGTATTCCAGAGGAAAAAGGCGCCTATGCCTATGCACCGGGCAAGTGGAACGTGAAGGAAGTTTTAGGCCACATTATCGATACGGAAAGGATCTTTGGCTACCGCCTGCTGGCATTTATCAGGGGAGAAAAACAAGGATTACCCGGGTTTGAGCAGGATGATTATGTCGCACTGTCTGATGCAAATGCAAGAACAATAAAGGACCTTGCAGAAGAAATGAAAGCGGTGAGAACAGCGAATTATTTCATTGTGAGAAATCTCACTGAAGAACAGGGAGCAATAAAAGGCACCTCCGCCGGTAACCCGATTTCAGTAAGAACGATCCTGTATATTATGGCCGGTCATGAACTGCACCATATGCAAATTCTGAAAGAAAGATATTTATAAACAAAGAAGGGCGCATGAATTAAATCAGCGCCCTTTTTTGAAAATAGATTTCATGCCCGTTGGAGAATTCCCGTTTTCATGAATGCTTTATAACTTAAAGAAGATGTTGCGTTTGTATAACCAATAACACAATCCCCATTCTAACCCCAACGTCACAAAAGCTGATAATACTTTTATCGGAACAAAAATAGCCACTACCCCATTCAACCACTGTCCACCCACCGTTTCAAAGAAGAGGTAAATGAAGATCGCATTCATACCTACTACCACTGCTACCCATGTATATTTGCTATGCTCCTTAATATCTATCCACCAATACAGGAATGCTAAGATCAATAATATCCATCCTACTGATGCTAATACAAATCCGGCTGTAGCAATTCTCTTAATGATCGGAGACAGTTCAAACCAGTCTGCTGCAAAGCCCAGTATTAATCCTATTAAACCCGCGACGATTAAGATCATTGTCTTCTGCCCACCCGTGCGGGAGGTGGTTAACAACTTACCAGCCGCCATGCCCCACAAAGTATGTGCTGCCGTCGGAATGATATTGATCGCTACCCAGCCATCTGTATTTATTTTACCCATCAATACCGTATCCATGTATGCACCAAAATTGTGGTACTCTACAAACGGCTGTTCAAACCCCGGTACCAGGATCGTTCTGTACAATACATCATTGAGCATAATTAACAGGAACCCTACGATGATCTGTACCGTGAATGAATTACGGATAAACAAATAAGCAATGATACTCGTAAATGCCAGTTGTGTCAATACATTCCACAATTCCCACACCGGCCTGCCCGCATAAATGCAATGCAAACCCACACCACAGATAAACAACTTCAGACTTCGTATTAATATATGTTTGAAGTTCTGTGCCCAACTTACCCCCTTCCGCAATTTGCTTTCATAAGAAATATACATCGCTGTTCCCGCCATAAACATAAACGCCGGCTGTACCAGGTCCCAGAAATGCAACCCATGCCATGGATGATGAAAAAACTGTGCTATAAAGGCATTCGGCGATACCTCATGCAAACTATCATACACCCTGCAGCTCTCTCCTGCCAACAGGATCATGATGATACCCCGCATTACATCAAGTGATAATAAACGTCCGGAAGATTTTATCATATTATTGGATTGTGATCTTATGATTCAGGTTGTTGTAACCAGTCGTAGACTCCCATACATTTTCATTCGCCAGTCGAATACTATAAGCCGGCATATTGCGCAGCGAATTATAACCATCCGGTAAGTTCAGCAATACTTCATATGTGCCCGCTGCTATACCTGCAGGTAATTTAAAGGACTGTCTTAAAGTTACATCACCCGTCAGCCATTTACGCACCTCTGTCGTGAATGTCAATGTATCTGTTTTCTTACTCTCTGTATTGCGCAACAACAATTGTACTGGCCGTGGATTGTAAGGTGCTGCATAACCCACATTCTGTAAATGTATGGTAACTGACAGCGAATCGGTAGTAGCTAATTTAGTTGGTAAGATAGCATCTTTCAACAACAGTCTGTATCCCAGTTTACGCTTGATATTATCTAAACATCCACCTGTTTGCCAGTCGTTATTCACATCTGCATTGTAATCAGCATTTAAGAAACTATAATGCATATCACTAAACTCCTGCTCTGCATGTCCTGAAGGTTCACAATCATTCTGCGGACTATAAGCATCGCTACAGGTCTCCCCCCCTACTACCACATACTTACTATCCATTGAGGTGTAATTCCGCATGGCTGTCGTTGCTTCTACCGGTGCGGATGAAGAACTGCCATAATCTACAAAGGTGCCGTAATCATTTGCACTGGACAGGAAGCAGTCATTGTGAAAACCAATCCTTGCCTTGTCGGTGCCTGTCGCAGCTTCATCTGCCGTCATGGCACTGGAAGTCGGTAAAGCACTTACCCCATACACAAATTTCTGCTTTAACTGTGGCAAACGGATCTGCACCATTCTATCTGCAGGCAATGCATCCAGCATCGCTTTCAACACGTCTGATCTATCTGTCCAGTTATTATCCAGCAATTGCTTTTGCCCGTTGGAAGAAGCATCTCCAAAATAATCGGTATAAAAGTTCTCTCCCCACACTCCTATAAAACCTAACTGTACAGTGGCGATCACATCGGCATTTGCCTGTAATATTGGTTTTAACTGGCTGACATGATTCAATACCACACTCTTAGGCGCATCGCCATAAGGGGTACAGATCCAGCTTTCCGGACAACTACCTGCTGTTACACTAATTGTATAAGTAAACCTTGGTATCAGTTTCACACCTGCAGCACGCGCAGTTGCGAAGTCTTTACTAAGATTCGTCAGAAATGTAGCAGGTAATGATTTACCTGTATACCCCGTCATAATAAAATACCGGAACACCAATGTGCTCATCACACTAAAACTACCGCCTGAAGGTGTCGCACCACTCTTGTAAGTAGCCAGCGTAGCAGCATCCAGTGCCGTAAAGTTATCCACAGTCGTCTCTGAATATCTATAAAAACCTCTTTCAGGATTCGGAAAATCTTCAGTACTCGCAGTATAGGTGATTGTCGTACTGTCTTTACCCACAGTATTATCTCCGCCGCTGGTCTTATCACAAGCTACAGCCAACAATATAAATGGGAATAATAAGCGTATCGCCCTCATGAAATTATCTTTAATGTTAAACAAAAAGGGCAGGTCATGCAATGTATTGCCTCCCTGCCCCCTTTTACCAGCTACGGCAAAAATTTATTCAAATGTGACTAAGACAGATGATTGCTTACCACCCGGTAAATCGCCCAGGGTAGCCGACCAATCACTCTTTGTCGCTTCGATACCAATTCTGAAGGCTGTGGTTGCAGCCAGACCTTTGAGTTTGGAACGGGACAACCGCATTTCAAACTTAAAGGTACTCCCATCCTGCGCGGTAGCCCCTGTGGTATAAAACTCGGATGCACCTGAGGATGACCATGAAAATGCCTGCTGCGTGGCTCCTGCAAAGTTGAAAGCATCTAACCAACTCCCAAATACTGACCCTTCTAACAATACATCATAACCACCATCCGGGAAGGTACCAGTCAGTAAACCAGTGCCGCTGTTATTATCTGTATCCATGTAGAAGTCGTAAATGTTGCCGGAATTCGCCACTGCATTTACTTCTAAATATATGTATATATAGTTCGCATCATAGTCAAACTTCGCTTTCTTAAAGTAGGTTTCTGATGCAGGCGGTGTAACTACATAGGTAGAAATTGTATCCCAGTCTGACAATGTATTATCATCCAGTTTTACAGGCGATGTCTTAGCTATGTTAATCACTGTTGATCCCTCGCTCACCTTACCTCCCTGTGTATATGCATACAAGGTAGGTACATACTTCCCTTTGCCGGGATACGTGTGCACCGGGCTTGCTTCTGTGGAGGAATCACCATCACCAAAATCCCATTTGTAGGAAGTGGCACCCGTTGTTTGATTGGTAAAGGTAACGTTGTTCCCATCTACCGCTACTGCATAGAACACATCGGCGGTGGGGGTACTGTCATCTTTCTTACAGGCTCCTGCTACTACCAGCAGTATCAGGGCTATCACGATATATTTATTGAAAAGCATGATATACGGCTTTAAGTGTTAAGGATTCTGTGTGCACAATGTATTTGTCTGCATCTCATCTATCGGAATATAATAGATGGTTTTGGTATTGTCCCAGTTGATGATCATGTTATCATAATTGGTAGGCAATACTGACAGATTGATATCGGATTCTTTCAGACCCGGCAGGTGATACCCCCAGTAAGTACGGTTCAGTGACAACTTATTACGATATACATCAAATGTACGGTGACCTTCGAATGCCAGTTCTATACGTCTTTCTTTCAACACTACATCCAGGATAGTTTTCCCTGTAGGTACAGCAGTATACTGTGCATCTTCCAGACCACGGTTTTTACGGATCGTGTTCACATCATCCAGTGCTGCAGCTGTATTGCCAGCCTTCGCTTCGGCCTCTGCCCTGTTCAGGTACATTTCTGCCAGACGGAACAGAATAGGAGAACTTAAGGTTGGACTATTACCCTGACCGGAGAATTTGGAGATCATGTACATTTCAATACCATTCTTTTTAGAAACATTTCCATCTGCATCTGTGAACGGCACGATGTAATCCCAGCGTACATCTTCAGGATGGTCTGCCATGGTATCTCTCAAAGAAGTGGTGGCAAATTCCTCACCCCAGCCGGATGTACCATCTGTGTAGATCATAGATGCAATAGACGCTTTTTTATAATCGTCATTTGTCGTGAAAGCTACACAGAAAATGGTCTCTGTACTGGAAGTTGCATTTGCAAACATAGAAGGGAATCCTGATGCCGTTTCCAGTGTAAAGCGGCCTGAATTGATCACCTGGTTCGCATAATATGTAGTGCTGTCCGTATTATCTTCGTAGAGGAATACTCTTGACAACAGTGCATATGCCGCTTCTTTGGAAGCATATTGCACACCACGTGAGGTGTTCATCAGGCTAGCTCCCATTTCTGCATCGGAAATGATCTGTGCATATGTTTCTGCCACCGTTGACCTGGCTTTGGATGACGGTTCACTGGTAGAAGTCCGCAATATCACACCTGCGGAAGATGGATCCTGTGTATATGGTTTTGCATAAAAACGCGCCAGTCCGAGGGTCGCCCATGCACGCAGGAAGTAACATTCTCCAATCATCTGCTTCACCTCATCACTCGGATTGTCGATAGCTGATGCCGCTTCAAGCACGGTATTAGCATCACTAATGATCTTGTAAGACACATACCAGAAAAAACGGCTGTTCGTCTGGGTAGGTGTATGCGCCAGTGAAAAACTATAGTAAAAAGCATCTGTAGTAGTCTGCCCACATACAATGTCATCGCTGGCAAAATCATTCATCTGAAAATACTGGCGCAGGTACATATTGTTATCATCCGAACCACCGGCAAAATCCATGTGGTCCTTGAATAAAGCATAGGCTCCGTTTAGCGCATTTTTCATACCAGTTACAGTACTGGTCAGATCTTCTGTAGTGAGTGCATCACTTGGACTCACATCTTTCAGACAGCTGGCCAGAAAGACGGGTAATGTAAGTATGATAAAGAAAAATCTTGTTCTCATGGCCTGATAGTTTTTAACTAAAACCTGATGTTGATGTTAAACAGAAACTGGCGGTTGTTAGGATATTTGAAATCCGAAACACCCGGCATCACATAAGCACTGGAAGTAATGGATGTATTTGGATCCTGACCCAGGAACTTTGTAAACGTATAAACATTATCTGCTGTCAGGGATACCGTCACATCATTCAACAACCATTTTTTTACCAATGATTTAGGCAACTGATAAGCCAGTGCAATATTGCGGATAGACAGGAAGCTACCATCCTTCAGGAAACGGGTAGATGTTTCTGTAGAATTAGCCGCATTCTGTGGACTGGGTTCTGTCGCTACATCTCCTGGCTTAGTCCAGATCTTGTAACTGGATGGCAGCACAATCTGGTTGTAGTAAGGTTCATTACCATCATTTTCTACAAAGCGCAGAGAATTACTGAATACTTTGTTGCCAGTAATGAAATAAGTGTTCACACTCAGGCTGAAGCCTTTGTATTTCCAGGTAGAAGACAGCCCCCCCTGCAGCTTAGGCAGCGCAGAACCTACTTCCTGATAAGTAGCGCTGGCATAGTCTGAAGTCGCTTCGCGGGAAGTTACTTTACCATTTGCATCATAGTTCACTACTTCCCACTGTGGTGCACCTGTTTCTTTGTTTACACCCAACCACTTAGGCATATAGAATTCATACAGGTTACCATCGTTGCGATAGATCTGTGAGATACTCCAGGTAGATTGTGTGCGGGTAATGCTGCTAGGCAACTGGCGCAGTTTATTGGTATTGACGTTGATGCTGAAATCTGTGCTCCATTCAAAATCTTTTGAACGGATATTCACAGAATTAATGCCCAGTTCAATACCATTGTTCACCACCTGACCTACGTTTTCCCAACGTTGTTCAAAACCAACTGACAACGGCTGAGATACCTGCAGCAGGAGGTTTTTAGTGATATTATTATAAGCATCAGCAGTGATGTTCAGGCGATTGTTGAGCACACTCAGGTCCACTCCTACGTTGATCTGCTGCTTGCTTTCCCATGTCAGGTTAGGACTTGGCAACTGTGATGGCGTTGCTGCGGTAGAACCATTATACTGACTGCTCAGCGAGTAGAGACCCAGGTAACGGGAAGAACCTATATCCTGTGTACCTGTTACACCGTAGCTGGCTCTCAGTTTCAGGTTATTCACAAATCTGGTATCCTTCATGAAATCTTCATTGCTGATAACCCAACCGGCAGATACTGCAGGGAAGGAACCATAACGCTTATTGGAAGGGAATGCAGTAGATCCATCTATACGGAAAGATCCTGTCAGGAAGTACTTCTCTTTGTAACCATAACTCACCTGTGAGATCAGTGACTGGATGATAGACTGATCTGATGAACCATATACCATCTGTGTGTTAGACACCACATTCAATACCTGCAGACCTAAAGGTAATCCTCTACCTGATCCGCCCAGTACTTCTGTTTTGCTGTTTTCAATGGCCACACCGGCTAAACCAGTCAGGGAGTGATCACCAAATCTGAATTTGAACTTCAGGAGGTCATTTGAAACCAGACCATATCCAAGGGTACTGTATTCGTAGAGATAGCCATCATTGTGATAAGCCACCGTTTCAGGAGAATAATAATCTTTCGATTTGGAATAGTTGACTGCACCACGGTTGCTGCTGGTAAAGGTTAACCATGGTGTGATGTTTACATTCAGTCCCAGGTCATAATTGACATCGAAACTTTTGTAAGGATGCGAAGAGTTCGCAACGGTATGTACAGGGTTTGTTTTATCCCTGGACCACCATTTGAATGTGGAGCTACCATCTACATATTTTGGAGATCCGTCGGCGTTATAGGGGTTATCCCATGGCATACCCAGATATGCATAATACACATCTTCATAGTTATAGGATTTACCACTGGTACCACTGATATTAATATTGTTGGTTACAGCCACATCTTTCGTGAAATGGTAGGTAGAGTTTGCACGCAGGTTTACACGCTGGTAACCTGTGTTCATGAATGTACCTTTTTCATTGTAGTAAGTGAGGGCTGTATAATAGTCATTCTTTTCGGTGCTACCGCTGGCAGCGATATAGATGTTCTGCATAGGCGCTGTGCTGAACATCGTATTTAACCAGCTGTAGTTCTGATCACGCAGGGTTTGCGGACGCTCACCGTAAAACTTGAGGATATCAATTTTATAGGAGTTGTTCGTAGTACCCGGAATGTAATCGCGGTAGTATTCTTTCTGGTGTTCATACAGTTGACTCCCAGTCATCATCTTCATCTTACCAAAGTCTGGTTTACGAAGACCTGTGGTCACTTTTGCTTCGAACTGTGTTTTGCCCAGTTTTGCTCTTTTGGTCGTTACGATGATGACACCTGCATTTGCCTGAGAACCATACATAGCAGTCGCACCTGCATCTTTCAGTACTGTTACGTTTTCCACATCGTTGGGATCGTAATTACCACCGATGATGCCATCTACTACCACCAGTGGGCTCTGAGAGGCATTGACAGAAGAAACGCCACGCAGTCTGATTTCGGAAGCAGCACCAGGTGCGCCTGAGCTATTTACAACCTGCAGACCAGCCACCTTACCCTGTAGCATACTACCGAGGTCATTGGTGGTCACGTCTTTCAGTTTCTCTGCGTTCACCACAGTCACCGCACTGGTCAGTTCACCTTTCTTCTTATCACTATAACCTACTACCACTACTTCGTTGAACTTTTTAGTATCTTCTTCCATCAGGATGTTGATACTGCCATGTACACCAGCAACCGGGTACTCTCTTGTAGCGAAGCCAATATTGCTGATGATCAATACATCAGATTTATTCAGATCACGGATGGTAAAACGACCCTCTCCATCAGATTGTGCACCTTTGCGGGAACCTTTTACCATGACAGTGGCACCGGGCAATGCAGCACCCTCTGCGGTAGTGACCCTGCCTGATACAGTAATAGTGGTATCAGCCATCGACACTTCGGGAACAGGCGCAATACGGGCTTTGTGAATCACGAAGCTGTTGCCTTCCAGAGAATAAGCAACCTGTTGATTTTTAAGGCATAGGTCGAGCACATCCTGTACATTGGCATCTTTGACCTGAAAAGATACAGGGATTGTATTCGACAATACCTTTTCAGAATAAACAATAGATACTCCTGTCTGAGTGA
>Ga0316604_10001297_pt1 | contig 22831 bp, 21 predicted proteins | sample OWC_soil_day20_C_FD_207650 | JGI IMG/M metagenome (GOLD analysis project Ga0316604, IMG submission 207650) | Wetland soil microbial communities from Old Woman Creek delta, Ohio, United States - OWC_soil_day20_CT | ecosystem: Environmental > Terrestrial > Soil > Wetlands | place: USA: Ohio...
CATAGGTCGGCAGTTCGATTCTGCCCATCACCACCAACAGATACAAGGAAACGGCCAACCCAAGCGGGTTGGCCGTTTTTCTTTCTGGTTAATTTCTGGTCAGAGCAGGGTCAAACTTAATCAGGCAGCCTCCAACGCCGATTCGATTAGCGAAGTGGCAAGCTGCGCTTGGCGATTACGCATATCAGCGATATCGGCCTTGAGCCGGTCACAGAGCACCATCAGTTCATGAGCTTTGGAGACGATACGCTGTTGTTCACCGATGGGAGGTAAAGGCAATGCGAACGCCCGAATCATCCCAAGATTCAGATTTCCAGCAGATACCCCCCGCCCCAGGGTGTCACGAATCGAGCTATGCGTTCCAAATGGCGAATTCAACCAAAGCGTTATGAACTCTGGAGAGACAAAGGGCTGGCAAGGTTTCAACAAGGCCAAGCTTACGTAGATTGCGAAGTCCATCCGCTTATCAATCACAGCTGCTTCGCCGATCATGGCTCCGACGCGGGTCAGAAGAATGTCTCCAAATTCAGGTTTCGTGGTCTTTACATACCCTTGGTAATCCTCTTCAGACACATATCTGAAGGATTCAGGCATGAACCGGAATGGTTTGACGTTCTGTGCTGACAAGAATGGCCGACCGCTTTCGGTGTACTTCGGCGTCTGATGCGTCCCGTCTGTAATGGTCAAGCAGACTTCTTGAAGGCGGACGTATTCCCATGATGCAGGAATCGAATGATGTCGCTCCTGATCATTCACAGGAGGGAGAGGCTTTGACTTCTTGCAAACACCATCAGACTCCATCAATGCTCGCTTAGCGCCAATTCTTTTCAGCAATTCGTTTGCCGACTCGTCATTGGGGTCTTGCGGCACCAGCTTGCCCATCACCGCCAGTTGCAGTACGGTCTGCTTGAGCGCATCGATGCTGCCTTCGGTGTTGAACAGGGTGTCGAAATGTTTGGCGAGGCGTTGCCAGTTGGTGGCGAAATCGCCAGCGTCGGTGCTTTGGGTGAGCGTGCCGAGCAGTGTTTTGACGAGTCGGGCATGGACATTGGCAGCATCCGCCTGCTCAGCCTCCAACTGGTCACAGAGGCCCATCAGCTCAGCGATCTCCTGCTGTCCTTGAATCGGCAGTAATGGCACTGGAACACTACCAATCTTCGCCACCGTCAAACTAACGTTAGCGGTACCAACCATTCTGCTAACCAGCAGTTCATCTTTGAACGCAGACAAGTACGCATGGAGGTATCTTGCCGAGAGTACCGATGAATCTTTTGGGTGGACTACGGCAAGAATGCTGCCGACGGCATACTGCCCATCCTGAAAGTGAATTCGCTTAAGACTGGCATCCCCGTGCCCCGTCGACGACACCATGGGAATCATTACGGCAGGACCTTCGAAATCGAAGTGATCTGAGCTACTACGCGTTTCAGCAGTTACAACTAAAGGAAAGGGACCTGGGAGTGCATCCTTAATCCCTGTTTTTCCCTTCGATATTGAAGCCACCTCAGCTAGGGTTTTGGTTGGCAACCGAGACAACAGTGCGGAGAGTGAGTCGTCGGCTGCTGTTTCTTCATTAGCCAACACGGGCCTGAGGTTACGGCCGACAATGGTCATTACGATCAGCCGTCTTAACGCATCGATGTTCTGACAATTGCTGAGTATTCCCAGCCCTTTTCTTACCGCTGGCTTGGTCACACCTCGCCCTCCAGCGCTGCAGCCAGAACGGCCTTCAATTGGTCGCGGGTGGCGGCGATGCGCTGCTGCAACTGAGCGTAGTCGGCCAGCAGTTCGTCCGGGTCGTGGCTGACCTGATCCGGGCTGTGCGGGTTCTTGATGTCGAGGTTGTAGTTACGTGCTTTGATGTCGTCGGCGCTGACCTTCCAGGCAAATTCGTTTTCGATGCGATTGCCCCACCACGCTTTTTCGACGTCGAATTCCTCGATGCGCATCGGCTTGGTCTTGGAATAGCTCTTGTAGCCGGCAGGATAGGGGTGCTCGTAGAACCAGGTTTCGGCGGTCGGCGTGCCCTTGGTGAAGAAAAGCAGGTTGGTCTTGATGCCGGTGTAGGGGTTGAAGACGCCATTGGGCAGGCGGACGACGGTGTGCAGGTTGCAGGTTTCGAGCAATTGCTCCTTGATCCGCGTCTTGATGCCTTCGCCGAACAGTGTGCCATCGGGCAGGACGACAGCGGCCCGACCACCATCCTTCAACAGGTGCATGATCAGCACCAGGAAGAGATCGGCGGTTTCGCGGGTACGGAAGTTGGCCGGGAAGTTGTTTTCGATGCCGTCTTCTTCCATGCCGCCGAAGGGCGGGTTAGTGACGATGACATCGACACGGTCACGCGGGCCGTAGTCGCGCAAGGGGCGGGACAGGGTGTTGTCGTGGCGGACGTTGGTCGGTACGTCGATACCGTGCAGGATCATGTTGGTGGTGCACAGCAGGTGCGGCAGCGGTTTCTTCTCGACGCCGTAGATGGATTCCTGCAGCAATTGCTCTTGCTCAACAGTCTTCACGTGCTGCTTGCGCACTGTCTCGATGGCGCAGGTCAGGAAGCCACCCGTGCCGCAGGCCGGGTCCATGATCTTCTCGCCGAGTTGCGGGGCTACCATGTCGACCATGAACTGGGTGACCGGACGCGGGGTGTAGTACTCACCGGCATTCCCAGCGTTTTGCAGGTCGCGCAGGATTTGCTCGTAGAGGTCGCCGAATAGGTGGCGATCCTGCGCCTTGTTGAAATCCACGCCCTCGACGATCTTGTTGATGACCTGCCGCATCAGGTGGCCGGATTTCATGTAGTTGTAGGCATCCTCGAAGACACCGCGAATCACGTAGCCGCGCTTGTCACCGCCGGCCGGTTGCAGGTTCTTCAGGGTCGGGAAAAGCTGGTTATTGACGAATTCCAGCAGGTCGTCGCCGGTCATGCCCTCGGCGTCAGCCGCCCAGTTGCGCCAACGCAGCGCCTCGGGAATGGGCGAGCGGTAGTCGTCATCGAGCAGTTCGTACTCGGTTTCCTTGTCGTCGTAGATCTTGAGGAAGAACATCCAGACCAACTGGCCGATGCGCTGGGCGTCGCCATCGACGCCGACATCCTTGCGCATGATGTCCTGGATGGATTTGATGGTGGTGCTGATAGACATTGGAAAAGGTTCTTCTTCCTACTGGTTGACTTCAAGTAGTCGGTCTTGGACGATCATGAGCATCATTGGGGTACCACCCGGGACTAGGTCGTTTGCTCGAAGCGTCCAAGTTTCGTAATTTTTGAAATTGTTGAATTGATCGATGATTTCATCGAGGTCGGTAACATCTGCTCGCCTAGTGGGCTTTTTAGAAGTGCTAGGAATCGCGCCTCTGCCCATACGGATTAGGTCGTCAAGTATCGCAGACCATCTTGATTCATTGGGCTTACCCGGCGCGAACTCCAAACCATCACTGCCTGTTGCCATGCGAAAAAGCGAAGCCCCCCATGTATGGCTCAGGTCACTGGCCCAAGGTATTGAATACAGAGCAGCCGGATTTCGTTTGCGAGATTCGAGGATAAGGTACTTGAGACCAAGGGAACGTCCATCTTGGTATCCTGGAAGTGCGCGACTGGGTTCGTTGTTATACGTTTTTTTATAAAAAGCTTTTGCCTTGTAATCGAACCCGCTTGCTTCATCATACAAAAGACGTTGATCTTCCGAATCCAATGACTTAGCTTTTTTTGCTTGAGCAATGATTGCTTTTGCATATCGGATATTTTTTCCGCTGTCGACATGTACGTAGATTAGGCATATATCGCCCATCTCACACGAGGCGCTATGCGGAGTTGGTACAGGATTTATATGACGATAAACCTTGGGGCGTGCGTGAATAAAAATCGATGAAAATTTGATCGAATATCGGCCACTAGCTTGGGAGAATGGGCTGCAAAAGGTTTTGTTTAGGTAATCAACTCCCACATTCGGGTAGGTTAAGTATTGCTCTACTAGCTCGGGTTCATTCAATGAAAAATCGAGCCTTTTCCACGAGTCGATACAGATTTTGAAGAAATCGATCTTTTCAGCCGATAAAGCTGTGGCGAAAGCTTCTGCACTTGATTCTTCCGGGGGCATTTTTTTATCCATACAGTTCTTGTTCTAGTTCTTGCACGGCCTGGAGATAGGCGGGTTTGCCGCCGAACGACTTGATCAGTTCGGGGGCGGTCCCTAGGCGGGTGAAAGGATCGAGGGTCAGGATTTTAATGTCTTCGATGCTCTCAATGCCGGCGTCGGCGTACTTGTCGAGCAGTCCGTTGAGGACGGCGCGGGCTTGTTCGCCATATTTCGCGAATACGTCCTTCTTCTTGACCTGGTCGGCACGTTCTTTCCGGGTCAGCGCCGGGCGGTCGAAAGCGACGTGGCAGATCAGATCAAAGGGGTCAAAGGTCTTGCCTTGTTTCTTGCCGACTTCTTCGGCCAAAGCTTCGAGCAGCACGCCCTGTGCCTCAAGTTCCTCGATCAATGCTTGCTTTTTCTCGGCATCGGTCCAGCGACGTAGGAAGTCATTTAGCGAGGCGAATTCTTTGCGCACGGCCTTGCGGGTGTAGTCCTTGAGCGATTCCGTGATCAGCTTGCCATCCGGGCCGTAGTACTGCACCCGCTCGGCGACGACATAAACACTGACTTCGCCGCCAAGAACGTACTTGATGCGCTTCTCGCCGGGTTCATCGGGTGGCAATGGCGGTTCCTCCGGCGGGTTATCACCTTCGCCGGGGGGCGGTTCATCGACAGGCTCTTCGGGAGGGACGGGGGGCTCGTCCGGGCCGGGCTCAAAGACCTGCACGGGATCGCCATCAAAGGCCGGGTCGGCAAACAGTTCGGTTGCCTTCTTGAAGTCCATGATGGTGAACCAGAACTTGCCGTAATCCTCGTTGATGCGGGTGCCTCGGCCGATGATCTGCTTGAATTCGGTCATCGACTGGATACGTTGGTCGAGAACCACCAGCTTGCAGGTCTGGGCATCGACGCCGGTCGTCATCAGCTTGCTGGTGGTGGCAATCACCGGATATCGGCTTTCCGGGTCGATGAAGTTGTCTAGCTCGGCCTTGCCCTCCTGTTCGTCGCCGGTAATCCGCATCACGTACTTGCGGTTTTCCTTGACGCGTTCCGGGTTCAAATTGACCAGGGCCTGACGCATGCGCTCGGCGTGGTCGATGTCTTCGCAGAAAACGATGGTCTTGGCGTAGGGGTCGGTGGCCTGGAGGAATTCGGTGATCTTGCGGGCGACCAATTCGGTGCGCTTCTCAAGGACTATGGTGCGGTCGAAATCCTTCTGGTTGTAGATCCGGTCCTCGATCAGGTTGCCGTGCTTGTCGGTCTGCCCCTTGGCTGGGCGCCAGCCCTGCAAATCCTTGTCGATATCGATGCGGACGACCTTGTAGGGGGCGAGGAAGCCATCATCGATGCCTTGCTTCAGGGAGTAGGTATAGACCGGATCGCCGAAGTAATGGATGTTGGAAACCTCCTTGGTTTCTTTTGGCGTTGCGGTCAGGCCGATCTGGGTCGCACCAGAGAAGTAGTCCAGGATTTCACGCCAGGCAGAGTCCTCGGCAGCGCTGCCTCGGTGGCACTCGTCGATGATGATCAGGTCGAAGAAGTCCGGCGAGAACTGCTTGTAGATGTTCTTCTCTTCCTCGTTGCCGGTGACGGCCTGATACAGCGACAGGTAGATTTCATACGCCTTGTTGGCCTGCCGCTTCTCGATCTTGGTCATCGCTGCACCAAACGGCTTGAAGTCGTTGGTGCGGGTCTGATCGACGAGGATATTGCGGTCAGCTAGAAACAGGATGCGTTTCTTCTGCTTCGACTTCCACAAGCGCCAGATGATCTGGAAGGCGGTATAGGTCTTGCCGGTGCCGGTCGCCATGACCAGAAGGATGCGATCCTGGCCGCGAGCGACGGCCTCGACGGTGCGATTGACGGCGGTGACCTGGTAGTAGCGCGGAACCCTGCCGGAACCATCGTCGTAGTACGGCGTTTCAACGGTGGCGACCGCTTCGCCAGCCAGACCTTTCCAAGCGCAGTAGCGCTGCCAGAGTTCGGCCGGTGAGGGGAATTCGGTCGGCTTCAATTCAGTTTCCATCGCAGTAGCGTTGCCGGTACGGTCATGGAAGAGGAAACCGTCGCCGTTACTGGAAAACACAAAGGGGATGTCGAGTGTTTCGGCGTAGTCGAGGCCCTGCTGCATGCCGGCGCCGAGGCTATGCGTTTGATCCTTGGCTTCAATCAGGGCAATCGGCTGGTTAGGCTTGGTGTACAGCACGTAGTCGGCGCGCTTGCCCTTACCCCGGCTATGCAGCTTGCCGCGCACGATGATGCGGCCTTTTGTGAAGCTGACTTCCTCGCGAATCTGGGTTTGCAGATCCCAGCCGGCAGACACCAAGGCCGGGGTGATGAATTTGCTGCAGACGTCGCGTTCGGAGAGTTTAGACATGGCCGCTTGTTCTGATTTTCAGGCGAAGCGGCCATGATATAGGAATGGTACCCAAGGTCGAAACGGTTCAGCCTTGGGCGACAGGCTTACATTTCGGACAGCAGCATTCCGTGTGCGGCGAAGCATATCCAGGGGATCATGTCGTCCTGGGCCGATTCGAGTTCAGGAAGCAGATCGGCCAGCAGACGCACACCATCGCGAGTTTTCAGGTGCCCGTTGGATTCCGCCATATGCTGGACTAGCGCCTTGCGCGCCTGACGATACGCGGCGTGATAGGAAACGATGCCAGTCGGGCACTCATAATCTGCCGTCAGCTGAGCCCAGAACTCGTCGGTCGGAAACAACGGGTCGGGGGAGAAGCGGTGCGGGTTGAGGCGCTCGAAATCCACGATATCGCCCTCGGGGCCTGAAGCGCTGGCGTATCCCATACCGATGCAGAACGGCGGTTCAATTTTGCCGTCGTCGTTATATTGCGGCGCCACGCACAAGCCGACGTCACCGGCGTAAAACGCATGTTCGCAATTCAGGAAGCGGGCGCGATAACCGAGGTAGAGGGCCGTTTTCAGGGTGTCATCGGCGTCGCGGAGATCGTAGGCTCTGACAATGCCATCAATCTCTGCGCCGACTGCTTTCGGATTGACGTAGCCATCATCGTAGAACCCGGGCAGGTCGCGGTGCCACTGGCTGATCTGATACCAGGCCAAGTTTTCGATATTGCCGCTTTCATTTTTCAAGCGCTGCAAGTTGTCGACGGGCGACAGAATTTTACGGATCAGACGTTGAAGCTCGGTTTCCGGATTGTAGATTTTGGCGGACGTGTTTTGCATGAGACTCTCCTGGTGATGTAAAAGGGCAAAACGCACCGGGAATCGAGAAAATCAGGGGCGTTTTTGTGGAGAGAGATAGTCTCAAAGGGTGGAGCTTGGTCTTGACCAGCCAGATCCAGAGGAATCCAGCTCACTGCAATCGATCAAGCTCAATCAAAGCCGGTCATGAAGCAATTGCAGTAGGACCGTGTAACCCTCGCATTGATACTCCCCTCCGCAGGGATTACACGGCCAAGACGATGTCAGGGTGTGATCTCGAAAAAGACCCTGCCGCAATCCAGCGACGGGAAAACGGCATGCAATTTCACAAGAAAACCTTCGGTACGTGGTGTCCGAGGGACTGCATTGTCGAGCAGTACTCCCTTGCTGCCGTTGCGTACGGTGTTGGGGTCGGCCGGCCACCCCAGAGCAACCAGCGTGTTAGCCACGTCCCGGTACTTGAGAGTTTTTTGCAGACCCCAGGCTTCCTGGAAATAGGCTCGCAGGAACATACGCACGAGAATGCCGATTGACCCCGTTTGGGTGACCTGCCACGGCATTTTGATGCCGCGTTCCTTCTGCTGCTTAAGGGTCAGCTTGCAGAGGTAATAGTCCGACCAATCATCGAAATCATCCAGCGATTTGAGGCAGCGTTTGGTACGCCAGTCGTCGAAGACGGCGCGGGCAAATTCAGCATCGCTGGCGGTGCGCCAGGGCATCGTATCGAAGGTCAGAACGCGCTGGCCACGGCAGAACACCCAGCGGGGGTTCACCGGGCGCCGCTTCATGTCGTATTCCAAATTCATAGTGACGTCGCGCTCGTTCATGATGACATCGACGTCTTTGGTGACCTGCTCCCGGAGGGACGTGAAGGATCGGCGCGGGCTTTTCTGGGCCGGCTGACGATTCAAGTAGCGCTCGACCATTTCCTCATTGGCGTACGGCTTAACGTTCGTCGTTGTCGTCTCCCCTGATTTGGCCAGAATAATCCGCTTGCTGGCAGGCATGGACCAATCGGTCATTGCTGTCAGTTGGCCGCGAGTACGCATGTTGATGACCTGCAGGGCACGGTGCTTCAGTTCCAGCATGCTGTCGTCGGCAGGGTTGATCCGGCTGCACAAGGCCTGGTAGCGCTCTGCCATCGGGCCAAGCTTGATCTCCCTCAGCGATGCGGTACTCAGGAATCCATCGGTCGTTGCGCTTATGGCAATGTGGTGCGGCGGGATGCCATGCAGCAACTCGGCCAGTGTCGCCCGAACGAGTGAAGTGACATGACCGGCAATCGCGGGATGCGAAATAGCGCTTTTCGGCAATTCGACACTCTTCTCGCTGCCGGCATCAAAGACCATTTTCGGTTTTAGACCCTGTGCGGCCTTGCCGTACAGAGTATTACCGAGTAGTTTGTAGTAGAGTTGAGAGGCGTTGTCTCCCAAGGATTTCGCGGTATTTCGACGCGCCAGATTCTGGGCAACAAAGGGTTCAAAAAGGCGGGTAGCGCCAGGCTTCCAATCGAATACCACGCCTTCCAGAATCGTAATGTGGCAGCCCTGATTTAAGGCAACTTCGATTTCCGGCGCACCACAATAGCTTTCGCCGGACAGGGGGAAGTACAGCCCACGCTCAACACTTTGCACGGGCAGGCCGGGGTAACGCGTGTCATCTGGGTAAGTAAATCGGATGTGGGCAAATCCCAGGACATGGCCGACGTAATCGCCAGGGTTAGTTGTCAGGCGGGGCAGCTTGTTGTCGGGCTGAACGTAATCGACCATGGCCATGGTGTAGGCGGACTTGAGATCAAAGTCATTGACCACCCCCACATCGGTTGCGCCACACATATAGCTTTCATTGCGACCACCGGAATAACAGCGGGTAATGAACGCCTCGAACATTTCCCGCCGGGCGGTCGGAGCCTTATGACTCCGGACCATCGTACGGCCGGTTTTGCGGTCCCGGGAGATGTACTGCACATCCTCCAGGCCAAAAGCCTCATCAAATGCGGCTTCAGTTGGAAAGGTGCGCCGGAATACGCTGATTCCCAATGCGCTGATCGTGCTGGGCAGTACGCGGCCCTGATCCTTGGCGGGATTTTGCGCCGGAAGTAGTTCGGTGAAGACGAGTTTTTCCAGAGTAATGCACAGTTTGACGGGGATTTCCGCGTCACGCCGGCTGTAGCGTTCAGCCGCTGCCCGGTCACCGGCCAGGTACTGGTCGAAACGCTCGATACTGAACGGGGCATCAATAGTCTCTTTCGGGCACTTGATCCATTCCCCGATGTCGGCCAGACGATCACCTTGTTGCGCATGCTTACCCATGTCCATGACCCGAATCGGCAGTCGATAGCATTCACCGGCAATGCTCAGAAAATGCATCTGATTTTTGAGTTGCGAACTGCCATCGGCATCCGGATCGGGCTCGTCGTCGTTGGCGAATTCGAAGTCGAGATCGCCTTTCAGGGTGACCAAGGCGCCGCCAATATTGTCCAGATCGTTTTTGAACAGCCGAAAATCGGCGAGCCCTCCGAGATCAAACCGACTGAAGAACGCGCAGATAATGACCCGCTCGGGGACATCGATCAGCAGTCCCAGCGTGAGCATCCGGGTGGTCATCTCATTGATCATTTCTTTCAGACAGAGGCGGTCATCCCGATCCCCCGATGCGGTATAAAAGATCCGGGCATATTCCCCCCCGGGAACCACGGCGTACCACTGATAACAGGTGAGGCGATAGGTCTTGCCGTGCTTGTCAGCAACGCCCTCGGTATCGAATCCAAAATAGGCATTACCACCCTGACCACGGCGGGGGGTTCCGATAGCTTCCAACATGTAGTCCTGATCGGAGGCGATCAAGGATTCCTGCAGTTCGCTAAAAGCCTCATCGGACAAGGCGGGATAGGGAAAGCGGTGAACCGTCTCTCGGCGCATCCATTCCGATTCGCCAATCTGCTGTAGTGCATTTGCACCGACCGGCGGCACCGGCTGATTATTCTGATCCATAGGGTTGGCCTAAAAAAGGCGATAGGCGTCAGAGACGCCTATCGCCTTGTAACAAATGACAGCGATGCGATGCGCTGATTGCGCATCGCCCTGAACCTGAAGCTGCCACGGTGGCCTATCATGGCTTCAACAGGAGCTCCTGAATTGAATCGGGAGGCACGACGAGCTGTGGCCGGCCACAGCTATCGGGTAAGTCGCTTAGACCGGGTCGTGCGGTGTAACGACAGCGAGGGGGGCGGAATCCTCAGACTCGTCAGCGGGCCAGAGATAGGTCCAGTCCGGTTGCTTGGCTTTTTTGCCGTCGCGAACCCACGTCTTGACCAATCCCAGCGTTTTGACGCGCTTTTCGTAATCCTCAACGGGAATCCAGAGGACCATGGAACCGTGCCGGTTGAAGCCTTGAACACCATTCGGGGTCATGGCGACCGAGGCAATAATGCCTGCTGCGATCATTCCGCCATCGGGTGTATCGAGAAAATTCACCAATTGAATTCTCCTGGTTGCCGAGGTTCGGGGCTAGAATAAAAAGACGTCAGAACCTCCGGAAAACGCCTTCTAGCGTCAAATTTCCGCCAGGAATTAGCGGTAATTGATGGGAAGGGAGTGTAGTTTTTGGCGACATACTCAACATCCTGCGCCAGACGGTTGTATCTATGCCCATACAAGTGGGCGCACTTTTCTACCGAAAAATAGCCTTCTGATGTCCGATTCGGCGCCAAGATCCCACGCTAAGCAGCCCACCAAAAAGAAACGAACACTGGACAGCCATCAGCGGTGCTATAGCTATCTGGGCGAGGTTGGAGCATTAGCGTTTTATACGTACTGCGCCCTGCGGCATGATGTTTCCTTGTCCGAATTGGTGGTTTGGTCGAACCGATTGCTGCAGGCCATATTGGCCATCCCTGATGAATTTCGCCCAAAGCAGGATGCACAGTTGGAACGATGCGATCTCGTCGTAAAGCGAGCGATTGGTAGGCCTCAAGTCAGCCTATGGAAAAGATCAGCGCCAATGAAAGCGGAAGCGTCAGCGGAGGGTGCCGAAGTACGTGCCGCAAGTTTCCGAATTGACGGGATTGATGAGGAGGATGACAGCATCGTTTGGTCGGGGCATTTGCTCTTCGTCTTTGATGCGCGAACCAATTCGCTGATTCATCACTTTGCTGCGTATAACCTAGCCTCTCGCCAACTCAGTGCGGATGCCTTGCTTTACGGACTCAACAAGGCGCTCGAGCAGATTCAGACATTGCGAGGTGAAGGAGAGACAGCCCGAGTCCGGACGCTTGAAATTAATGGTTTGGGGGCCGATAAAGCCGCATATCAAGAAGCCTGTCAGCGTTTGTCCGCTGACGGCACACTAGAAGTACGCTGGCAAGGTCGGAGTAATGAGGAAAACCTGTTGGGCCACGTGTCGGCGGCCACTTCGCACACTGAAACGCTTTCCGTGCAAACCTATTATCCAAGCAGCCTGACCTTCAAGAATGCCCTCGTTAGGGTGGCCCGGGAGTTCGAAAAGTCGAATTCGACGTCCAGCGAAAAAAAGCCGTGCAACTGGCTGAGCCTGAATACCTTGAAGGCCAGCGAGAAAAAAGATCCGAAACGATTCGACCGGGTATAACTCGCCGTAACGAATAGAAAGGACCATTGCCGGTGGGCAATGGTCCTTTGTCATTCTGTAACGAGCCTTCTAGGCGGTTGGCGCGGGATGGCGTTTCTTGAAAAATCGCCGTGGGCTTTCAGGGGCTGCGTTCGGCCCAGCGTCAGCCGATTTTTCTTCGCATGGTAGCGGCCGGGTTCGGGCAGTGAGCCATTGCTCGACGGCCTCCGGGTCATAACGGACCGTACGATTGCCGATCAGGATATGCGGGGGCAGGTCGTCGGTTGCCTGGCCACGCAAGCGTTCAACCGTTGAAATCGACAGGTTCAAGCGCGTAGCAAGCCACGCTGTCGTTTGAAGGCGGGTAGATGGCATGGGATCCTCCTGTGGGTAAATAGCGGCATCTACCAGTTTGTTTTGGGACGGTGGGGCAATCTTGTCCAAAAATCGAAATTTAGGCCCTTGTGAGGAGTATCAGCGGTCGATCACGTCTCCATATCATCTTTGAGAGGACTCTCCCTCAAGTCCGGCCAGGGGCGCCGGGCTATTTCATTGACACCTATGAGGAACACCATGCTCTCTGATCTGCTTCCATCTGTTTCCGATTTCACCTTTCCGGACCGTATCGAGGTCGAGCTGCGAATCGAAATCGAACGCTGACCACCACATCCGCCACACCCACTACAAAAGCCCGTGATCCCAAAGATCACGGGCTTTTGTCTTTTCTGATCCTGATGAAAGGGCTTACCCAAATGAACGACACTGCAACGTATTTTGAGCTGCACCGATTGACCGCCCCGAAGGCCAGTCCGAATGCCGAGGGCGGCATCCTTTACGCGATCCTGAAGGACGCGGCATCGACAGAAATCTATTTGACCTTGCTGGAAAACCAAGGCGGCAGCGGCTGCTTCGGCCGTGAAATCGTCCCCTTTGCCAGTATCCAAGCTTGCTTGGAAGGAACTGAGCTGACGGCGCCGATTCCGGCCAAACGGTTCCGGAAAGTATTTGCCAATTCCAGATCGGTCAATAACGGCGGATTTTTGGTTGCATGCCTTCGCCATCAGTCCCTGCTTAAGCCAGCGCCTGATGCCTCGCACCAACATGTAGTCGGCGAAGACTGGGCGGCTTGGAAAGCCAAGATGCTCGAAGCTCATTCTGATGTGATCTTCTCCCCTCCCGTGGCTGGCAAATCAGCAAATGTTGAGCCGACGAGCAGCAAGACCAGTGACAAGAAGGTGAAGAAGTCCAGTAAGTGCAAGCCGGCGGCACCGGCCAGTGCAGAAAGCGAAGACGATGCTCATCCTGCGTGACCCTTCCCAACTCGGACAGGTCGAAGATGCATATATTCGCGGCCTGATCGCCCAGCGATTCCAGGAAATCACCAACGAAGGGCATGGCTATGATGAACTAGGCATGTTCGTGCTGGCTGAGCCGGGCGACAGCATTGCCGACCTGGAGGAGGCAGGAGGCATATGGATTACTGTGGGCGTGCTGAACGACGCCAAGTACGGCGATCCAGAATTTTCGCCCTGTTTCGAGGTGCTGGACCTTCATCCAGGCCATGGTTGGGAAATGGTGCATTGCATGGCCGGCGACTTCGGGGTCAGCACCATCATTCCGGACATCGACGGCATCGATCCCGAGTTATTGCGCTTTTGCCGGGAGTACGGCGAGGCGGTTCCAGCCATCTCGCCATCGATCGATGGCGATTCCTATGCTCCGGGTGCTTGAAGCCTGATTAGCCCCTCATTACAAAACCTCAAGGCCAACTGCCCAGCGGCAGTTGGCCTTTTCCTTTTTGGAGATTCGCACATGTACCAAATCCAGACCGCCACCGCCGACAGCGACATCGCCAAGGTGCTGGCCAGCCCGAAATTCAGTCCCGGCCAGATTGTGTCGACGCCCGGCGCCCTGGCCGCCATGGAGGAACAGCGGTGTCCGCCGCTGTCGCTGCTGGTTAGGCATTTGTCGGGAGATTGGGGCACGGTTCCCGCCGAAGATGCCCAATTGAACGATCAGGCCGTGAAAACCGGTGGCCGGCTGCTATCGAGCTACTTGATCGGCCCGGAGGTTCGCATCTGGCTCATAACTGACCAATGCGAGACGGGAAACATCTCGACTTACTTGTTACCCAGCGAATACTGAGGGCGCCATGAATGCACCGAAATACACGCCACCTCTCGACCCAGACCTCGCTATCAAGGTAGGTGCCCTCAATGAAGCCGCTCAAGAGTTTTATCAGGAACGGGCCGGCGTTCGGCAGTTCGACGGAGGGTTGTCTCGACCTGAGGCCGAGGCGGCCGCCTGGAAAGACACCTTGCTTTATCTTGACCAACGCGATGCAGGCGGAGATGGAGACTGACCACTGCCAGTAAGACCAGACATGCACCAGACGACGCGAAGTGGCCGTGCCAACCAGTCCAGGACGTACCTGTTACTTCGCCTATTCAAGATCGATGCGTCGCGCTGCCTGAGTCTGATGCCGAGGAAAAAGGATTTCTACTTCTCGGCTCACACTCGGGCACTGCGACGCCCACTTATGCAGGAGGTCGCCGTGAAACGGCAATTCAGATTTTCAAAAAAGCTGATCGACGCTTTGCCCCCGTGTCCGGCCGATGCCGGCAGCAAGGAGGTGGAGTATAGCGATCAGGAAATCAGCGGCCTGCGATTACAAGTGAATCGTGTCGGCCGAAAATTCTTCTTATTTCGGTACGTTTTCTCCGGCCGGAAACGTTCGATGAAGGTCGGGCCCTATCCAGAGGTCAGCATTGACGATGCTCGGCAGAAGGTGATTGCATTGCGGGCGCTGTTGATCAAGGGCGTTGATCCGCAGGAGCAGCGGGCAGAGGAGCGTAAGGCTGGTATCACTTGGGATGACTTCTACCTGAACTACCTGCTACCCCACATCAAGGCCACCAAAAGGAGTGCCAAGGCCGATATTAGCCGTATGGTGAATCACATCCTGCCGACCTTCAGAGATCGTGAGATGGCCAAGGTGTCACCGCTGGAATTGCAGCAGTTTCACGATGGCAAGCGCGTGTCACTCAGCCCAGCGACCAGCAACCGGATTTTCGAGATCATTCGAAGGTCGTACAACCTGGCAATCCAATGGCGGCTGATCCCAGATTCTGCAAATCCTGCCAAGGGCATCAAGCTCCATCGTGAAAATAATCGCAAGGAGCGCTATATCACGCTCGCCGAGCTCAAGCGGTTGATCGCTGCTTTTGATGAAGCGCCGAATCAAACGATGGCGGACGTTTTTCGGATGCTGCTGGCAACAGGGTGCCGGAAGAACGAGATTCTGAAGTTGCGATTTGACCAGCTTAGGCTTGATCGGCGGGAGATCTACATCCCCAATCCGAAATCTCAGCGTGGACGCCATGTCGTGCTCAACGACGTGGCCATGGAGATTTTGGAGCGCCGCAAACCCTTGCCTGGAAATCCGTTCGTATTCCCGGGCAAGGTCGCGGGACAAGCCATCAATAACCCGTCCAAAGCGTGGCGGGCGGTATTGCGTAAGGCCGGAATCGATCCGGCAACGACCACTTTGCATACATTACGACATTCGCATGCATCGTTTCTGGTCGGGGTTGCTAGCCTGCATGAAATTGCCGGAATTTTGGGCCATGCAGACACGGCAACAACGCAGAGGTATGCCCATGTGGATAGCGCTCGACTTCGGCAAGCAAGCGAACATGTGGCATTGCTGATGCGTTCAGCCTCGGCGTCAGCGCCTTAGCCGTCGAAGTAGCCCGGGCCCTGGGCTACTTTTTTTTCGTCACAGAATCGGCGCGCCGACTTCGTGGCGGTTCTTTTCGAGCCAGGCAAGCACGTCCGCCAGGCGGTAGCGTACACACCGCCCAACCTTGATATACGGCGGGTAATTGCCGATTCCCGTCGAGCGCGCTTTTTCCAGCGTACTGGCGCTGATGCCCAAGAGATCAGCGACCTGTTTGGTGACCAGGAGCTTCTGACTCAGGTTCGTGGTGTTGTTTTGCATTTCCATAATCTGTAGCCTTTTTTCTAGCGTTTCGGATGTTTCTGTGCGGGCGCCTCGCAGCAGATGCCCGAATTCTAGAAAGCACTAGCCTATTGGTCAGGGAGTACGAAAACGGGGTGGTAACCATCCCAACTGGCCGGTTTTGTGCCTCCTGTACGCGGGAAAAAGTCGCTGGCCAGGTGGTAACCATACGGTGCATGCGGGGGCTGAATACCACTAGCCCGTAATCAGCGCCGAGACCGTTTCCTGTGCTTCAAGCAGCGAGGCACGATCGGCGTGCGCATAGATTCTCGTCACCACCGGCGATGAATGGCGGGCGCCCTGGCTCATGATTTCGATCGGAACGCCCGCATTGATTCCGGCACTGACCCAGCTATGCCGCAACGAATGCAGGGTGAAATGCTCGGTATCCGGAATGCCGGCTTGCTGGCACAGGCGCTTGAAAAGTTTGATCGGCCGCGACAGCTGGTCGTTGCCTTTTGCGCCCGGGCACAAGAAACGATTACGGCGTACCGCTTTCAGATCTTCCACGGCAGCCTTGCTGGCTCCGGAAAGGTCGATTTTGCCGGGACGGCCTGATTTCTGCGTCGGCAAATTCCAGATGCCGGCCTCTAGATCCACATGGCTCCATTCCGCAGCGGTAATTTCTCCGAGGCGGGCGCCAGTGAGCATCATCAGCATGATCATGCGCGAGCCGACGATTTCATCGCTAGCTTTGGCAGCACGATAGACGGATTTCAGCTGCTCAGCGGTCATGCACTTGATCGGTTTTTTGATGATTTTCGGCAGCCGGATGGCGCGTACGACGTTTTTGGTAATCTGGTCTAGTTCGATGCCGAGATTCAGATAGGAGCCAAGTTGGACGATGATTTTCTTGATCGTCGAGGCTTCCAGACCGGATTCCCGCATCTTGATCACGAACTGATTGACGCCCGTTACCGTCATGTCGCGCACTCGGGTCTGCCCAAATTCCGGGCCGATCCAGTGGGTATAGCGGCTGATGTCGGTATGGAGCGACTTCTTTTGACGACTCACCGATTGCGGCAAGTAATGATCATGATGCAGCGTATCCAGCGTCATCGATTTTGGTACAGGGCGCTTGGGGTCGATGCCTTGCGACGCCATCGCCTTGTTGGCTCGATGTTCGCGTCGAGCTTGCTCTAGCGTGATCAAACCGAGCTCGCCAATGGGCTTCCGTTGAGGGCGTTTATGCAGGCAGTACCGAGAAGACAGCGAGATCTTGCCCGTGGCGCTGTAGATATTCGCCTTTAGGCCTGGGTCCTTCGTGCAGGAATATTCCACCTGCGTCAGGCCATAGGATTGAACACGAGCCAGTTCTTCAGCCAGGCGGGTTTGGGTAAAAGGTAGGCGAGTTGGGAAGGGGGTTTTGCGAGGTTTTTCGATGTCCATCGTCTGACAACTGTCGTTGAAGAAGGACCTCGATACTATGGTGCGCAAAACTTGCGACTGAACCAGCTCGCGCTAGATGTAGCCAAGCCTGTCCAAGGTGTCAAACGTCGTCGAGGGGCATCCAATTCGAAGGGGCGGGGAGTGTAATCGCCACTGTTTATTCCCCTAGACGGCAATTACACTAGACGATTAAGGCCTCGTCATATAGTAGTGGCATTGGATGCAATGGCATATTGAGGGAGGAAACCAAGTTGGCAACACCAGAACTCCGACACTTTGAACGCGCCGCACGCGAGATGGCGGCGCACGGAGACAACGACACGCTGCCCTTCGATTTAGACATAAAGTTCGTCGGAGACGCAGCAACGGAACTGGCCACAATCGCCTTCGGTTTCTATTCAGAGCTAAAGTCAGGTCCAGCAAAGGAAAACAAGAGCCGGCTCGAAGGCATGTGGGTCTTCAGCGAACGGCTCGTTGCACCGTCCGGTCCGGCAGGATTCCGCGTGGTGACGAAGATCCACCCGTTTTGGAACATATACCTCAACGGATTAGCGATTGCGATTGCCGAAGTACAGGAGCCACGTCGGGATGAGCGAGTGCACTCCTATCGATTCTTGCCTTCCGGTCAGGAGCAATTGTTTGACCCCGACCGGTCTTGGCGAGCATTCAAGGAGGCGACAATCCAGCAAGCAGCGAAGGCTGGTGGGGATGCTGTTGTTGTACAAACTGACATCTCCAGCTTCTATGAGCATGTCTCCCATCACTACCTCGAGAACTTTATCAACGATCTCGGGGGAGATGCCGAAGTTATGGCCGCTCAGGTCAACGCACTACTGGGGCATTTCTCTGCCAAACGCTCGTTCGGGCTGCCCGTTGGGGGCCAAGCAGCGCGGATTTTCGCGGAGTTGTTTCTCAGCTACATCGACGAAGCGATAAGTGCAGCGGGGCTGAATTGGCACAGATACGTCGACGATTACGTACTCATAGCGTCAGACACCGCTGAAGCTTACCGAGCGCTAGGCGTGGTTGCTCAGGCACTCCTCGACTATGGTCTTTCGCTCAACAAGTCAAAAACGGTGTTCCTGTCCTCGAAGCACTACCAAGACTACGTTCGCGCACAGCTTGGCGACAATGATGACGAGGCCACAAAGCTTCGAAAGATCGATCTGAAGTTCGACCCATATTCCGACAAGCCGGATGTTGACTACGAATCCCTAAAAGAGACTGTAGAGTCTCTAGAGGTCCGTCGATTGCTTAACCGGGAGCTTGAGAAAGCACTGCCCGACAACTTTCTTGTCGCGCAGATCGGACGAACCATGCGCCTGCACGAGCCTGCAGTAGCCTTGGAAATCGCGACGACCCTGCTGAGCCCAACAAACTTGCACGCATTCCGCTCCTCGTTTTCTACCATCATGCGTGGTGTCGCACATCTTCGATCAGATGCAATGTTCGCCGCGATCCATCCCGGTATCGATTCGCTGTTGGACGCTGTTCCGGATAGATCAGGGCACCTGCTAGAGGTCGACACAAACAGGCTTCACTACTTGAGATGCCTAAGGTTCCAGATGTCCCCGGCAAGGCGTAGATACGTGCAAAGCATCTTCGACGGATCGCGCTCAGACGTTCTGCAGCGAGCCTGTATCGATTGCTGGCGAGGTTGGAAAGACCGAGTTGCCTACAATAGCCTCCGAAACCGATGGAATCAAATGGCATCTGATTGTCAGCGTCTATTTTGGCTTGCCACTTTCAGGTTTGGCGATGAAGGTGAAGCAGCGCGCCGCCAGTTCAAGCACGCACTGCCGCAGGCATGGGCGCTCGGTGTTGAGGTCCTTCTGGACGAGAAGAAGGATGCGGGAAAACTCAAGGCGCACCCACGCGGCAAGGAACCGCGGTTTTCAAACGTCTACCAAGCCTGGGCAGAGGGGATGGCGGATGCTGATTGACCCACGCACTGTTGCGCGGGATATCCCCGGGATATTTGACGAGATATTTCCGCAGCTAACCCCTGGTGTCGTCACGCATTTCAACCTGCAGGCCGAAATGGTGGCAATTCGAACCGTACCAGCCACCTCCTTGGTCGCATCGAAATTGCAACGCGCGATGCTGTTTGAACTTGCCTACACGGTAACCGAGAACATCATCCGAAATGAGGCAATCGATTGGCAGGCGTGCTTCAACATCACGCTTGAGCGTCAGCGAAAATATTTTGACGCCAAGCCACCGGAGCAACTCGACGAGGCCGATAAAGTCGTGGCCGAGCTCGTGGGTAGAAATTTAGCCGACACCCTTCTTCAGATGAGCGACTCTTGTGGGGTGCCATTAGTGATGCAGCCCCATATTCCAGGGCTCGAATGGATTGGAAGCGGGATCGGTGATTTCGCGCTTGGTGACTGCCTCATCGAGGTGAAGAGCACCGCGAAGCGTTTTTCCTCAGCGGACTATCGTCAGGTAGCAATCTACTGGCTGTTGAGCTACGCCGCAGCAATTGAGGGTCGGGGTACGGAATGGCGGGAGTTTGTTTTGTTTAACCCGCGCAGTGGCGCTAGGGTCCGGCTAGGCTTTGACCACTTCCTATCGGTCATTAGTAGCGGCAGAACGAAAGTCGACATCTTGCTGCTGTTCCAAGCACTCGTGGGCTCACGCATGGTCAGGTAACCCTTTGCACTACCTGCGAGGTGCTTGCCTAGTCGGAATAAACTCTGCCAAGAGGGGGGAGCATCATTTTCTTCTGACGTATATCAGCGGTGTCGATTGAGATCTCCTCAATACCCTCATTGGTCGTATTGAAAATCATTCCGGCCTTGAAATCGCACCTCACATAGGTTTCCATGGTGGCGCGCTGCTCGGATACCTCAACGTTCAAGAACTCCGACTCCAAGTCAGCTTGGTTCGCGAGGTAGTCAAGGGGCGACATCTCAATCTGCAGTTCGAGAATTCTGATGTTGAACTCAAAGGCAATGTAGAGTTTGTTCTTGTCGATGGAAGTGAACGAGAGGAAGGAAAAGTCCTCAACTCCTTCCCATATTTGCCAGCTAGCGTCATGAACGGACTGAGCCACCCTTGCAGGGCACCCTGCATCTGTGAGGAGAGAACGGAGCATTGGTGGACGAAGCCCATTCAGATAGGCCAACACCGATTCTTCTGCAGCCTCTTCTATCTCAGATTGGTATCGCTCCGAGAATTCAACAGCGTCAAATCCAGCTATTGATCCATTGGCGTTCGCTTCATTGAATGCGCGCAATGAGGGATAGAGAAGAAATTGGTTTCCGATTTTCTTCTCAGCCAAATCGGCCAAAAGGTCCGGATGGAGACGAGGGGAACCGCCCGTCGGATCGTGGAAATCCCTAGAATTTGCATTTATGAAGGCAACTGGAGATACGCGGTTAGCCTCCGTCAGATACCCCAGTAAAGAGTGCCACATAAGCGCATCTCTATACCCTTTCTCTTTATCATTGAAGGGCCTGCGAGCATGAATAGCCCACTCGACGAGTGCCTTGTGTGGCACACCTTCGTAAGGCAGGATTTCTAGGTTATTAAAGTTGTGTCGTAAGACGTTTGCAAAAGCATAATCGGGTTTTGGCGGAACCGGTGGAAGGTGCGTCTTGTCCGCTCCAACGTCTTCGAATCGTCGTGGCAAATCTTTAAGAGACTGCTCAAATTCATTCCATTTTGCGGCGTATTTCGCCTCGACCTCTTCGACCACAACTTGAGAGACAAGTAAGGTTGCTGACGTTCGGTTACAGTAACTCGCCAATAGCCTGAATTGGGGGCTCTTCAGGAACCAGTGGTCAAAGTAGATGTTAGTGTCGATGAAAATTAACATTGTCCGATACGCAGTAGATACCCGTTTGTCCTAACCTCGAGCCTGTTTGGCGAAATTCTCAAGGTTTAGATATGTGTGCCTGTTGCTTTGGGCAATAGGTGGCGTGTCATATACGTGCCTGATGAAGTCGTTCCAATACAACCTTCTGGTTTCTTCAATCACGCTGTCTAGTACCTCGATCTCAGCCTTTTCCATTCGAGGAAAAGGCGCATCCTTTGCAGCGGAGATCAGTTCCTTTGGATCTCCGTAGAAATTCTCTGTCTCGATTACCCGCAAGTGATCACTTCGACGAGCAGCGTTGACTACATCGTCCACGTAGGGACCGAAGTTGTGGAAGTACCACTTGATGTTGCTAAGTTGCTTCCCCGTTTGCTCGCAGGACTTCCAGTCGGCCAGGTAAACTAGCTTTGTCAAACGTGCCTTCGAAAGCTCTTCTGGTAGCGGATATTTCTTACAGATGTACAAGACAATGTCTTCGATCTTCATCCTGGCTTCCTCAGAAGGGATTCAACTTGGCGTCAAGGCGAGCGATATGTCGCACATAGTCCGCTATTTGCGCATGCCGATCGCGGAGCAGGCTGCAGATCTTTTCCGGATCAAAAGAGTTGGGAATAGTGCTTTCGAGGATGAGCACAGCAAATTTCTCCGGTGAGGGCGCATTTCTAATCGCATATCCAAAATAGCACCTTGATTTCATCCTGAGGCGACTTAACGTTGTCTCGCTGATGTTTACGCCGTAAGGCTCAAGCTGCTTATTGACCTCTTTAACGTACCCCTTGGAATCTGGCTTCGGTGGGAGATCGGCTAGATAAACAAAATCTCCGTTAGAAAGTGTCGCACCGATAACACCCTCGTCCTCTGGAATAGCTACTCGCCCTTTCGATTCGTATCTAGAGATTTTGCAGTACCTAAATACCACTCGTACAACCTTGGCGCCAGGATCGTGTCGATAAACACTCGCGCGGCAGTTTTCGTTAAATCCCTCGATCTGAGAGCAGAAAAAATTGGTCAAGAGGTCACGTAACGCCCGGTAGTAATATTCCTGCGTTTCGGCATGAGCCTCTTCTTCTTTTTTGAAATCCTTTTCCTTGCTCTCGAGTTCCAACAATCGAGTGGCTGACGCTATACCACCAGCACCACTTAGCAGGCCAAGCATCAAGCCAAGAAACGTGTAACCCACAGGGGACTTACTTTCGATCCCGTTCCACGAAACATCCCAAAATCCCGGCTTTTCAGCTTTGGGGTCATCTTTGACGCGTACCTCGTACAGCTTCGACTGTGCATCCGGATACCAGGCGCCATACCAAATCGAGCAGCCCCCAATGGTCAGCGCACTGGTCAACTGTAGAGCGGCAATTGCCTTCGGATATTTCAAAAACCACTTCATCTGTTTCTTCTCGTAGCCTAACGGCGAGTGTAGCTCGTCATTATGACATGGGAGTCGCCAACTGGCCGCCGCCCCCCAACGCTAGCGGAAGCAAAAACAGTTGAAAAGATTTCTGGTCAGGTTCTGGTCACAGCGTAGTCAAGGCGGGGCAAGTGGCGTCTAATTGGTGAGGTTGAGGTGATTTTGAATGGTAGCCAGAGCGGCTTGATTTTCATGTCTCTGGCGTGTATCTCTAGCGTCTTACTCGGTGTGAGTATGGGTTGTTTGAGGTTTTCATAACCCATAGGTCGGCAGTTCGATTCTGCCCATCACCACCAGAAATGCAGAAGCCGCTGATCCGAAAGGGTCAGCGGCTTTTTCAGTTG
>Ga0316604_10001298_pt1 | contig 22826 bp, 23 predicted proteins | sample OWC_soil_day20_C_FD_207650 | JGI IMG/M metagenome (GOLD analysis project Ga0316604, IMG submission 207650) | Wetland soil microbial communities from Old Woman Creek delta, Ohio, United States - OWC_soil_day20_CT | ecosystem: Environmental > Terrestrial > Soil > Wetlands | place: USA: Ohio...
CCCGCCTGTAACGGTTTGCTATCCGGCTCGATCATTGGCCGGACAACGACACGAAAGGAGAGAGCATGTCAGTCACGACGCGCTTTAAAAGAACGACGATCCATCTGAAAGGGGCTGCCCTTTCTCTGTTTCACCATGGCCTGTTGCTGATCGGCCTGTCGCTGGGCTTTGCCAGCTTGTCCTCGGTCGCCAACGAGATCCCGGCCAGAGGCGAAACCGCGCAATCAATCCAGGGCGTCGCAGCGCCGGCCGATGCCGCGAGCGACGATATTGCGGTGCAGGCGCACGTCCCGACAACGTTGAGCCCACGCATGCAGAAAGCGCTCGATTACGTCAAAACCCGCTACAAGGTCTCGAAGGAGGCAATGCACCCGCTGTTCGAGACGGTCCAGCGGATCAGCAAGGAGCACGGCATCGACCCGCTGCTGATTGTCGCGATCATCGGCATCGAGTCGGGTTTCAAATCGGATGCCAAGAGCGCCGGCGGCGGTCATGGCCTGATGCAGATCATTCCGCGCTACCATTTGAGCAAGATCCCCGATGGACTCGGCGTCAAGGGGCTGATGGATCCCGCCGTCAACGTCAAGGTCGGAACCATCATCCTCGACGATGCGATCAGTCGCGCGGGGAATCCGGTTGGGGGATTGCAGTCGTATAACGGTTCGAAAAAGAAAAAATTGTTCGCCAACCGGGTGCTCGCTGAAAAAGCGCGCATGGAGCACTCAGCGCCTTAAGTTGAGCTCAGTGCTCGCGGGCGACGCGCCATGCTTCGGCAAAGGCCAGCGCGTCGGGCAGAAAAGCCCTGAAGTCGGCGGCGAAGCCCGGCGCGTCGGCGAGAAATTCCTCGATGCCGCCGGTCAGTGCGTTGGGACGGCGCAAGCGATGGATCGCCATCAGGTCGATCGCCCGGCCGACCGCCGCGACGTCGCGGTACGAAGCGAGCCAGTCATTGGCCTGCATCAGGGTTGCCACCACATCTGCGGACTCAGGCAGAACGCCGCGATAGCGTTGCAGCGCGGCGTAAAGTCCTGCGGTGTAGTCGTCGAGCGAGCCCGCGCCGTGGTCCGCCCAGTCTCGCGCGAGCAGGTGATCATAGAAGAGATCAACCAGCACGCCGCCGACGCGTCGGCGCGCCGCGCTGATTCTGGCCCGGCTGGCGATGAACGCCGGGTGACGCTCGGCAAAGCTGTCGATCGCGCGGTGCAATGCGACGCCTGAGGCCAGCGCGGGCGGCAGCCCGGCCGGCAAAAAACCCTTGACGAAGTCGCCCATCAGGCCGCCGATGCGGTCATCGTCGTCGTCTCCGGCGAGCAGCGCGTGGGCTAGAAAATTCATCCGATGGGCTTCTGGTCCTGGCTCAAGCGCCCGGCGCGTTGTCCTTGAGCCATTGCGCGTAGGTGATCCGCGCGATATCAAAACGATCGGTCGTCCGGCAATAGACCGAAGGCGAACCCATTCGTCCGATCGGCGCAAAATCGTTGATGTGCAGACGCGGACCGACGAGGCGATCGGCGACGTGGAACATCAGCACTTCGCCGATGAACAGCGTGTAGGTGCCGAGTTGCTGCGCGCTGAACAGCTTGCATTCTAGGCTGGCCTGCACCTCGGCGACGCGCGGCGTCTTGATGCGAACCGACGGCGCCGTATGCAGATGCGCGAGTTCGAGTTCGCTGTGATCGGGCGGAAAATCGGCTGCCGAGAGGTTCATCGCGTCGAACAGCTCTTCGGTCACCATATTCACCACGAACTCGCCGCTGGCCTCGATGTTGCGCGCGGTGTCCTTGAGCTTGCCGGCTTCGTTGCGCGCGACGCTGACCATGACGTAGAGCGGGTGGCTGCTCACCGCGTTGAAGAAGCTGAAGGGTGCCAGGTTGACCACGTCGCCCGGGCTCTGACTGCTCACCCAGGCGATCGGTCGCGGCACGACCAGATTGGTCAGTAGCTTGTAGCCGTCGGCGGTCGAATGCTGCGCGGGGTCGATTTGCATGGGGCGCTCTCCTGTTCAGCGATTCACATCGACGACGACGCGGCCGCGCACTATGCCTGCCAGCAACTCGCCGGCGACGGTCAGCGCTTCCGACAACGCGATTTCAGCGGTGATCGCTTCGAGCTTGGCGACGTCGAGATCGCGCGCCAGGCGCAGCCAGGCTTCCTGGCGCAGTGATAGCGGCGCCATCACGCTGTCGATGCCGTAGAGCGTGATGCCGCGCAGGATGAACGGCGCCACCGACGACGGAAAGTCCATTCCGCCGGCCAGGCCGCAGGCGGCGATTGCCCCGTGGTAGCGGGTCGTCGCGCAGGCGTTGGCCAGCGTGTGGCTGCCGACGGTGTCGATTACCCCGGCCCAGCGCTCCTTGCCGAGCGGCTTGGCCGGTAAGGAAAGCGCCTGGCGGTCGATGACATCTGTTGCGCCGAGCGCCTTGAGGTGGTCAGCCTCGGCTATTCGTCCGGTCGATGCGACGACCTGATAGCCGAGCCTGGCGAGTAGTACGATGGCGATGCTGCCGACGCCGCCGTTGGCGCCGGTGACCAGGATTTCACCGTCTGCCGGCTTGACGCCGTGCTTCTCAAGCGCCAGCACGCAGAGCATCGCGGTGTAGCCAGCGGTGCCGATCGCCATCGCCTGGCGCGCGGTGAATTTTTCCGGCAAGGCGACCAGCCACTCGCCCTTGACGCGCGCTTTCTGCGCGAGCCCGCCGCAATGCGTTTCGCCGACGCCCCAGCCGTTAAGGATGACGCGGTCGCCGACACGCCAGGCCGGGTTGCTGCTCGCGCTCACCGTCCCGGCGAAGTCGATTCCCGGCACCAGCGGGAAGCGGCGAACGACCGGCGACTTGCCGGTAATCGCCAGGCCATCCTTGTAGTTGAGCGTCGAGAATTCGACATCGACGCTGACGTCGCCTTCGGGCAGGACATCGTCGGCAACGTTTTGCAGCCGGGCCTGGTACCCAGCCTCGTCCTTGGTGATCAGAATTGCCTTGAACATGAGTGTTCTCCTTTCGTTGTCCGCCGTCGCCTAGGGCGCCGGCGAAAATCTTGTGATCGTTGATGAAGGCGCCTGCCTGGTTTTGAAGATGGGCTCAGCGCTCATGAAAGCACCAGTGCCAGGGTTCGTACTCAAACCCCTGCGCGTTGCCGGCAGGATACGACAAGCGAAAACCGAAATCGTTGGCATGCGCGGTGAGCCACGCGAAAGCCGGCGTCCGGTCGAACTCGACGACCAGCGCGCGAACTCCCGGTGTCGACACGTCGACCGCTCGGCCGGTGTGATGTTCGCTAAATCCCGGCGGCGCGCAGACCGTCAGGATTTCTTCGATCGCCTGGCCGGCGTCGAGCTTGCGCCGGATGATCTCGGTCTGGCGTTCGATGCTGCGGAAAGACGAGACGATAGAGAGCGCAATACCGTCAGCGCTGGCCGCAGCCTTGAGCGCCCGCCACGCCGCTGCGGCGGGTTCGATCAGCCGCTGCTCGCGGCCATCAGCGCCGATCTCGGCGACCTCAAGGCACTGCGCCTCTGCGCAGACGGGCAGGCCGCGCGCGGCGAGCGCTGCTTGGCAAATGCCGAGCTGGTCGGTGATTTTGATCGTAGCGTCGAGCGGCTGCGCCGTTTCAGGCGGTAATTTCGATTCGATTGCCATCGGGGTCGAGCGCTACGCTCTCGTAATAGCCGTCGCCGGTGCGCCGCGGTCCGTCGAGCACCGGATGGCCGTCGTTCTTGAGCCGCGCAGTCAGCTCGTCGACCAGCCGTTCAGAACCGAGCGCAATGGCCAAGTGGGTCAGTCCCATGCGCTGCGCTCCGGGTTCGATGGCCAGCGGTGCGAGCGTCATGGTGGTCATCGCCTCGATTCGCGCGCCGTCGTCAAACGACAGGAAGCTCGAGGTGAAGCCCTTGGCCGCGTTGACGTAGCCGGCGCCGGGAACAGCGCCGAAATAGGTGCAGTAGAAGCGCTTGCAGCGCTCAAGATCGCTCGTCCACAGCGCGACGTGGTCGATTCTCATGCTCGGCTGTGGGTCACGGCTTCGATCGCCAGCACGCTGGCATCGCGCTCGCCATGCCCGGCATCGATCAGCTGATCCATTCGCGCGGCGATTCCGGGCAGCGTTGCCATGGGCAGGCCGTCGGCGGTATCGAGCATTAGCGTCACGTCCTTGAGCGCCATCGTCAACTCGAAATTCGGTTTGAAGTCGCCCCTCGCCATGCTTGCACCGCGGCCAGCGATTGCCGCGTTCATATCGATGCTCTTGAGCACGTCGATGGCGTCACCGGGCGCGACGTCGCACGCCTTGGCGAGCGTCAGCACGTCGGCGAGCACCGCCCAGGTGCCGATGAACAGGGCGTTGCCAAAGAGCTTGTTGGCTGCCGCCAGATCGCTGCGCTCGCCCAGGTAATTGAGCTTTCCGGTCATCTTGGAGAGCTCGGTCTTGACGCTTTCAAACAGCGCCTTGGGTCCGGCGACGATCATCGACCCCTGGGCGCTGCGCGCCGCCGGCGGCCCCATGAACACCGGGCAGTGCAGATACTTCACCCCAGCTGCTGCCAGTCGCGCGGCGCGTTCGGCGGTAAGTTTTGGCAAGGTCGTACTGTGATCGATGATCACCGCGTCGGCGTTGAGCCCGGCGCGCGCCGCGGCGATGACTTCGTCGACGACGCCATCGTCCTTGAGGATCAGGTGCACGCGCGCAGCGCCGCGAACGGCGTCGGCGGGCGTTGCCGCGGCCTTGACGCCGAACTGGGCGAGGGCTTGCGCCTTGGCCGCCGAACGATTCCACGCGGTCACCGTGTCACCGCGCTTGGCGGCGGCTTCGGCGAAGGCGCTGCCGAGCAGCCCGGTGCCGAGAAATGCGATGTGTGCCATGGTCTTTCTCCTCAAAATCAGTGATAAAAACAATAGGCGACAAGGATAGCACCGACCAGCCCGACACCGTCGGCGATCAAGCCGCAGGCCAGCGCGTAGCGCGTCTTGCTGATATTGACGCTGCCGAAATAAACAGCCAGTACATAGAAGGTCGTTTCGGTCGATCCCTGGATGATCGCGGCGAGCTTTCCCTGGAACGAGTCGACGCCGTAGGTCGTCATCACATCGACCATCAAGCCGCGCGCGCCGCTGCCGGAGAGCGTCTTCATCAAGCCGACCGGCAAGGCCGGGACGAAATCGTCGTTCAAGCCGAACGCCAGCACGCTGCGGCGGATCGCCTCGATCACATAATCCATTCCGCCGGTGGTGCGAAAGACCGAGATCGCCGCGAGCATCGCGATCAGGTAGGGAATGATCTGCACCGCGACGTCAAAGCCCTCCTTGGCGCCTTCGACGAAGCTCTCATAGACGTCGATTCGTCGCCACGCGCCGACGCCGACGAAGAGCGCGATGATCGTCACGATCAGCCCGCTGCCAAGGACTCCGATCATCTGCGTCATCTGCTCGGCGGGCAGCGCGCTGAGCCAGGCGTAGAGGCCGCCCATGAGGCCGAAGAAACCGGCAAAAAAGAGCAGCACCGGCCGGCAGAACAGGTTGATTCGCTGCCAGAGCGCGACCGCAACCAGCCCGGCGCAAAAAGAGACGAAGGTTGCCAAGAGCGTCGGCAGAAAGATGTCGGCCGCGTTGAAACCGACCAGCCCCTGCTGCAGCGCCAGACTCTGGCGGATGGCGATCACCGAGGTCGGGATCAGCGTGATTCCCGCGGTGTTGAGCACCAGGAACATGATCATCGGGTTGCTCGCCGTATCCGGGTGCGGGTTGATTTCCTGCAGTTCGCGCATGGCCTTGAGGCCGAGCGGCGTCGCCGCGTTGTCGAGGCCCAGGATGTTGGCGCTGAAGTTCATGACCATGCTGCCGCTGGCCGGATGCCCAGCGGGAATGTCGGGAAAGATTCGCCGGAAGAATGGGCCGACGGCGCGGCCGAACAGCTCGATCAGTCCGGCGCGCTCGCCGATCTTCATGACGCCAAGCCACAGGCTCATGACGCCGACGAGGCCGAGCGAGATGTCAAAACCGGTCTTGGCCGATTCGAACAGCCCGGTCAACACGCGGGAGAAGATGTCGAGGTCGCCTTGCAGCAGTTGAACCAGCGCCGCCAGATAGCCGACGACGATGAAGGAAATCCAGATGAGATTGAGCAAGGTCGTCGAGCCGACAGAAAGGTTGAAAGATCGGCAGTATATCGGGGTAGCAAATTGCTGTCAGCGAACCGAGTTCGCTGACAGCGGCTTTTTTGTGGGAGCGTTCTCCTAGGGGGAGGGGGGCTCATGTGGGAGCGCAGCTTCGCTGCGCGATGGTGCGCCGCCGCTGTAATCGCCCGATGAATCGGGCTCCCTCCCTGTCGGGCTCCCCCTCAGGCCGCCGGCAGCGCCCAGGCTGCCTGGCTGCGCGAATATTCGGTGCGCGGCAGCTGGACGAGCACCGGCGACCAAGCGCCGTCGAGCCAGGCACAGAGCTCGCTGATGTCGGCCAGGGCGCCCGCGGTGCAGCCTGCCGTCGGGACGTTCTCGTTTTGCCAGACGTGAATGAAGATGCACGACCCGGCGCCGGCGATCGGCTGTGGGCTGTTGTGCGCGACGACCGCGCCGATGGCGTAGCGCTCGTCGCCGCGCAGCATGTCTTCGTGCGAGACCCAGTCGATCTCGGCGAGCGCGCTTTGCTCGACGATCTGGTTGTAATGGCGCGAAGCGGGGTCGTCGATGGCCTTGAGGCCCGGCGTAGCGGCCAGATACGGCAGCTTGGTTGATCGCGCCAGCTCGCCGTCGGCATCGCCGAACAGCGCGGTGATCGCGAAGGCGCCGGCCGGCGCGCGGCGGTCGCCCTCGTGTTTCGTTGGCCCGTTGGTGACGACTTTACGGTGCAAGCCGATTCCCCAAGCCAGACCCGATTGCCCGAGACTGACGTCGATCGCGTCGCCAACGGGCATCCATTCGGCGCCGGTCAGGGCGCGCTCGAAACGTCGCAATCGGGCGGTCGTGCTTGCCCACTCGTCGGCGACGACCAGCAATAATTGGCACGACGCGGCCAAGGGCGAATCGGTCGTCAATGAGGGAAATGGAGGCGGGGTCATTTGATCGCTCATCCGCGCCGGAAGCGCTGGCGGTACTGCGCCGGGCTCAGCCCGGCGCGCTTTGAAAACAGCCGCCGGAAAGCCGAGACGTCGCTGTAGCCGACCTGGCCGACGATCTGCTCGACGCTCATCAGCGTGCTTTCGAGCAGCGCCTTGGCCTGTTCGACGCGCAGGTCCTGCAGGTAGGCGAGCGGCGCCATTCCCGCTGCCGCCTGGAAGCGGCGGTGCAGCGTGCGATAGCTCACGTGCAGCGCGTCGGCCAGCGCCGTCGTCGAGACTTCGTGCGCCGCGCGCGAGTCGAGCCAGTCCGCCGCTTGCTGGATCAGCGGATCGTCGAAATTCCGGCGCAGCGTCATGAACGGGCGCTGCGACGTTCTTGCGCCATCGACCAGCATGATCGCGCCCACCTGGCGCGCCAGCGCCGCGCCAAACAGTCGGCGCAGTAAGTGCAGCGAGAGGTCGGTATGCGCCGTCATCGCGCCGGCGGTGAGGCAACGGCCGCCGTCGGCGAGCGCCTGGTCGGCGTCGAGGCGAACGTTCGGGTAGCTTCGCCTGAATTGGTCCTGGAGCCACCAGGTCGTCGTCGCGTTGATCCCGTCGAGCAGGCCGCTTTCGCCGAGAACGAAAGTGCCGTAGCAACTCGCCGCGACCAGCGTTTCGGTCGGCAGCGCGCGCAGGCGCGCGATGACCGGTTGCCAGGTCGTCCTTACCTGCTCGATCAGGGCGGCCGCGTTTTCGGCAAAGAACCCCGGCAGAATCACCGCCGCGTAGCCCGCAAGCTGCGCCGGCATCTTTTGCGTGTCGACGCTGACTCTTGGTGAGAGCTGCACCACGCCGCCGTCCTGCGACAGTACATCGAGCTTGCAGTCCGCAGCCTCGGGGTAGCGGCCGGCGATCGCCAGCATGTCGAGCGTGAGCATGACGCTCGACGGCGTGGCGCCGGGTTCAACGACCAGGGCAATTGGTGTCATGGCAGATCCAGCACGGTTTTTGTCAATTATGCCACTTGGGGCGTGCTCGAGGATCGAAGATCATGAGTGCTCTTTCTCAGGAGATTCCCCATGACTTCATTTGCCCAACCCGCCGTCAGGACGATTCTTGAAATGGCCGGTGCGACGCCTGAACCTGCGCGGCTGGCCGACGCCGTGCTGCTGATCATCGACGCCCAGCGTGAATACGTCGACGGCGCGTTGCCGCTCTGCGGCGTCGCTCAAGCGCTGGCCGTCGGCGGCGAGCTGCTGGCGCGCGCACGCGCTGCCCGAACGCCGGTCGTTCATATCCTGCAGCGCGGCGCCGGGCTGTTGTTCAACCCGCAAGGCGAGTTTTTCCAACCGGCAGCGCCGCTGCTGCCGCAGGTCGGCGAAACAGTGATCGAGAAGACGCAGGCCAACTCGTTTGCCCAAACCAGGCTGCACGAGGTGCTCGCCGCGACCGGGCGCAGCAAGCTCATCGTCATCGGTTTCATGACTCACAACTGCGTGAGCTCGACCGTCCGCGCCGCCAGGGAACACGGCTACGAGTGCACCGTCGTCGCGCCGGCCACCGCGACACGCGATCTGCCCGACGGACGCGGCGGCGCGCTGCCGGCGGCGACCGTGCAGGCAGCGTGCCTGGTCGGCTTGAGTGACACCATGGCGAAAATCGTGTGGAATGCGGCGGACATCATCGAATGAGCTTGGAGAACGCGATGGAAGATTCATTTTCAGACCCTGTCCAACAGGAAATCTGGGCGACTTTGCGCGCGCTCAACGACGCCTGGACCCAGGGCCATCCGGACGATCTGAAGCAGTATTTCCATCCGCAGATGCTCGCCATCACGCCGGTCGACCGCTTGCGCCGCGACGGCGCGCCAGCTTGTATCGCCGGCTGGAAGAGCTTCGTCGACGCCGCGCGAATTCATCGCTGGCAGGAGCTCGACCCGCTGATCCGGGTCTATGGCGACGCCGCGGTGGCGAGCTATTATTACGCGATCGATTTCGAGATGGGCGGTTCACGCATCGAGCAGAACGGCCGCGACCTTTTTTTCCTGGTTCGCGAGGATGGCCGCTGGCAGGTCGTCGCCGACCAGTTCTCGCCGTATCCGTAGCAGCAATTTTGCACGGTTTTTGCTCGCCGCATCGCTCGGCAATGACCGGCGGCGCCGACGGGCGGTTTGAGTCTCACCGATCAAGCGTCCTGGAACGAAGGGCGGGTCGCCTGGCCAGAGACGCGATCTGGTCAGGTGGCCCGAATCTGTCTAGATCAGCACAATTCTCAGTAGATAGACGACGACGATTCCGGTCAGTCCCTGCACCAGGGTGCCCAGCGTCTGGCATTTGTACGCCAGGTCGACCTTGAGTCCGGAGAATTGCGAGACGACCCAGAAGTACGAGTCGTTGGCGTGCGAGACGACCATTGCGCCGCAACCGACCGCCATCGTCGCCAGCACGGCACCCAGCGGGCTGGCGAGTCCGAGCGAGCCGAGCAACGGATAGACGATCGCCGAGGTGGTGATCAGCGCGACGGTCGACGAGCCCTGCGCGGTCTTGAGCGCGGCGGCGATGATGAAGGGCAGGAAGATCCCCAGATTGAAGACCGCCAGGCTCGAACCCAGGTAATCGGCGATCTTGCTCGCGGCGAGCAGCGCGCCCAAGGATCCCCCCGCAGCGGTGATCATGATGATCGCAGCGGAATCCTTGAGGCCTTGGCCAACCCAGTCTGACAGCACTTCTTCGTCGAGCTTGGGGGCCAGCAAAATCAAGCAGGTGACGAGGCCAAACAGCAAGGCGACCATCGGCTCGCCGACGAAGTCGATCGCCAATTTGAGCGTGGTATTGCCGAACGGCAGGCTCGGGAAGTTGGCGACCGACTTCAAGGCGATCAGCACGATCGGCAGCACCAGCGGCGTAAACGCCGCGAAGGCGGTCGGCAATTTCTTGAATTGCTCAAGCAATTCTTCGTAGCTTAGCGACGACTCAGCCAGGACTTCATAGCGGCTGGCGAACCTGGTCGCCCACAGGTAGCCGGCGATGGTCACTGGAATCGCCACCATCAGACCGATGAAAATCACCATTCCCAGATCGGCATGCAGATTGTTAGCCGCGGCGATCGGCCCCGGCGTCGGCGGGACCAATGTATGCGTGGCATAGAGGCCGGTCGATAGCGCGGTGGCCATGACCGCCATCGAGACGCCCGATTTCTTCGACAGCGACTTGTTCAAGGCCGACAGAATGACGAATCCCGAATCGCAAAACACCGGAATCGACGTGATGTAGCCGATGATGCTCATCGCCAGCGCCGGGCGTTTGGGTCCGACCCATTTCAGGACCGTTTCGGCCATGGTCAGCGCGGCGCCGGTTTTTTCCAGGAAGACGCCGATGATCGTCCCGGCGATGATGACGATGCCGATTTTTTCCGCCGTCCCACCAAAGCCTTTCATGATTGCTTTGCTGACCTCGACCGGATTCATTCCGGCCGCCAGCCCGACGAAGAACGATGCTGCCAGCAAGGAGAGAAAGGCATGCACCTTGAACTTCGAGATGAGTACCACGATCATGACGATGGCGATCACCAGTATGACGAGTAGCATCGGCCCCTGTACCATTTCAACCCCCTTTTTTTGGTTTTGCTTCGAAAGCGCCTGACAGCGCGGCTACCGACCCGATTGCGCCGCCTTGATGATTCGGCACAGCCGTGTTGAACCCGATTCGATCAGACTTTTGCCGTTCTCCATGCAATCGTCAAGCGCCATCGGCCGGTCACAGATGCTCATGACGGCATCGATGCCGTGCGCCAGGACGTCGTCGGCGCCGTCGCCCAAGCCTCCCGACAGACAGTACACCGGAACGCCGAAGCGCTTGGCGACCTTGGCTACACCGACCGGCGCCTTGCCGAATGCCGTCTGAAAGTCGGTGCGACCTTCGCCGGTGATGACAAACGCGGCGTCCTTGACAAGCTCGGCAAAGCCGACCGCCTCGAGCACGATCTCGACGCCCGGCCTGAGCTTGGCGTTGGTGAACCACATCAGCCCGGCGCCCAGCCCGCCAGCTGCGCCGGCGCCCGGCAACAGCGCGACATCGCGGCCGGTCGCATCGCGCGCGCACGCTGAAAAATGGGCGAGCGCGGCGTCGAGTTCGGCGACCATGGTGGGCGTCGCGCCCTTTTGCGGGCCAAAAACGGCCGATGCGCCGCGCGCGCCGCACAGCGGATTGTCAACATCGCAAGCGACCGCTATTGCGGCCTCGCCAACTCGTGGATCGAGCATGCTCAGGTCGATCCGCTGCAACCCGGCCAGCGCCGCGCCGCCTTCAGGCAGTTCGCTGCCGTCGTCGCCGGTAAAGCGGATACCCAGCGCCCGCGCCATACCGACACCGCCGTCGTTGGTCGCGCTGCCGCCGATGCCGATGATGATTTTGCGCAGACCGGCATCGAGTGCGGCGCGGATGAGCTCGCCGGTGCCAAAGCTGGTCGTCGTTCGCGGGTCTCTTTGCTGCGCCGGGACCAGCGGCAGTCCCGACGCCGCGGCCATCTCGATCACCGCCGTCTGGCCATCGCCGAGGATTCCCCAGCACGCCGTGATCTTGTCGCCCAGCGGTCCGCTCACTTCGGCGCGTCGAATTTCGCCGTTGGTCGCGGCAACCAGCGCATCGACCGTTCCTTCGCCGCCATCGGCGATGGGAACCTGACGCACCTGGGCCGCCGGGAAAACCCGCAGAATTCCGCGCTCCATGGCCTGCGCTACGTCTTGGGCGGAGACACTCCCCTTGTACGAATCCGGTGCAACGACGACTATCAAGTCATATCCTCCTGGTTGAAGCGTTTCGGTCAATGACCGCAATCTGGAATACTAGTGATTGCCAATGGGATTATCATCGTGCGCTGGCACATTAATGTGCAGAGATTGGCCGTCAGAACTGTGCAAACGTCCACTCTGCGTACGGCGACTATTCTTGACGAGGCAAGATGATCACGATTGAACCGCGGTTGGCGCAGGAAATCGTCGAACGGACGATGAAAATCATCCCGTTCAACGTCAATGTAATGGATGTCGGCGGAATCATTCTGGGCAGCGGCAAGTCATCCCGGATCGGCGAACGGCATGCCGGGGCGCAACTGGCCATTGTCCAGCAGCGTGCCGTTGAGATCGATTGCGCGACGATGCGCAACCTGCCTGGCGTCAAGCCCGGCGTCAACCTGCCGCTGACCGTGCGCGGGAAAATCTGCGGCGTGGTCGGGCTGACCGGCGATCCGGATAGCGTACGCCAGTTCGGCGAGCTGGTCCGCGTGACCGCCGAGATGATTCTGGAGCAGGCGCAATTGATCGGCGAGCTGCAACGCGAAAAACGCTACCGCGAGGAGTTCGTTTTTCATTTGGTCAAGCGCGACAGCGCCTCGTTCGACGACCTCGAAGCCTGGGCGTTACGGCTTGGCGTCGACTTCCTGCGGCCACGTGCGGTGCTCGTGCTTGAGCTGATTGACGACAGCCTGAGTCCCGATTTGGCGCTCATCGAGTTGCAGCGTTGCCAGCAGCGGCTCGGCGCGCAACATCCCGAGTTGCTGGCGGCGGTGCTCTCGCCGCGTGAACTGGTCATTCTGGCCGACTTTGAGCGGTCGGGAAATGGCGTTCCCGGATCGGCGATCGCGCGCCAGCGTCTGCTGGCGCTCGAATCGATCGTTCGTCAAGACCTGGGATGTCCTGCCGTCGTGTCGATGGGCGTTGCCCTCAGCGGTATCGACGGCGTCGCGCTGTCGTATCAGAGCGCGCGCCAGACCAGTCGGGTGGGCCGGCAGCGCGACGCCGAGGCGACAAGCTTTTCCTACTATGAGCTGAGCCTTCCGGTGTTGCTTGCCGGCCTGGGTTCGGGTTGGCAGGCCGAGCAATTGCGCCGGCCGCTACTTCGCCTCAATGAGGCCGACAAACGCAACGGGACCTTGCGCCGGACGATTGACCTGTGGTTCGCCCACAACGGCCACCCGCTGGCCACCGCCAAGGCGCTGCACATTCACCGCAACACGCTCGATTATCGTCTGCGCCAGATCAGCGAAGCGACCGGACTTGATCTGACGAACACCGACGACCGATTGCTGCTTTATATCGCGCTGCAGCTTGAGTGAGGGGGCAGACGAGAAAACAGCAAGGCCGCGCGGACTCATCGCCGCGCCAGCCAGCCGTTAGCGCTTGGGAGTCAGAACTTGACTCTTCGCTTCAGGGGGTCGAAGGTACTACCCTTCGGGAGCACATGCATCCGGATGTCACTGGCTTTGGCCATCGGACCCTCGTCGTCGATGATGCGTGAGCGGCGGGCGTCGAATATCTTGACGTAGTAGTTGCCGATTACTTCCCACAAGCCATCCGGCTGCACCAGCAACGCCGTTTCTTCGTCAATGCCGACGCCAAGCAGCTGCGGATGGTCGAGAATTGCGCTGATCAGCCGGTTGTATCGAGCGCGATGCATGAAGTGCTGGTCGACGATGGCGCCCTTGAAAAAACCGAAGCCTTCGGAAACCTCCTGCATTCCCCGTGCGATGTTCTGAAGCTCGCCGTCCTCGGGACTTCTCGGCGATCGCCGTTTTCCGGTCAGCATGACACTCGACATCACCGAAGCGCCGGCTGACGTTCCGCCGATCACCGCGCCCTCCTTGTAGCGGCGATAGAGGCTGTCGAGCGCCTTGGTCCCGAGCAACAGGGCGGCGAGTCGAGATTGATCGCCGCCCGAAAACCAATAGCCGGTAAATTGTTCGAGGTATCTTTCGGTCGATTCTCGGTTGGCGCGATGGCGATTGAAATTTACGAGATGGGTTTCGGCGCCGAGCTTCTGGAAGTCTGCCACGACCTCGTTGGCCTCCTCGTCAGACTTCAGACTGGCCATCGGGAACACGGCGATCTTCGCGTTGCCCGTGCCGCCGGCAAGTTCAACGAACCGTTGTTGTACGGAAGCTGGTGTATCTCCGCCGCCGACAATGATCAGGCTGCCCAGGGCGTCCGGTGCGATGGCGCCCGCTAGCTGTGCGAAGGCCGGGGCGCTGAGCAGCACCCAACCGATAAGCTGCGCCAGCCAAAATAGTCGTGATGTCGAGAGGTTTCGCATGCCAAGTCTGAGTTTGATGAGAAGGGTCACGGTATGCCGATGGGCGAGCTGACGGTGCTGGCATCTGGCCGGCGACAGGCGAGCCGCATACTAAACCAGTTCGGCCTTGTCGCAGCACTTCTGCCGCCTATTTTTTGGGCAGTCGGAAATTTCCCTTGCCGTGCCTGGATCGGGATGAGTTATCCCGCGCTTATCCACAGACTTGGCGGTGGGTTCTGTGGATAGATCGGCAAGCCGGCCCAGGCGCTCCACGAAATGTATGTCACCGCACCCTAATGAGCATGACGGTGATGCGCGTCGGGGAAGTGGGCGTGGCTGTGTTGCAGTGCGTCGTGGCGGTGTGGATGCTGGTGCTTGACGCCAGGTGCGACGCTGGCCGAGTGCGCATGGTGGTGGTGCTCGTCGTGAACGTGCGAATGGTCGTGTTCAATTCCTTCATGTCGATGCGCATGCTCATGACGCTCGCTCAGATGCAGCCAGAGACCGAGCGCCATCAAAGTGCCAGCAAGCAGCAGGCTGGGCGTCACCGGTTCGCCCATGAGCAAGGCCAGGATCGTTCCGACAAACGGGGCTGCCGAGAAGTACGCTCCGGTTCGCGCGGTACCGAGATGGCGTAGGCCGACCACGAACAGGGCCAGACTGACACCGTAGGCCAGAAAGCCAAGCACCATCGCCGCGGCGACGTTCGTCAAGGGCGGCAGCGCGGCGCCGAGCGAGAAGGCCAGCACCAGATTGACGACGCCGGCGACCAGCCCCTTGACCGAGGCGATCCAGGCAGCGTCGGTCAGCGACACCAGGCGCGTCAGATTATTGTCGATGGCCCACGCCAGGCAGGCACCAAGCACGGCCAATGCAGGCCACCAAGTGACTTGAACTTCGCCTGGCCAACTCAACACCAGCGCTCCGACGACGATCGCCAGCATGCCGACGGCGATCCGCCGGTCGACGTTTTCCTTGAACGCGAACCAGGCGAGTAGGGTGGTGAATACGCCTTCGGCGTTGAGCAGCAGCGAGGCACCGGACGCCGGCATGCTGGTCAGGCCGAGCATCAACAGCAAGGGCGCGGCGATGCCGCCGCAGACGATCGCTCCGGCGAACCACGCGGCTTCGTGGCGCGGAAGTCTGACGGCCGGCGTGCCGATCAATTGGCGGTAGAGCGTCAGGCCAAGACCCGAGCCGAGGTAGAGCAAGCCGGCCAACAACCAGGGACTCACCGAATCGAGCAGCAGCTTGGCGAGTGGCGTTCCGGCGCCAAACAGCACGGCGGCGCCCAGCGCGGCAGCGACCCCGGTGTAGCGGTCATCAATTCGGAGCATTCGCGCTATTCCTCAATAAGCTGCGCATGGCACGAGCACGCCTCGCCTTCGGCCGCCTGCGCCAGCGTGCGCAGGATGCCGCACTCACTGGCCTTTCGACTGGCATGACAGGTGTCGCGCAGCGAGTGCAATTGCCGCTCGAGCAGGCGAAGCGATTCGATTTGCTGGTGGATCCGCGCGATCTGGCCGTCGACCAGCTGATCGATTTCGCCGCACGCTGATTCCGGGCTGGCCTGGAAGCGGCGCAAGCTGCGCACCTCGGGCAGCCCCATGCCGAGCGAACGGCAGTGCCGAATGAACTTGAGCTGAACCAGGTGTTTCTCGGTGTAGCTGCGATAGCCGTTGGCCTCGCGCGCCGGCGCGTCGAGCAAGCCTTCGCGCTCGTAAAAGCGCAGCGTTTCAACGTCGCAATCGCCTTGTTTGGCGAGTTCGCCGATTCTCATCATGTTCCTTCCAAAAACTGCTTGACCCTGTAGTAACTACAGACAGTCAAATGCTGACATTGTTTCGAAAGGTACGCCACCATGAACTCATCAATCAAGCCAAAACCCGTTGCTGCTCCTTCTCTAGCGCCGTGCTGCGGATCGGCGCATGAACATCGACCCGCGCCGCGCATAGACGCTTGCTGCTCGGCGCGCCAAGCCGCGAGCGAGCCGACCGCGCCACCGCCAGACGCCGCCAAGGTGCGTTACCGCATCGACCAGATGGACTGCCCGACCGAGGAAGGGCTGATTCGCACCCGCCTCAAAAATCTGGCGGGGATCGCCCACCTCGACTTCAACCTGCTCGATCGCGAGCTGACCGTCTATCTCCGTCTCGACGATCCGCAGCCGATTACGCTGGCGCTGAACGGCCTCAATATGGGCGCCTGCCTGCTCGAAGCCGGTGCGCCGGTCGTTGCGCTGCCGCCGGCTTTGAGTGCCCGAACGAAGACGCTGTTGGCGGTCAGCGGATTGGCCGCGCTCGCCGCCGAAATCGTCGCCTGGACGAGCGGGAACGAGACCGGCTGGCCGGTGTTGGCGCTGGCGGCACTGTCGCTGTTGAGCGCCGGTCTGCCGACGCTCAAGAAGGGCTGGATCGCGCTCAAAAACCTGACGCTCAACATCTATTTCCTTATGTCGCTGGCCGTCGCCGGCGCTTTTGCCATCGGCAAATGGCCGGAAGCGGCAATGGTGGTTTTTCTGTTCGCGCTCGCCGAAGCGATCGAAGCGTTGTCGCTCGAACGCGCTCGCCAAGCGATCAAAGCGCTGACCGCGCTGGCGCCGGACAGCGCCGAGGTGCAGACGGCCAACGGCTGGCAGCTTCAGGCGCCGGCCGCGGTCGCCGTCGGCAGCCGTATCCGGGTGCGTAGCGGCGCGCGCGTTCCGCTCGATTCGCGAGTCGAATCGGGCCATGGAGCGCTCGACCAGGCGCCGATCACCGGCGAGAGCCTGCCGGTCGATAAGGACGTTGGCGATCCGCTTTACGCCGGCAGCATCGTCACCGACGGCGTCGTCGAGGCGATCGTCACCGCCGCCGCCGGCGACAGCACGCTGGCGCGAATCGCCACGGCGATCCAGCAGGCGCAAGCGCAACGCGCGCCGACCCAGCGCCTGGTCGACCGCTTCGCGCGCTACTACACGCCGGTCGTGGTGGTCCTGGCGCTGCTGGTCGCGCTGCTTGGCCCGGTGCTGTTCGACGGAACGTGGGCCGGGTGGCTCTACCAGGCGCTGGTCATGCTGGTCATCGCCTGCCCGTGCGCACTGGTCGTGTCGACGCCGGTCACGGTGGTCAGCGGGCTGGCGGCTGCGGCGAGGCAGGGCATCCTGATCAAGGGCGGCGCTTATCTCGAAGCCGGTCGTTTGCTCAAAGTCGTTGCGCTCGACAAGACCGGAACGCTGACCGAGGGCCGGCCGTTGTTGACCGACGCCATCGCGCTGCGCGACACGGCAGTGGAACGCGCCTTGCTGATCGCCGCCAGCCTCGACGAGCACAGTACCCATCCGGTCGCCCGGGCGCTGGTCGATGGCTGGCGAACACGGCAGCCTGACGCGGCGTTGTTGTCCGTCGCCGACTTCGGCGTGCTCAACGGACGCGGCGTTACCGGGGGCATCGACGGCGAGCTCTGGCATCTGGGCAATCACCGGCTGGTCGAAGAGATGGGCGTCTGCTCGCCGGCACTGGAGGCTCGACTGGCGGTGCTCGAAAACGCCGGCAAGAGCGCTATCGTGTTGTTCGCGGCTAGCGGTGCAGTGGCGATCTTCGCGCTCGCCGACACGCTGCGGCGCGAGAGCGCGCAGGCGGTCGATGAGCTCAAAGCGTTGGGGGTCGCCGCGGTGATGCTGACCGGTGACAATCCGGCGACCGCGCGGGCGATCGCCGACCAGCTCGGCCTTCAGGATGCGCGCGGCAACCTGATGCCGGACGACAAGCTCGCCGCCATCGTCGAACTCAAAGCCAGACACGGCGCCGTCGCCATGGTCGGCGACGGCGTCAATGATGCGCCGGCGCTGGCGCGCGCCGACATCGGCCTGGCCATGGGCGCGGCCGGTACGGCGACGGCGCTGGAAACCGCCGACGTCGCGATCATGGACGACGATCCGCGCAAGATCGCCACCTTCATCCGTCTGAGCCGAAGCACCGCATCGATCCTCGCGCAGAACATCGCGCTGGCGCTGGGAATCAAAGTGGTCTTCCTTGGTCTGGCGGTGAGCGGCAACGCGACGCTGTGGATGGCTGTTTTTGCCGACATGGGCGCGAGCCTGCTGGTCGTCTTCAACGGCCTTCGCCTGCTGCGCAAGTAGCTCCGGATCGCCGGCTATTCGCGCGGTTTTGCGGCGAGCTGAGCGGCGAGTTGGGCAGCCATCAGCTGCGCCAGATTGCCTTCGATCCAGTCGGCCAGCACTTCGACTTTTTCGGCGGCTTCCAGCCCGAGCGCGGTCAAGCTGTATTCGACGTGCGGCGGAACCACCGGGTAGGACTGACGCAACACCAGGCCGTCGGCTTCCAGCCATTGTAATGTCTGCGCGAGCATTCTTTCGCTGACCCCGCCGACCTTGCGGCGCAGCTCGCTGAAGCGATGTGTGCCGCCGCGCAGCGCGACCAGCACCAGAACGCCCCAGCGGCTGGTCAGGTGTTTGAGGATCTCGCGCGACGGGCACTTTTCCGAAAACAGGTCGCCGCGCTGCATTTTCGCGGCAAGGGTTGGCGTCGCGCCGCCGTGGGTTTTATGCATTTTAAACTTACCTTTGTGTGCGTACTTACTAAATGTTCGTTAGGCCGCTATTATCGCCTTTCTTCTTTTCGACACCAAGGAGTTTCACCATGATCGTCATCACTGGCGCCGCCGGCCAACTGGGCCGTTTAGTCATCGCCGAACTGCTGAAAACCGTCCCGCCATCGCAAATCGTCGCCGCCGTTCGCCATCCGGGCCGGGCCACTGATTTGGCCGCGCTCGGCGTGCAACTGCGCGTTGCCGACTACAGCGAACCGGCGACGCTCGATTCGGCCTTCGCCGGCGCCGACCAGTTGCTGCTTATTTCTTCGAGCGAAGTCGGCCAGCGCGTCGCCCAGCACCGCAATGTGATCGACGCGGCGAAGCGCGCCAAGGTTGGCCTGATCGCCTACACCAGTATTCTGCGCGCCGACAGTTCGCCGCTCGGACTGGCGGCTGAACACAAGGAAACCGAAGCGCTGCTCAAGGATTCGGGCGTCCCCCACGTATTGTTGCGCAACGGCTGGTACACCGAGAACTATCTCGTCAGCATCCCGCCGGCGCTGCAGCACGGCGTCTTCATCGGCAGCGCCGGCGATGGCCGAATCGCTTCGGCGGCGCGCGCCGACTACGCGGCCGCCGCGGCCGCCGTGCTGACGCGCGCCGGTCAGGCGGGCAAGGTCTATGAGCTGGCTGGCGACGAAGCCTACACGCTGAGCCAGCTGGCGGCCGAGGTCACGCGCCAGTCGGGCAAGAGGGTGGCCTACCAGAATCTGCCGCAGGCCGATTTCAAGGGTGCGCTGGTCGGCGCCGGCCTGCCCGAGCCGATCGCCGACCTGCTCGCCGCGTCCGACGTCGGCGCCGCTCAGGGCGGACTGTTTGACGACAGTCGTCAGCTGAGCCGACTGATCGGCCGGCCGACGACGCCGCTCGCGACGCTGGTCGAGGCCGCGCTGCACTAGGCGGAAGCAGCCCCCGCGCCGGGGGTGCTGCGACACACGCCCGGCGCAATCTGCTATTTCCGTGCGTTCCCCGGCGCAGCGATCGCAAAAATGGGGTATAAGACCGAGGCCCGCAAGTGGCAGGCCGGTCTTGAATCGCCCGGTCCGCTTTGCGCTCAATGATCGATAGCGGCGACCTCGTCGCTGCGACCGCCGAAAAAGTAACAGCAAAGAAATGTTCCCGTGCTTACCGAATTCTATGTCCTGTTGCCGCTGACCTTTGTCGCCGCCATGCTCAACGCCGCGGTCGGTGGCGGCGGGCTGGTGCTGATTCCCGGCATGTTCGCGCTTTTTCCCTCGGCGCTGCCCGCCGTGCTGATCGCCACCGAGAAGTGTGCGAGCGTCACCGGACTGGCGACGGCGGCGGTGCAATACTCGCGACGCATCAAGCTGCCGTGGAAGCTGCTCGCCATGGCCTCGGCCACTGCGTTTGTCGGCGCGCATATGGGCGCGCGCGCGATCGCCGTTCTGCCAGCGACACTGGTCAAGCCGTTCATCGTCGTGCTGTTGATTGTGATGCTGATCTACACCTGGTTCAGGCCGGAGTTCGGCACGCACGACACCGACCTGCCGATCAGCCGCAACGATCTCGTTCGCGGTTTGGCGATTGGCGGCGGGATTGGTTTTTATGAAGGATTCTTTGGGCCGGGCGCCGGCAGTTTCCTGATCTTCCTGTTCATCCGCGTTTTTCACTTCGATTTCATGCGCGCTTCGGCTTGCGCCAAGCTCGTCAATATGTCGACCAATCTGGGCGCGCTTGCTTACTTCATCCCGGCCGGGCTGGTCAGGTACTCTCTGGCGCTACCGATGATCGTCGCGATGATCGCCGGCTCGTACGCCGGCAGTCATCTGGCGATGAAAGGCGGCAATACCTGGATACGAAGACTCTTCCTGGTGCTGGTGGTCAGCCTGCTGGGCAAACTCGTTTTCGATCTCGTGCGCGGCTGAGCGGCGGCCCGCCCGTCGCCGGTCGGCTGGCCGCAGGGTAGGGGCGCGCTGATCAATTCGCCCCGTTCGGGCAGAGCCCGTCGAAGCCCCGGGCAAGGCGCTGAGTTGTTCGTCCCCGGCGAAGGCCGAGGTCCAGTTCGTTGTTTTTCCTGGATTCCAGCACACAAGGGCACTACCTTCGGGGCGCTTTCGCCGGAATGACCATTCTTTATTAAGTCAGTGTTTCCGCCGTAGCGTAGTAACAGCCCATTCCGCCCGAGGGTCGGTAATACTGAGCTGCTTTATCTTTATCCTGGCCATGATTTTCTCGTATTCGTTTTTTTTGTTCCTGTCCATTTCAGGGTCCGCATCCGTGGGAACCCAGGGGTGCAAGTAAACCACCTGGCTGATCTTGGCTTGAGCTATCTCCTTTGCACAGCCAAAACACGGTTGCATTGTCGTATAGAGGGTTGAATTTTCCACTGCGATGCCAAAACGTGCGGCGGATAAAATGGCATTCTGTTCTGCGTGGACGCAAATACAGAGATCGTACCCAGTGCCACTAGAAAACATACCGTTTGGATTTTTGCATCGAAGGCATCCACCATCCAAACAATTGGTCATGCCTTCCGGGACACCGTTATATCCAGTAGAAATCACCCGGTTATCACGGACAATTACCGCTCCAACACGATTTCCGGTGCAATTTGCTTTCTCTCGAACAGCAAACGCAATTCCCATGTAATAGGTGTCGGTATCAGGACGCTCTTCGTGCATGTCGAAACCTCTGTGTGGCGTTGAATTGAAGGATTAACGTTTGAATTAACCGATTGGTGCGGCTTTGTCGCGCCAAGCCATTTAAGCCGCGTGTAGTTCGTCCAACAGTTGGTGAGTCGGTAGCAGACGAATCCGAGCTTGTCTGGGCAGCAAGAGATCAGCCCACATGTAATTGTGATGAGCGATGATCGTGCCAGCATCGAGATGCGGGCGGTCCCGCGTCGTGTGAGCGTCGCTTGGTACCACCACTTTGAATTTCAATGCCCCCGCCGTGCGAATAGTCGTATCGACGCAGAAATCAGTCGCGCATCCAGTGATAACCAACTCGTTAATGCCATAACTTCGGAGGATGTCTTCCAGCCTAGTTTCCAAGAAAGAATCACAGGCGGATTTTTCAATCACAATATCTCTTGGCGTTCTATCTAGCGCCGGAAGCAATTTCCACTCGTTGCTGCCACGAGCCAGACCTTCCTCAGACTCAGTATGTTGGATAAACACGACTAACCCGTTCGGCCTTATTGCGCCAGCAAGTTGATTAACACGAGCAATCGTACCCTCGGCATCCCAGCGAGGGGGATTGCCGGAAAAACAACCTACCTGCATATCGATGACGATTAAAGCGCGCATTGTTTTGGATGCTTAACGTGGAGGTTAGCGGTGCGGCTTTATCGCGCAGCGTCCGGTGGAATGATGGGGTGGGCAGCGCATGTGTAGGCGGACTTGAAATATCACTTCAAAGGCAAGTAGACATCGGTAATCATTTCCTCTTCTCGCACATTTGGACCGACATTGACGTAGTGAAAGAAGATTGGGAAATCACTGGGTGATTCGCCACTTTGAGGCAACCATGTTTCGTACAGATAGACAGCGGCCTTGTTGTCTGAACGAGAGCCAACGTCTCTTGCGAGAGCGCAACGAAGCTCGGGAATTACCATGTTCCGAATGCCCTCAGGATTGGGACCAACTTCTTTGTCAAAGGAAAGACAGAAGTCGACACGGTGGTCGGAAGGTGGCTTGATATGTGGATCTGTGTAGTGGATGCCATAGCTTCGGTACTTCGATTGATCTAGAAGTCTGTTTTCGAGCTTCCAGTCGACTAGCTTTTTCACCGTATCGTATTCAAGCGCTGGCGGCCCGAGGTGCTCAACGGCAACAACCTTTGTTTCGGGGAATGTGACAATTTTGACTTCCATGAACGGTCCTATTGTGATGCCCAACGACGCTGTAGAAAAATATGGTTCATGCCCAGATCATCCCGTGAACGATTCGGGATATCAAGGCTCCAAGATCAAGAGTGGATTAAGGAGCAGGTATGGCGCGCTACAAACACGTCGACATCAGCCCGCGCTTTCTCGCGGTCGACCTTCACAAGCAACTGCTGCCAGGCTCGCTGGCGCATGCGGTCAATCATCTGCTGGATCACGATTTCGATCTATCTGGTTTTGATGCGCGCTATCGCAACGATGCCGCGGGCGCCAGCGCCTATCCGCCGGGCATG